>ODAI014384943.1_pt1 | contig 15975 bp, 15 predicted proteins | sample 1539321 | NCBI WGS metagenome assembly ODAI01 (sample SAMN02144231, study PRJEB22623) | gut metagenome | biome: sheep rumen | host: Ovis aries | place: New Zealand
TCATCTTGATTGTGTAGGAGATTGCATACAATACCGCAAGGGCATTTTTATATTCACCGTCTTCCTCATTCGGATTTCCTTTTCCCTGGACTGCCACAAACTGCATTTTCGGAACGTGCACAATCTGAGGTTTTGTCTCCGGCAGGTAAAATTCCTTGAATTTCTTTTTGTAGTCAAAAGCCATTCGCTCCTCCTTTTACAGATCCAGTCTAACATCCAAAATATGACATTGACGTGTCATATTTAATTTTGATTTTCTAAAGAAAATCTGATTAATCTAGAACCCTGTCATTATCGGGCTTGACCCGATAATCTGCTAAAAGGATTGCCGGATCAAGTCCGGCAATGACACAATGCCATAAATCAGCGTTTTTCTAAAAATCGAGTCTCCTTGTGCTCTCGTAAAGTCTGGAGGTCTCTTCGGCAAGGGAGGCAATCTGTTTTTTTATCTTAAAAGGTGAGATAATTTTCAACGAGGGACCGAAGGAAAGAAGGGTTTCGCATAACCATGGACTGTCGGGTGCCGTAAATGTGACACTCGCGCTTTTGTTCCTGTGTATTTTTACTTCCGAGCAGACAAAGGCATCCAAAAGAATCGGGATTTTTTCATTGCTGACTGTCGTCTTGATTTTTATGAGGGGCATTTTAGCGGCTGAAACATAATTGTCTTTTTTGGATTTTTCGCCGCCGTTCAGTTCCTGCCTTGAGCAAGCTTTTCTTCCTGTCTGCCTCAGGTTCCGCATCCGGCTCAGCTTGAAAAATCTCTCGTCTTTTCTTGCGTCGCACCAGCCCAAAAGATACCATGCCTGTCCGCGAAAGACCAGCTTCCATGGATGCACGGTTCTTTTTTCCATCCTGCCGTCGCTTGAAAAATAGTCAAAAGTCAAAATCCGTTTTTTTAGGATTGAGTCGCGCAAAGTCGCAAAGAGAGCCCGTACTTCCGATCCCTCGGGGCTCCATGGTGCAAAATCAACTTCAAGCCAGTCGCTGTCACTTGTCACAAGATGGGAAAGTTTTTCGCTTGCCTTTGTTCCCGCTCCGAGAGAATCCAGGGCTTTTACGCTCGAAACGATTGCCATGCGCTCATCTTCGGAAAGCACGGTTTTGTCCAGGGCAAACTTTTCCGAAATGCAGATTCCTCCTCCCCGTCCAAGAGCTGAGTAAATGGGAATGCCTGCGATGGAAAGAGCTTCCACCCAGCGGTAGATTGTCCTGCTTGAGACACCGAAACGCTCCGCCATTTCTTTTGCAGTGACTCGTTTTTTGTCAACGAGAATGTAAACAAACTCAAAAAGTTCTTCTATCTGCATACTTTAAGTATAATACAAAATATGAAAAACGTGTGTCATATTTTATGTGTTTGAAGGATTTTTTAATCCGCATTGATTTTATCCGCAAACTCATCAAGCAATTCATGCTGGTAGATTTTTTCCCTGCTTGATTCCCTTACTTCCTTCCATATAATAGCGGCGGTCTTCAGTTTATCGGGAAAATTCTTTGTGGCGGGGTCGGCGTAAAAATCATGCACAAACTTGTTCCATTGCAGGGAAATCTTGTCATATTTAGCGTAAGTGATTTTTCCATGAAAGATGTCAAGCAAGTCGCCGAGGGTGAAGTTTACGTCGTTTGTCTCCCTGGCCTTCTTGACGCTCGCAACCATGTCCACATTGAACTTGAAGTTTTTGATTCCAGTCTGCGCGGAAAAGAAGTCCCTGAACTTGGGACCGAAGCTGAATCCACATTTGATTAAGGATGTCTCCATGCTTAAATCCTCAATGGAAATGTTTCCCGTTGATTTTTTTCTATTGTTTTCCTTTGCTTTCGGCAGAATCAGATTGCCTTTGAAATATTCTTCTATGTTATGATTAAGTTCCGCCTTGAGTCCCGAAGAGTCAATTCCAAGTTTTCGGCAAATCTCAATCAGCTCTTCCCTGTACCAGTAATATTTTGAAAAATCCGCGTATGATTTTATTGTGTCAAAGGACGGACGCTCTTCCATGCTCTTCCTCCGTTTCGCATAATCAATCTGAGGACAGTATACGGGATAAAATATGACAATTGTATGTCATATTAAAAAAAGAGATTTTTCTAAAAAAGCAACAGTCTGTTTCTTTTTTTTAAGTGGAATCCGTGCTATAATGAAATTAGAAATCAGGAGAATGTGCAAGTGCATCTTGCAAGGAGCAACAAATGGAAGTCAAGGACATACTGAAAAACCTACGCGAGAAAAACAATCTCACGCAGGAGGAAATGGCAAAGAGGATAAACATCACCAGGCAGGCGGTAAGCAGATGGGAAAACGGAGAGACACAGCCCAATCCCGACATGCTGAAAGTGCTGTCCCGGGAATTCAACGTGTCAATCAACACACTCTTAGGTTCGCCCCGGACTCTTTTCTGCCAATGCTGCGGAATGCCACTCAGCGAAGATTCCATGATAAGCCAGGAAAAGGACAGAAGCTTCAACGAGGATTACTGCACATGGTGTTACGCCGACGGAAATTTCACCTACCCCACCCAGGACTCTCTCGTGGATTTTCTGGTCGCACACATACCCAATCCCGAAAATCAAAGTGAAGGTGAAAGACGGAAGATGTTCGCCATTCAGCTCTCTCAGCTCAAGCACTGGAAAAAATAGGAGGATGCAGTCATGCCAAGACCAAAAACAAAAGACGATCTGCTTAAAGCGGCAAAAGAAAATTTTGAGGCCCTCACAGCTTTAATCGAAGGACTTTCCGAAAAGGAACTGAACACGCCCTTTGATTTTTCAGGCCAGCCCAGCAAAAAGGAAGCACATTGGAGCCGGGACAAAAACGTGCGCGACGTCCTGATTCACCTCTACGAATGGCACAAGCTGCTGCTCAACTTTCCCAAGAACAACAAGGGTGTCACGGACAAAAAATCTGCCATCGCATTTTTACCCGCAAACTACACATGGAAAAACTACGGCGCGATGAACGTCATGTTCTGGAAGCAGCACCAGTCCACATCACTGGAAGAGGCGAAAAAGATGGTCGCCAAAAGCCATGCCCAGGTTATGAAGATGATTGAAGGCTACAGCAACGAGGAGCTATTCATGCCCAAGCATTTTGCCTGGACAGGAAACGCGGCCCTCGGTGACTACTGCGTGAGCGACACATCAAGCCACTACGCCTGGGCAATCAAGAAAATCAAGGCCCACAAGAAAAACTGCGGCAAGTAAAAGGCTCCAATTTCGAGTTTTACGAAACACTGTCATTCCCGTGCTCCGACGCGGGAATCCCTTTTAATGGAGGATGCTTCCCTACCCCTTTCTTATGTACTTTGTAGCCCGGCCATTTCCAATAGTCGTGATTATTCCTTCTCTTGCCATTTTTCCCAAGACAGCCTCTACGGTCGTCGGACTTACATCAGGCAGAAGAGAGCAAATCTCTGACTTAGAAATGGGCAGCAAAGAATTAAGGACAGTAGCTTCTACCCTGGCGGTCTTTGTCACTTTGTTTGAATTAACCAGGGCAAAACGTTTATCAAGCTCCTGGTAACACGCATACAATGTGCCAAGGAAATTCTGCATGAAAGGAAAATAGTTATTCTTACTCTCATGCCAATTCTCAGAAGACTCTTTTAACGCCTGATAATACCATCCCTTGTTTTTATTTATATGTTCTTCAAAAGAAATGTATTTTCCAACATCAAAACCATTTCTATACAATAGAAGCAAAGACAAAAGTCTGGACATTCTGCCGTTTCCGTCCCTGAATGGGTGGATACATAAAAAATCAAGAATAACACAAGGTATTAAAAGAAGAGCATTTATATTCGAATCAGAGCTGGCTTCCATAAAGGCAAGAAAAAGTTGTTCCATGGCGGTCTTTGTTTCTTCTGCAGGAACAGGAGCGAATCGAACTTTTTTATTCCCCTGAGAATCAATTTCTAGAATCACGTTATCATCAGTTTTGTACTGTCCGCCATAATTATAATCTGTGGCCGAAAGCAAAGTCCTGTGCAAGGATAAAACTGTATTTTCATTAAATTGAATGTTCTGATACCCAGTATGAATTATTGTAAGCGCATCCCTATAGCCAAGAATCTCCTCTTCATTGTGATTAAGCGGAGCACTGTTTTGCTGCACAATCTGAACAATCCTTTCATCGGTGGTTACAATTCCCTCAATCTCGTTGGAAGATTTTACCGACTGAATTCTTGCAATCTTTTCCAGTTCCGTAAAAATATTTTGAAAATCATTCTTCCTGAATTGAGATGACGTTTTCAGGGAAGAAATAGATGCCGTCACATTTACCAGCTGAGAAGGCAACATTCCGTTATTTAAAAACGAATAGTCAAATTTGTGCATATAAAACCCGCCTTTCTGCATATAAATTATAAAACTATATGCAGATAAAAGCAAGTTTTATGCATATAAATCGCGGAAAAATATGCAGATAATCTACCTCAGCTCATACATGATGTTCACAATGACACTGATTTCCTTTTTACCCGTTGAAAATGGAGTTGATGAGTCGGCCATGTCACTGTATACGGCAGCACCGCCCCAGGTCTGAGAGAGGGAATTTGAAGTAATGCGGGACATATATGACGGCAGGTTTCCAGATTGCTCTTCCATGATGAGGACCTTTCCAAGCTTGGCTCCGGCAGTTTCAACAGATTCCCTCGCGATTGCCTTTGCGTTTTCTATTGCCAGTGCCCTTGCCCTCTTTACGGCAGCAGGCTCATCCTCATAGTTGAACGAAAGCGAATCAACTCCAGTCGCTCCGTTTTGAATCGCAACATCGATTATTCCGCCGGCCTTTTCCACATCAGCCACGGTGACTTTTATCCGGTTGCTCACCTTGTACTCGCCGTAGACTTTCTCGTCATCCTTCCAGTGATAATCCTGCGAGATTCCGTAGTCATAAGTCTGGATGTCCTCGCTTGAAATACCTGCGGAAGAAATGGCAGAAAGCACCCGCTTCATCGTCTCCGCATTTTCCGTCTGCGCGCTCTTTATGTCAGCATTCCTTGTTATCACGGAAAGATTCACGGTGGACCTGTCTGGAGTGACATACACGTTTCCCTTTCCGCTTACGGTAATCGTCCGCATGTTGTGAACGTCACTCTGCCCGCATGAGGAAAGTGCCAGTGCCAGAACCGCGGCGATTAGAATTGATTTTACAAAGCGTTTCATTCAGTTTTCTCCTTTCGTTTTTAGTTTATGAACACCCCGATTATATCACAAGTTGGAGAGATTGTCCAAAAGCTATAGGATTGTCATTGCCGGACTAGATCCGGATTCTCTTTAGCATGGGATGATGAATCGGGTTCAGCATGACGGAGAGAGGGATGTCACACGGATTTGGGATTACTCACGTGATTCTTTTTGGATAGCGAACAATTACATGCGAGCCAATCCGCCTTAAAAAAACGAATTGGCTCATCGATAATGAAATGATTATTCCCTTTCCATTTCTACAGTAAAATCACCAAAGCTGAAATACAGTTTTCCACCTCTTATAGAACCAGAATAACCAGTCTGAAGCTGGCAAGTGTTTCCACTCCATGAATAATTTGACTGATAGCCTTGTGACCAAAGAATCTTATTTGATGAAGAATAGATTGTTACAGTGCTTTCATCAAAAACATATTTTCCCCAAAGCATTCCACCTTCTCCATCATCCATTGCACTTGTAGTAATCCACGTTCCGACAAACGGATTTGAGTAGCACTTGGCTTTCCCCTTCTTTTTGACGATTTTCAAATATCCTGTAAAATATGACACACACCTGTCATATTTATGTGCTATAATATTCCCATGCATTATGTAACGGCGAAATCAATCTTGACTCCACACAGCATGAACATCTACCGGGGATGCTCGCACGGATGCATTTACTGTGACTCACGCAGCAGGTGCTATCAGTTCACCCACGATTTTGAGGACATCGAGGTAAAACAAAACGCCCCCGAGCTTCTGGAAGAAACACTCCGTAAAAAAAGAAAGAGATGCATGGTCGGGACGGGCAGCATGAGCGACCCCTACATCCCTCTTGAAAAAGAGCTTTGCCTTACCCGCCGTTGCCTAGAAATAATAGAAAGATATAGTTTTGGAGCGGCACTCATAACTAAATCTGATTTAGTCCTGAGAGACCTTGATGTATTGTCCCGGATTAACAAAAAGACAAAGGCCGTGGTTCAGATGACGATGACCACAGCAGACGACCGGCTTTGTAAAATCATTGAGCCCGGAGTTTGCCCGACAAGCCGCCGCTTTGAAGTTTTAAAGGCCTTTCGAAATGAGGGGATTCCGACCGTGGTATGGTTCAGTCCCCTTCTGCCATTTATAAACGACACAAGGGAAAACATTGACGGAATCGTCGATTACTGCGTCCGTGCCAGAGTAAAGGCAATCATCTGTTTTGGTATCGGAGTTACCATGCGGGAAGGAAACCGTGAGTATTTTTACGCAGCCCTTGACCGTGCCGCAAAGCTGGACCGGCGATTTACCGGAATGAAGGAACGCTATCAAAAATCTTTCGGCTACTCTTATATGGTGGACAGCCCCCGAAACGATGAGCTCATGGCATATCTTTCCGAACTCTGCCGCAAAAACAAAATCATGCTTGGGACCGATTCCGTTTTCAAGTGGATGGAAGATTTTCCTCAAGATGATCCTCTGCAGCCGGAGCTTTTCTAGAAATCTCTCGTCGAACTAGAGTTTTTTGACCTTTTAAGCCTGTTTTATCCAATCCGAAGACAAAATTGACATTTTCTTTTGCATTATTCGTGAAAATGTTTTATAATTAATAATATGGACGTTTCTACTATCAATCCGTTTTTAAGTTCCTGTGAGGAAGCATTTAAAACGATGTTCAATATCGATCCTCAGCACAAGGCTCCATACCTTCTGAATCCGGGCAGCACGCACATGTGGGAAGTTTCAGGGCTTGTAAAAGTTTCGGGAGACGAGACTGGCATTGTCGTGTTCCGTCTGCAAAAAAGGCTCGCGGAAAAATTACTTGAGCTTTCAGGAATCACCCTTGAGTCCCCGGAAGACCTTGAGCCGATGGAAAAAGATTTTGTAAGCGAATTCACGAATATCATCACGGGAAATGCCGTTTCTGAAATGCAGCAAAAAACAATAATCGTATCCTCTCCTCTCATCCGCGTCGGAGAAAACCACCCCATCCCCTGGCCGGCAAAAACAAGAATCATCGGGGTTCCGTTTTATACCAAACAGGGAATCTTCGAGGTGGACCTGAGTTTCACGGGTATGTAAACAAAGCAGGAATGAAAAAAGATTAGCCCGAATGTCAAAATCATGTCATTGCAATCCGGGCTCCCGAACTAAAGTTTGAACTTATCAAGCTCCTTCGTGATATTCAAGACAGATTTCTTATTAGATTCCGCCTTCTCGCGAACAGTGGAGAATGATGCCGAAAAATCCTTGACGACATTTTCCGACTGCGACACCGACTCATTGACCTGGGATGCGATGGCAACAATCTCGCTTATGTCGTTTCTGATTGTCTCCGTATATGAGGCCTGATCCCGGGCAAGCTCATCCACTTCCTCAATCTGCTTTACGATGACATTCGTATTTGAAAGAATTGTGGCAGCGTCGGATGATTGTCTTGAAACCGTCTCTGAAATCTCACCTACAACACGGCTCTGTTCCGCAATGTCCTTTTGTATTTTTGTGAACGCGGCGTTCGTAAGCTCCATATTCTCGGTTCCGGCTTCCATGGATTTTGCAATTTCGTTAATGAGATTGCTGATGTCCTTCGTTGATCTCTGGGTGGACTCCGAGAGCTTCCTGATTTCATCCGCGACGACACTGAATCCCTGTCCTGCCTCACCCGCATGTGCCGCCTCAATTGCAGCGTTCATGGCAAGAAGGTTTGTCTGAGAAGCAACCGACTGAATCACTTTGATTACCTCAATCATCCGCTTGGACATTTCCGAAATTCCGTCGATGATGTCGCGTGTCTTCTTCACTTCCTCGCTTCCGGAAACGGACTCCTCGGTAAGTTCTGACGCAAGACCCTGCGCACGTGAAATCAGATTGGTGATTGACTCAAAATTGTTCACCATCTCCTTTATGGAAAGCGCGTTTTCCTGTTCTGACTTTGACTGACTTTTCGTGAACTCGCTCACTTTGATCGCATCCGCACTCAGCTTGGCCACACCCGAATTCACCGACGCAAGAAGCTTGCTCTGATTCGCCGACTCCGCACCCATCTCATTGAAACTGTAGACAATCTGAGTGATGCCAGAAGAAGAGTTCTGAGTTACGTGCATGAGTTCCTCAGCCCCGGAATCCACGGAAATAATCTCATTCTGCAGATTCGAAATCGACTCTTTCAAGGAATCCATGAGCAGGTTCATCTCCGACATGAGATTTCCAAAATCATCAAAGACACCGATGTAGATGCGGCTCCTCAAATCACCCTCGGTTCGAAGCTTCGTCACCTGGTCGATTGTCATCGCAAATCTCTTACGCAGGTTGATGAGGCTCAGAATAATCAGAGGAAAGCACAAAAAGACTCCCTGTGTCACCGCGAGAAGGGATTTTTTCAAAAAGACTTCCATGGGCCATCCGTATCTCACCGCGCTGTAACCTGAGCAGAAAAAATGCCATGCCACGGTTCCGATGCAGATTATAAAACTCTGGGCAAGGGAATTGGAGACCGTCGTGGTTTTGATTGCGTCGGAGGAGGTGAATTTCAGCTTGATGATTTCAGTGCGCGCCACATTCATAAAACAGTTCACCGAGTACTGCACGGCAAGGAATCCGTAGCAAAAAATCAGCACCATGATTATGGCAAGATCCAATTTTGTGTAGTTCAGTTTTCCGGTCAGAGTCTTTATGATAATCGTGGAGCCGTTTCCGAGAAAATATCCGACAAGAAGCGAAATCGTCGTGATGATTTTTATCTTTGCGAATCCCTTTTTGATGGTGTCCTTTTCAGCGTCGCTTATGTCCTCCGTCTCCGCCTTTTTTATGATTTGCATGAGCGGCTTCATGATTGTGTAGACAATGAGACTGATTATGACAAGGATTCCAGCCGCAGGTCCCAATGTCACTCCGAGACTTCCCGCCCAATCAGCCCAGCTTGAGCCTTTGATTTGCGTCACCTGAAAAGATGACAAAAGCGGAACTCCAACTACCGTAGAGAATCCGAAGAAAACCATGTACATGTAAAATAGATTCATTTTTTTACTCCTCCTTTTTGCCGCAAAGCCATCCGTTTATGGATTTTCTTGTGGCGTCATAAATATTTTTTTCCCTATGAACAAGGGAATAGCCTTCCGGCTGCCATGTGTAATCCTCGAAGGACTGCACCCCAACTCCCGCATAAACCAAATCCGGACTTCTAACGTAAGGCTTCAGCATATCGGCCCATGACTTGAACTGCGTGCTGCATCTCTCGAAATTCCAAAGCGATTTTTCCGAAGAGACTTCCCTAAGATATTTTTTAAATTTCGTCTTGTACTCAGGAACAGAAAGAAGCCTGTCCATCAGTGGTCTGTTCTGCCCGCGTCCCCAATACAAGGGATCCTGCCTGAATCCTCCCTCGTGTATGGAGCAGCCGAGAGAGTTGTCATAGTCAAAGGGAATGAGGTAGACCCTGCCCGTAGAACCTTCTCCCCTGGTGTCAAAATAGAGATAGTAATTGTTCGCGCTCGCCCAGTAGTCATCGTCCATTCCGCAAAGGATGTTGACCGCATAAGTCTTCAGGAAAAAATCAACGTCGAGCCATTTCTCGTAAAAGGACTTTATCTTTTTGATTGCATCCTTGTCCTCCGAAGCGTCCTTGCCTTTCACTTTTGGAAGTCCGTTCAGCTCACGGATAAAAGAGCACAGTTCCTCCCTCGCCTTTTCAAAATTCTTTTTGTTGGTCTTCAAATCCATGTCATACGACTCATAGATTTTATCAACAGGATTTCCGTCATCATCAAAGACAATCAGATTTTTCTCAACGCCCATTCCGTTTCCGCTTGGATTTGTCAGAGACGCCGCGCTTGCAGTTCCATAAAATCCGCATTTCCAAAGATTTCCCTTGTCACTACCCCACGCGTTTTCCGCCTTGTTGCGCCCGGTTTTTCTGTCAGAAAGTGATTGGGAATCGACCTCCTCGAACATCTCGTAAACTCCGTAATCGATTTTGGTCACGGAACCGTCGCCATTATCTTCTATTATATCTATCTCAAGTCTTGTGTGGCTCGCTCGTGGTGCCGTCCAGATTCCATACTTTCTGAACAAGTCGTAACAGAAAATCTCGCGTCCCAAACTGTGGTCCAATCTTTTCAAGGCAAGTCCTTTGAGACATCCGGCAAGTTTTTTATCCTGCCCCTTTTCCGAAAACTCCCCGAAAGAGATTTTGAAATGACTCTGCCTGTAATCATCATTCGGTTTTTCGGCATAATCAAAATACCAGGGAATCCACTCCGCGCTTCTTTGTCCCTGCTCTCGTCCGTTATCCACACCTTGCGGACAGTTTCGGCTGGTGTTTCCCCGGAGACGAAATCCCACGTTCTCAAGCGACCATGATTTTCCGTCCTTTTCGTAAGTGCAAGACTGTGCCCGGACATAATTTTCATTTCTGTAGAAAAACCGGTAGTTGTCGCAAAGTTTATTCCACTCGCTCCTTTTGATTGTAACGCACGTGCTTCCGAGAGTCTGATTGTTGAAGATAAAATCAAGCGGCGCGTTTTCATCGAATGTCACGACCGTCAACTCAGTTTTTCCAAAATCAGACTTTTTTTCACACGACGAAGTGCAGGCTGTAAAGAGAAGAGCGGCGAAAATAAAATGCGTCAAAAAACATACTTTTGAAAATTTTTCCACTATCATCTCCCCTCTCACGAAATGAAGTAAGTCTTCATTTTTCCCTTGCCCTTCACCTCAAGCTCAACTCCGTCGCTGTAGGAAAAGTGATTTTTTGTCTGCTCATGGACTGCCTCGGTCACATGGATTCTCATGGGCTCCCCGGTACTTTCCATCCTGCTCGCGACGTTCACAGTATCACCCCAGATGTCGTAGATGAACTTTGATTTTCCGATTACACCCGCGACAAGATTTCCGCAATTCACGCCAATCCGGATGCTCACCTTGACGGGGGACTCTTTGTTGAACTCATGCACGTCCTCCAGAAGTCCCTGCGCAAAAACAATCATCTTCCGTATGTTCTCTGGATTGTCATCTTTGGAAAGTCCGCATGCCGCCATGTACGCGTCTCCAATCGTCTTGATTTTTTCTATGCCCTCGCGTTTTGCCCTCTCGTCAAATTTCGAGACCATACGGTTCAAGAACGTGACGACCTCCTCCGCGGAAAGTTTGTCGCTCATTTTCGTAAAGTTCACGATGTCGGTAAAAAGAACCGCCGCATTAGGGAATTTCTCGGCTATGGTTTTATCAGGATGCTCGGTCAGCTCCTTCGCAACATCGGACGGAAGTATGTTCAAAAGAAGTTTCTCCGACTTGTCATTCGCAGCCTTGAGTTCCCGGGTTCTTTCCTCGACCTTTTCCTCAAGCTCCCTCTGATAGCGTTTCATCGTATAGATTTTATAACGCACGGAAGCGAACACAATCAGCACGACCAAAAGAATCATCGCAACCCAAAACCAGATGTTCTGCCAGATGTGAGGTTTTTTGATTATCGTCACGGGTGGACAAGGCTCGCTCTGAATACCGTCGTTGTTGAGGGCCATCACGGAAAATTTATATGTGCCGGGCTTTATGTTCGTGTAGGAGATGACCCTTGTGCTTCCCCAGTCAGAAAAATCAGATTCGAATCCCTCAAGCTTGTAGCTGAACGTCACATGCTCGGGTGCAAGAAAAGTGATTCCTGTGTACTTTATGCTCAGACGCTGTGCATTCGGAGGAAGGATGATTTTTTCACCGTGATAATCATGGCTCGTCGTATCCACAATGTAGCTTTGGACATCAACGACCGGAGCGATATTGTGCCAGGATGCTTTTTCCGGCTTGTAGATTGCGAATCCGTCCACAAGAGTGAACCAGAGATTGCCGGCGGAATCCTTGAGTGAATAGGCAGTGGATGTGGCCCCTCCCGTAACAAGACCGTCGGATTTTCCGTAATTGTGCACGGCAAGTTTTTTTCTCTGTCCAGCGATGACCTCTTTCATCTCGGAGACCTTCGTGGAGATTATGCCCTTGTTCGAGAGCATCCATGCGGTTCCGTTCGAATCCGTGAGCATCTGAAAAACACTGTCGGTTCCAAGTCCGTTCAAGGAATTGAAATTGATGAAAGAATCCTTCTCCCTGTCAAAGTAAGAGAGACCTGTTCCAGTCGCAATCCAAAAATCACCGTCCTGCTCCCAGATTTTAAAAATCACGTTTCCGGAAAGACCGTCCTCAGTGGAATAATGCCGCACAATCTGCTCATCCTTCAGCGCATAGACTCCGCCTCCGTTCGTTCCCACCCACACGCATTTTTCCGAATCCTCGTAAAGCCACATGATGTAGACGTTTTCCATCGGAACCTTTTTTGATAAAGTCTCGATTTTTCCGTCCTTGTGGATTACGCTGAGTCCCTGGGCAGTACCCACATAATAGTCGCCGTCCGAGCTCTTTATCGCAACCCTCGCCCTGTTTCCGACGATGCCGTCCTCGACCGACCATGTTTTTATGCTTCCGTTTTTTGAAAGCCGGATAAAGGGGATGTCGAGTGAAAAAGCACAGACAAGAAGCTCGCCGCTTTTATCCATGCCAACGTGCCTTATGCGGAGTCCCTTCGTCAGCTCGGTGAGATTGTTTGATATAAAACTACCGTCCTTGTAGCAGAGAACCCCGGTATCAGAAGCAAGCCATGTCACTTTTCTGATTTGATCCTCGCAGATTCCGTTGATGCTTGAATCCGTGGGGACCGTAATAAATTTTCCGTAGCTCATCTTGTAGAGTCCGCCTCGGTTCAGTCCAAGCCAGATGTTTCCCTCATGGTCCTCCATCAGATGATTCACGCCGTCGTCAGGGAGTCCGTTCTGCATGTCAAAATAAGAATACTTTCCGTTGTGCAAAACCACAATACCGCAATCCGTAGCAAACCAGATGTTGCCGAGCGAGTCCTGAAGTATATCCGACACGACAGCACCTTCTTTTTCACCGTGGCTCAGATTAAAAAGAGTCTCCTCACCGTTCTTCACCCTGATTGCATAATGCGGGGAAAGAGCAAACCAAAACGCGTCCGACCTGTCCTGGGTCACATAGTAGACTTCGTGGGAATCCAAGGATTTGAAGCCGGAGAATTTATGCAGGATGGAGTCCTCGTAGACATAAAGCTCCGTTCCTGCGGCAATCCATATTTTTCCGGAAGTGTCACAGTACATGCTCACCGAAGTGATTGTGTCCTTGATGTCATCGGCAATTTTTGGAATGACGAATTTTCGTTCGGGAGTAAGATAGCAGGGACCCGTCGCAGTTCCAATCCAGATATTGTGATCGGCATCCTCCGCCAGGGCATTGATTTTATTGTTCAGAAGTCCGTCGCCCACGGTATATTTTGTAACGGAGCCGTCGGGAGAAAGACACGAAAGTCCCTCGTCGTTGTGTCCTATCCAGATGTTTCCCTCGCAATCCTGCAGGAGAGCATGTGCCGTCGCGAACTGATATTTCTCATCGTAGGCACGACTGTAAATTGCAAATTCCACGCCGTCAAAGCGCACAAGTCCGTCATAGGTTCCAAGATATATGTAGCCGTTCTTGTCCTGCAGCATGGCAACAATCGTCATGCCCGGAAGTCCGTCCTCCGTGGTCCAGCTTTTTCCCACAAAATCATTCAGAAATGACTGGTCATGCCCCGGCTCTGAAAACAGAGGAGCAATGGTCAGAGTTAACAAAAGAAAAAAAAAGGAAATCTTCTTGGTCATAAAATAAATTATAAAACAGGTCTTAAAAAAATTCAACTAAATTTATATGCGCCACTGCCATCATGCCTGGCCCGTTGACAAAGCACATGACGCAAACACAATCAAAAAAGAAAATCAAACCTTGCCCGCAAACTCGGAGGAAATGCTTTCTATGTCCTGTCCACGGCTGGCCGATTCAAAAGCTGAGTTCATTATGCTCTTTGCCCTTGTAGTGACCATCTTGTAAATCTTCTGGGAAAGACGATGGGTTGTGTCCGGCTCAAGTCCCTGGGATCCGTCAAGACGCGTGAAGACAAAAATGTAAAGGGGCCCGTCATAGGTTTTGCGCTCCATCAAAATGATTCCGTCAGTCTGGAAATGAAGTCCGTTCACAATCAGGAGCATGTCCTTTATCTTCGTGTAGACAGGAAGTTTTTTCGCATCCTTTTTCATCACGCAGGAAAAATGGTTCAGGCTGATGTCGGTGATTTTCGCAAGGAAATTCTCATGCTCAAAAGTGAATGAGACCTCGCTCGTGTCATCACAGATTGCCCGCACAGTTTTTCGTCTTCCGCCCGCCTGATTCGCGTACATAACCCGGTCAATCAGAGAGAAATTTTTTGTATGCTGATACTCAAGGCCAATGCAGCCGCACTGAACTCCCACGTCGAAAAGATAGAATCTCTCAAGCCGTTCCCTCTCCGCGTCGCTCCGTCCCTTGGAATAGAGAACGCCGATAAGAACTTTGTCGCCATAGTCCCTCTGCAGGTGATAGATATACTTCTGCCAGTCGATTCCCTCAATCTCCGCATCTATATAGAAGAAAAGTATGGAGTCCCGGAACAGATTTATAATCAGCTCAACCTTTTTCTTCAAGGAGCAATAGCGGTCATCGCAGATTATGTAGGTCTCATAACCGTGTGAGAGGTATTCTTCCATGTAAGTTTCGGGCAGGAGGGAAATATCGGGAGCAATAAAAAAAGTCTTTCGCCCTGAAAAAATATCATAAGAAACGTCGCTCATAGGCACCTCCTGAAAGCCCATGCTGACTCTCTCTTCCCCAACTAAATTATATTCCATATACCGCGATATGTCAAAAAAATTCGTCAAAAATACGCAAAAAATAGGGAAAATCCATACTTGAAGCCCAAAAAGGGACTTTTAGATACAAATCGATGTGTCATTTTGACCAAAAGTGGAAAATTTGACACACAACGCAGGGTCATTTTTACCAGACGAATCATTTCTCCACCTCCGCAGCCAGTACAATCCCTTCGTAATTGCCTGTTACTGCCTCAAATGACGCGTCTTTTTTCAAAAAAAACAGCTTTTTACAAAACAAAAAAACTTGGCACGGGATTTGCTATATATGTAGTGTCAGGTAAAAACCTGATAAAAAATCAAAACCATTTTGGAGGTACATGTTATGAACGAACTTTCACTTTTCAACTCACTTTTTGATGACGGTGACTATGGACTTTTCCCAGCAATCGCAAAGAACTGCTCATTCGGAGTTCCCCAGGTTGACGTCAAGGAAACGAAAGATGCGTACACCTTGGAAATGGACCTGCCCGGACGCACCGAAAAAGATGTGGACGTGGACTTGAAGGACAATGTTCTGACCATCGCATCCCACACAGAGGAGACAAAAGAAAAGAAATCCGAAGAAAAGAAGGAGGACGTACAGTGGCTCATCCACGAGCGCAGGTTCAACTCATTCTGCCGCCGCTTCTCTCTTCCCAAGGACGTTGATTCCGAGGCCGTGAGTGCGAACTTCAAGAACGGAGTCCTTTCCGTGAATATCCCGCGCAAAGCCCTGAGCGCACCCAAAAAGATTTCAATCTCCGTAGCATGATGAAATTGTAATTTGCAGTAACAACAAAAGCCGCTGTCGGATGTCCTGGGTCCGATGGCGGTTTTTTTATGAAAATCTCATTACTAGCCCTAATTTCGACCTATACGAAACAATGTCATTCCCTCGCTCCGACGTGGGAATTCCTTTTGCAGGAGAGATTGCTCATGTCAAGCCCGGCAGTGACACGATGCTATAAATCAACGGAAAGTCCGCCTTTACACAATGTAAACCCACTTCTTTTGTATTGACATTTTGTAAATCCGTGCTATAATCAAA
>ODAI014510498.1_pt1 | contig 15975 bp, 15 predicted proteins | sample 1539321 | NCBI WGS metagenome assembly ODAI01 (sample SAMN02144231, study PRJEB22623) | gut metagenome | biome: sheep rumen | host: Ovis aries | place: New Zealand
GAGTTACCCATCTGACCGTCAGGCAGACCTACATCCTCACCAGAAGCCTGGAGCTGTGATACGCTACTAACTGCCTGGAGATAATCCAGATAAGGAGTTGGGGTGTTGAAAATAACGTCACCCTTACCATGCTTGCCGATTCCCCATCCGTCGAGAATCATCAAAAGAGCTTTCTTTGCCATAATTTTTTTATATAATTGAATTTACTGTTTACAATCTCCTGTTTCGGGGCGCAAAATTACTAAAAATCTGCGAGATTAACAAACTTCGCGCCTGTTTTCTTGCACTTACAACGTAAGTGTGCCGAAAATTATAAAGTCGTCTTTGCAATTTAGGGCAAAAACATCTATAACTTGTATTGCATAAAATTCTTATTCTTCACAAAACCAAAATCAGAATACAACAATACTCCCATATCAGATGCGGTAATCTGAACCGTACCACAACCATAAGCGCGTGCTTCTTCCACAACCCTCCTTAGCAACTCTCTTGCGATTCCCTTTCGGCGATAATCAGGATTTGTGTACATACTGGATAAAAGACCTATCCTTCCTGTGGGGCAACCGAAATATGGCGGCTTTTCTACAAACGACATTCCACTTGTGCCAATAATCTTATCGCCATCCAGAGCAAGCCATGAAACAAATGTTCCATTAGCCAGGTGTCGCTGATAATAATCCATCAGAGCTGGAGACAAATCCATTTCATCCGTTGCACCTTCTTCACGCAACTGAATTATGCGCATACTGATGAATGTCTCAAGATCTTTCTCTGTCAACTTTCTGTATATAATGTTCATTTCTCTTTTGATTTATGCCTCCTCTGTAATTCCACTTTGACTTCACTCAAACGCCCATATAGAAATGGGACTTACACCGACTTTGGTACGGACTTACATGGGAGGTACATTAGAACAGCATCAGTTGTCAAAATTTATTTCCAACTGCGTATCTACAACTCCCTTGAAAGTAAGTCTGTGATAAGGAGAAGGGCCTATCTCCCGGATAGCAGCATAATGAGCCTTGGTAGGATATCCCTTGTTCTTTTTCCATTGATAGGCAGGGTATTCAATATCAATCTCGTTCATATAGTCATCCCTGTATGTCTTTGCGAGAATTGAAGCTGCCGCAATCGCAAGGTATTTTCCGTCACCTTTTACGATAGTGGTATGAGGAGTAGGAGTTCCCTCCTTTCTTTCAAAAGAAGATCGTTTTGCCTCATTACCAATAGGCTCACGATAGGGCTTGAACTTATTTCCATCCACGATTATAGCCTCTGGCCTTACCTTCAACTGGTCAAGTGCCCTATGCATGGCGAGGATAGAGGCATTAAGGATGTTAATCTTATCAATTTCGGCAGCTGAAACTATACCGACAGCCCATGCTACGGCATCACGCTCTATCTGCTCACGAAGCTGATAACGTTTCTTCTCCGTGAGCTGCTTAGAATCGTTAAGCATATCATTCTGATAGTTATCCGGCAAAATCACAGCAGCAGCAAAAACCGAACCGGCAAGACATCCTCTTCCAGCCTCATCACATCCTGCCTCTATCTTTCCCTCATAAAAGTGATTCTTTAGCATGAATTTTTCAATTTTTTCCGGCAAAGATAATAAAAATTTCAGAAAAATTACTATCTTTGTTCCCAAATAGTAACTAACACGCTATAACCAATGAAAAAATACATTATAAGTCTTGTACTTATCTCCATATCCATATTCTCCTATGCGCAGCAAGAAGAAATCAAAACCTATACCCTTCATGCCCCTAATTTGGAAATGAAGGTAATGGACTATGGGGCACGTATTCAGCAACTCAAATTCAGAAATACAGATATTGCCCTTGGTTTTGACAGTCTTGATCAATACACATTGGAACGGCAGAATTTCGGAGCAGTAGTTGGAAGATACATCGGCAGAATTACCGGAGGATATCTTAAGATTGACGGCAATGAGTATATGCTCCAAATCAGGCATCACGGAGATTGCTCTCACGGCGGTTCACCCAACTTTGCCGAGCGTTTCTGGGATATTCTCTCCCATAATGACACCACAATCACATTGCGATATGTATCGCCCGACGGAGAAAACGGATTTCCAGGCGAACTAACACTTGATGTGACATATACCCTGACCCAAAAGCAGGATCTTCGTATTGACTATAAAGCAACTACCACCAAACCCACCGTCGTCAATATTGCCAATCACAACTTCTTCAATCTTACTGGCGATCATGCCTCCAATGTGCTTGAAGAAGAACTATGGCTTGACGCTGATAGTTTTGCGGTATATGATATGAGCAAACGAGTAACAGGCAAACTGGCAGCTGTAAAAGACACCCCTTTCGATTTCCGCACACCTCACCTCATCGGCGAAAGAATCGATACCCCCAACAATCAGCTCAACGTAACCAAAGGCTATGACCATTGTTATAAACTGAACACAAACGGGAATTTGTCAAGACTTGCAGCCCGCCTCGTGGATAATCATACGAATATGGCCATCGAAGTATATACCACAGAACCAGCCCTTCAAATATATACAGCTAACGGGCACAAGGGCAATATGATAGGCAAAAAAGGGAAACCTCATAACCGCAGAAATGCCGTATGTTTCGAGACTATGCATTTCCCCGATTCTCCCAACAACCCACAATGGCCTTCCACAATCCTAAGACCTGGAGAAACGTTCAGAAGCACAACTATATTCCATTTCGACTAAACTCCTATTCCCAATAGGACTTGAATTGGAGTAGAATTGGAGTTATGTCGGAAGTAAAACAATCAAAGAATAAGTTCATAAAGATTGAACTTACCCTTACGCCATACAGCTTCTCCACGCTTCTGATATCCTAAGTTCTCGTAGAGTGCGAGGGCGTATGGATTCTCTGTGAAAGCATCAAGACGCACAGCCTTGATGCCATATTCTCTACACTCATTATGGATATGTTGCATGGTATCTCTCGCAATATGCTGATGCTGAAATTTTGGAGTCACACAGAGACGATGTACAACGATATAGTTAATGCCACCATCCCATAAAGCATTCTGATACTGAGCATCAGACTCCTTATTAAGAGTATAGGCTGCACATATTCGAGAATCCTTCAAACCGACATACATCTCTTGTGTATCAATATCCTTACGGATATCATCTACCGTGGGATAGATTTCATCCCATTGCATGATACCATTAGCATTCATAGTATCAATGGCAGAACGATATATACCGATGATTTCCTGAAAATCATCGATAGTTGCTAATCTATAATTCACGACTTTAGAGGATTACCTCTGCAAACTTCCAGATAATAATACCTGCCGTTGTAGAGACATTAAGTGAATGTTTGGTTCCAAACTGTGGAATCTCAAGACATCCGTCACATTCGTCAATAACCTCCTGATGAACGCCCTTAACCTCATTGCCGAGAACAACGGCTGAAGGCTGATTGTCTATAGCATAGTTCTGAAGCATGGTGGAGCCGTGACATTGCTCAACAGCAAGTACCTTATATCTTCTTGCCTTCAGTTCCCTGATAGCCTCAAGAGCATTGGCAAAGTATTTCCACTCCACGCTTTCCTCTGCTCCAAGGGCGGTCTTATGAATCTCTTGCTGGGCTTTTAGAGTTCCGTCGGGAGTTGCCGTAATGCCACAAAGGTATATTGCCTCAACGCGAAAGGCATCGGCAGTTCTAAAAACGCTACCCACATTATACAGAGAGCGCACATCATCAAGAACCACAACAAGCGGCATCTTCTTCGCCTCATGGAACTCCTCAACGGAGAGGCGATTCATCTCTATCGTCCTAAGCTTCTCCATCAGAACATCTTACTTACACGTTCTATGCCCGCAACGAGGGTGTCAATTTCCTCCTTAGTATTATATAGGGCAAAGGATGCACGAACCGTACCTTGAATACCGAGTCTGTGCATAAGAGGCTCTGCACAATGATGTCCTGTGCGAACAGCTATCCCAAGCCGGTCTAGAAGAGTTCCCATATCAAGGTGGTGGATATCACCAACTAGGAAACTAATCACAGCATCCTTTTCCGGAGCAGTACCGAAGATTCGCATATTCTCAATAGCCTGCATCTTCTCCATAGCATATTTGGTAAGTTCCTGCTCATGAGCAGCTATATTGTCAATACCAAGGTCGAGCATATAGTCTATAGCACGTGCCAAACCATGAGTAGCTACATAATCAGGGGTTCCGGCCTCGAACTTGAAAGGAAGGTCTGCGTATGTGGTCTTCTCGAAAGTCACGGTACCTATCATCTCACCGCCACCCTGATAAGGTGGCATTTTCTCAAGCCACTTCTCCTTACCATAGAGCACACCAATACCCGTAGGACCATACATCTTATGTCCGGAGAAAGCGAAGAAATCACAATCCATATTCTGAACGTCAATGGCGATATGAGGAGCACTCTGAGCTCCGTCTATAAGAACTGGAATATCACGCTCATGTGCCTTTCTTATGATTTCCTTTACAGGATTAACAGTACCGAGCACATTACTGACATGAGCCACGCTCACAAGTTTTGTTTTCTCTGAAAGCAAGCCTTCGAAAGCAGACATATCAAGCACACCCTCATCGCTCATAGGGATGACGCGAAGCACAATACCTTTCTTCAAGGCCTGCAACTGCCAAGGTACGATATTTGAATGGTGCTCCATAGTTGAAATCACCACCTCGTCTCCCTCTTTCAGGAAACCGTCACAGAAGGAACTTGCCACAAGGTTCATTGACTCTGTAGTTCCGCGTGTGAAGATTATCTCCGAAGTCTTCTCTGCATTGATGAATTGGCGCACCTTCTCACGGGCAGCCTCATGAAGGTCGGTTGCCTGTTGAGACAGATAATGAACTCCACGATGCACATTCGCATTCACGTTGAGATACTCCTCACGCATAGCATCGAGCACACAGAGAGGTTTCTGTGTCGTAGCACCATTATCAAGATATACGAGAGGCTTTCCATAAACCTCACGTGAGAGAATAGGAAAATCTTCCCTTACCTTATTTATATCGTATTTAGCCATTTGTCTAATTTTAGGATGCAAAGATACGAAATAATACTGAGGAAACAAAGCATTTTGAGATGATTAACGCATACAATCCCATAAATATGGTATTTGTCCGAGTCATAACAAACAAATCAATCCTCACATTTATACAGAAAAACAAGGAGGATGTGCCTATGCACATCCTCCACATATTAATTCTTATAATATAGATTACATTTCATGATCGAGAGAGTCATTGAAATCCTTTGGCTCGTGAGCCTCATGATTCTCATTACGACGCTCTGGACGAGGACGACGCTCACCGCGCTCTGGACGTGGACGACGCTCGCCACGCTCTGGACGTGGACGACGCTCACGCTCAACATAATCAGCTGGCTTCTCTACGAGTACACGATGAGAGAGCTTGTACTTACCAGTCTTAGGGTCAATCTCGAGGAGCTTAACGGTAATCTTGTCACCCTCCTTGATACCTGCCTCTTCTACTGTCTCAAGACGCTTCCAGTCAATCTCTGAGATATGGAGCAGACCATCCTTACCTGGGAGAATCTCAACGAAGCATCCGTAAGGCATAATAGAACGAACTGTACCCTCATAAACCTCACCAACCTCTGGGATTGCTACGATACCCTTGATCTTAGAGAGAGCAGCATCGATAGACTCCTTGTTTGGAGCAGAAACCTGTACCTTACCTACACCGTCAACCTCGTCGATTGTGATAGTAGCACCTGTCTCCTCCTGCATCTGCTGGATGATCTTACCGCCAGGACCGATAACAGCACCGATGAACTCCTTAGGAATCTCAATCTCAACGATACGTGGAACCTGTGGCTTAAGTTCCTTACGTGGCTCAGCGATTGTGTTGGTGATACATCTGAGAATGTGCTCACGACCAGCCTTTGCCTGGGCAAGAGCCTTCTCAAGAATCTCGTATGACAGACCGTCACACTTGATATCCATCTGAGTAGCTGTAAGACCGTCCTTTGTACCTGTTGTCTTGAAGTCCATATCGCCAAGGTGATCCTCATCACCAAGGATATCAGAAAGAACTGCATACTTATCCTCACCTGGGTTCTTGATAAGACCCATAGCGATACCTGAAACTGGCTTCTTCATAGGAACACCTGCATCCATAAGTGCAAGAGTACCGGCACATACAGTAGCCATTGAAGAAGAACCGTTTGACTCAAGGATCTGAGATACTACACGTACTGTGTAAGGGAAGTCCTCTGGAATCTGACCCTTCAAACCACGCCATGCAAGGTGACCGTGACCAATCTCACGACGACCTACGCCGCGCTGAGCCTTAGCCTCACCTGTACAGAATGGAGGGAAGTTATAGTGGAGGAGGAACTTCATGTAATACTTCTCGAGAGCACCGTCAACCATCTTCTCGTCGAGCTTTGTACCGAGGGTACAGGTTGTGAGAGACTGTGTCTCACCACGAGTGAAGATAGAAGAGCCGTGAGGCATTGGAAGTGGAGAAACCTCGCACCAGATAGGACGGATCTCGTCAGTCTTACGACCGTCAAGACGAACTCCCTCATCAAGGATACAACGACGCATAGCGTCCTTCTCTACATCGTGATAGTATTTGTCAGCGAGAGTATTCTTCTCCTCAAGCTCATCCTCCGTGAGGTCTGTATGAGCAGCAGCATACTTCTCCTTGAACTCTGTGATGATAGCCTCGAAAGCCTCTGCACGAGCGTGCTTCTCAAGAGCCTGCTTAACAACGTCGTAAGCCTTCTGGTAGCACTCTGTCTTAATCTGCTCCTTCAGTTCGTCGTCATTTACCTCATGACAGTACTCACGCTTCTTGTCGGTGCCGAGTTCCTTCATCAGCTCAACCTGCAGCTGACACATAGGCTTGATAGCCTCGTGGGCAGCCTTCAGGGCGTTGAGAAGGTCAATCTCCTGCACTTCCTTCATCTCGCCTTCAACCATCATGATGTTCTCAGCTGTTGCACCTACCATGAGGTCCATATCAGCATCTGCCATCTGCTCCTTGGTAGGGTTGATGACGTACTCGCCGTTGATGCGAGCTACGCGAACCTCAGAGATTGGGCACTCGAATGGAATATCGGAACATGCCAATGCGCATGATGCAGCGAAACCGGCAAGGGCATCAGGCTGATCTACGCCGTCGGCACTGAAGAGTATTACATTAACATAGACTTCGGCATGATAGTCACTTGGGAAGAGTGGGCGAAGGGCGCGGTCAACAAGTCGGCAAGTAAGGATTTCATCATCGTTTGCCTTGCCCTCGCGCTTTGTAAAGCCACCTGGGAAGCGACCTGCGGCAGCGTACTGCTCGCGATATTCTACCTGCAGTGGCATGAAGTCCGTGCCTGGCACTGCGTCTTTTGCGGCACAAACTGTGGCGAGCAGCACGGTGTTACCCATACGAAGGGTACATGAACCGTCGGCCTGCTTAGCCAGCTTTCCTGTTTCAATGGTGATGGTGCGGCCATCAGGCAGTGAAACGGTCTTTGTAATTACGTTCATCTAAAAAATTTTCTTTATTGTTTTTACTGTTCATCTTAAGGCTCGGCACCTTGCTCCGCCCGCATACTTATTGTTTGTATAAAAAAAATAAATCGTGCAAAGATACTCATAATTAGCGGGATAGGCAAATTATTTAACATACTTTATACAAAAAACGGAGACTGACAGAGTTTTGTAGTCTGTAAGTCTCCGAATGTATTATAATATAGTGTAAAATGTATTGTTATCAGAACTTGAACATATCGTCGATTGTCAGCAGGCCTTCGTGCTGAGCGGTAAACTCTGCTGCGAGCACTGCACCGAGTGCAAATCCCTGGCGTGAGTGTGCGTCATGGGTGATGGTTATCTGGTCTGCCTCACTGTTCCATGTGATAGAATGTATGCCTGGCACCTCATCCTTGCGCACTGAGTGTATGGTCAGCTTGTTCTTATCAGTACCTTCTGCCGGCACTACGGTTCCGTCTGGCTGTGTGAGCGTACCCATCTGCCAGTCGGTCTTGCGGTCAAGGTTTGCGACAATCTGCTCGGCAAGTGTGATGCCGGTGCCTGATGGATGGTCAAGTTTGTGGACGTGATGAACCTCCGTCTCCTCAACATCATACTGTGGGAAGGAGTTCATGATCTTTGCAAGATACTTGTTGACTGCTGAGAATATAGCTACGCCGATGGAATAGTTAGATGCCCAGAAGAGGGTCTTGCCATTCTTCTCACACTGCTGGCGCACGTCATCGCCGTGCTCTTTCAACCAGCCTGTAGAACCACTGACAACCTTCACTCCCTTCTCCCATGCCTTGAGGTAGTTGTTGTATGCCACCATAGGGGCGGTGAACTCTATCGCTACATCGGCAGAGGCGAACTCAGGTGAGTCGAAGTCCTGCTGGTTGTCAATATCGATGATGCTTACTATCTCGTGGCCACGTGACAGGGCAATCTGCTCGATCATCTTGCCCATCTTGCCGTATCCTATAAGTGCTATCTTCATATTTTGTCCCACCTCTGCCCTCACCGTGTATGGGGAGGGAGCACTGACCGTCGTGGGGTTGGCGGTTTATAATGTTTGTCGTTATTATTGTTCTTGGTAAGCCTGGGCTTCTGCCTCGGCTATGATATCCTCGCGTGACTTCTCTGCCGGCTTGGTATTCACGTCATCGAGATTGAGGTCGTCGATGTGCTGCTCTATCTCTGTCAGTGCACCATCGTCGGTATCTTCATGATGCTCTATTACGATGTCGTCAGCCTCGGCTGTAACGTCAGGTGCCACACTGACAGGGGTCTCTTCCATCTTGGTACGCTCTGTCTTTGCCGCAAACACCATGTCGAGGAACTTGCCGTCGCCGCGAAGCTTTTTCAGTGTCTCTTCGCTGGCGCGCTGCTGGCTCTCCTTCTTTGAGAAGCCCTCTGCGGTGCATCCATCAACGCCTTCAAGGACAACGGTATATATAAAGGTGGGTGATCCGTTCTTGTCCATTGACTGTTCTTCAAGGCGGAAATCGATGTTTACGCGGTTCTTCTGAGTCCACTCAAGAATCTTAGACTTGAAGTTGACCTCCTTGTATGCTACCTTGTCAACGTTGAGGTACTTGCCCATCACCCTGTGCTCCCAGAACTGCATGCATGCAGCATATCCACGGTCAAGGTATACAGCTCCTACGAGAGCCTCGAAGGCATTGCCGCCCATGTAGTTGTTGTGCATGGATGAGCGTCCGCTTGCCATGATGAGTTTGCTTATGCCCATCTCCTTGGCGAGCCTGCCGAGAGTCTCGCGCTGTACCATCTTTGAACGTGCGTTGGTAAGGAAACCTTCTGGTTTGCCAGGGAAGCGACGATATACTATATAGCCTACCACCGCGTCGAGGATGGCGTCGCCCAGGAATTCAAGTCGCTCGTTATTGAGCTGTTTTCCGAGTCTGCTCTTCTTGTCGCGTTGGTTGCCCTTCTTGCCCTTCTTGCCGTACTTCTCGTCCTTGCGGCTGTTACCACCTTTGTTCTTGCCTTCCAGCACCTTCAGCTCTTCGGCCGTAGCGCGGTGGCCGAGGCTTTTGTGCATCAGCGCCACCTTGTAGTAGGTGATCTTTCGTGGGTAGAAGCCGAGTATGTCGTACAATGCAGAATAAAGCTCCTTATCCTTGCGGAAAGGGAGCTTTATCCTGTCAATAAGGTTATTCAGCATACTTCTTGAATATTACGCAGGCGTTGTGTCCGCCGAAACCGAATGTGTTGCTCAGTGCGGCGCGCACCTCACGCTTCTGCGCCTTGTTGAATGTGAAGTTCATGTTGTAGTCTATCTCAGGGTCATTGTCACCTTCCTCGTGGTTGATTGTAGGTGGAATGATGTCCTCCTGCACAGCCTTCACGCATGCCATTGCCTCTACGGCTCCGGCAGCACCGAGCAGGTGACCTGTCATAGACTTCGTAGATGATATGTTGAGTTTGTAAGCCCAATCGCCGAAGAGAGCCTTGATAGCCTTTGCCTCAGAGATATCACCTACAGGTGTTGATGTGCCGTGAACGTTGATGTAGTCGATGTCTTCTGGCTGCATCTCTGCATCTCGCAAGGCCTCCTTCATTACGAGGATGGCTCCCAGACCTTCTGGGTGTGATGCGGTGATGTGGTAAGCGTCTGCGCTCATGCCTGCACCTACCATCTCGCAGTATATCTTTGCTCCGCGAGCCTTAGCGTGCTCCAGTTCCTCAAGTATGAGGCATGCAGAGCCTTCACCCATTACGAAGCCATCGCGGCTTGCAGAGAATGGACGGCTTGCCTTCTGAGGCTCGTCGTTGCGTGTTGACAATGCGTGCATTGAGCAGAAACCGCCCAGACCTGGGTCTGTGATGACAGCCTCAGAACCACCAGCCACCATTATGTTAGCCTTACCGAGACGTATGAGGTTGAATGCATCAGCAAGTGCGTTGGTAGATGATGCACATGCACTTGTGGTAGCGTAGTTTGGTCCGTGGAAGCCATAGCGTATAGATATCTGTCCAGGTGCTATGTCACCGATCATCTTAGGAATAAAGAAAGGTCCGAACTTAGGAGTGTCCTTGTGCTCAGAATAATACTCCAGTTCCTCCTGCATGGTGCGGAGACCTCCGATACCTACGCCATATACGACGCCGATACGATCTTTGTCGACAGTCTCAAGGTCCATGCCAGAATCCTTGATAGCCATGTCGGCGCCGGCAACTGCCATCTGGCAGAACTTATCCATTTTGCGAGCCTCTTTGCGGTCGATCCACTGTGTTGGGTCAAAGTCTTTCACCTCACATGCTATCTGTGTCTTGTAGCGTGAAGCATCCATCTGCTTTATGATGTCGCAACCGCTAACGCCGGCGAGCATGTTCTTCCAGGTCTCCTCCGCAGAGAGTCCAAGCGGTGTGACGGCACCCATGCCAGTCACCACTACTCTTTTTAATTCCATAGTTTTTTAGGTTTTTATTGTTTATAGCTGCTATAGTTGCTATATATACTATAGGTACTATAGAAATTCCTTGTAAATAAAAAGAAAAAGGTGATGGTAGGGCGAACGAAGTCGCGACCCACCATCACCCATTGTATCATACGGTAAGACGCATGAGCAAGTGTGATTACTTGCCAGCGTTCTCGATGTAAGCAATAGCGTCGCCTACAGTCTGGATCTTCTCTGCGTCAGAATCAGGTATTGTTACACCGAACTCCTTCTCAAGCTCCATGATGAGCTCTACTGTGTCCAGAGAGTCAGCACCAAGGTCATTAGTGAAGCTTGCCTCGTTCTTTACCTCTGCTGCGTCCACACCCAGCTTGTCAACGATGATCTCTACTACTTTTGATTGAATTTCAGACATGATGTTTTTAATTTAAATTGTTGTTAATTGTCTATTTCTTATTTAGTTTTACGTTTGAGGGGATAATCCCCCTTAAAACGAAATTCGACTGCAAAATTACTCCTTTTATTTGTATTGACCAAATATTTTTGATAAAAAAGATGTTTTTCTGCACATTTGGTTGCATTCTGTGCATTATTTTTTACGTTTTCTTGGCTTTTGTCAATTGTATTTTGCAATTAACGAGGTCGTTTTTCGGATATATCAGCGTAATTTGTCCAAAGCGCATTTGATTGCATCTGCGTCTTCGTTGACTACGCGGAAATATTCCGACATGCTCCACAAGTCTCGCGCTATGAGAGCCTTAAGTTGCATGGAGAGGTACTTGTTGGTTTGTTGCAGTTCGTCGTCATCCTTTGGTTCCACGCCTTGTTTCTTTCCTTCGGCATAGATGTCGTCGAGTAATGACTGTGGCACCTGGTATTTTTCATTGAAAGCCTTGAAGCCCTTACCTTCCACAGGTATTCCAGATGAGTTGACGGGGTCAGCTTCTTTGCCGTAGAGTTTCAGCAGAGCCTTGCGGTTTTTCTCTGCGTATCTCAGGTTTGCGTTTATCACTATGCTCTTTGCTGACAGTTCGCGGTGGAACTTAGTGTAGCGTGTAGTGTCGAGCGGAACGAAGTAGTCTGGCATTATGCCGCCGCCGCCATATACTGTACGGTGCTGCTTCAAGGTTTCATACTTTAGTGAATCGGCAAAGTGTATGCTGTCGGCGTTGGTGAACTCGCCATGCTTGTAGCGTTTCTCCATGTCGCGGTAATATCCTTCGATGTCACCTTTCACGTATGGTTTCTGTATGCATCGTCCTGATGGCGTGTAGTAATGTGCCACGGTCAGTCGTATCATGGAACCGTCAGGCAGGTCAACGGGGCGCTGTACCAATCCCTTTCCGTATGTGCGTCGGCCTATTACCAGTCCGCGGTCTTGGTCTTGTATGGCACCTGATACGATTTCTGCCGCAGATGCGGAATATTCATTTACGAGAACTATGACCTTGCCTTTCTGGAAAGTGCCGTTACCCATGGCGCGGAATTCCTGTCGTGGCACGGCTCTTCCTTCGGTATATACTATAAGGTCACCATTTTCGAGGAACTCGTTAAGTACGTCGGCAGCCGCCTGAAGGAAACCGCCGCCATTGTCCTGCAGGTCGAGTATGAGGTCTTTCATGCCCTGCTTGCGCAGTTTGGCGAAGCATTCCATCATCTCGCTGTGTGTCGTTATGCCGAATGACGACAGTCGTATGTAGCCAATGCCCGGCCTTATCATGTATGATGCGTCAACGGTGTTGAGTGGTATCTTGTCGCGGGTTATGGTGAAGTAAGCCAGTCCGCTTATTCCCCGGCGCTTTATGCCCACCTTCACCTTACTGCCTTTCGGTCCTCTGAGTCGGCGCATGATTTCTTCCTTCGACATCTTCACGCCGGCGATGGATGTATCGTTGACCGTTATTATGCGGTCACCCGCAAGTATGCCCACCTTCTCAGACGGACCGCCATTGATGGTCTGTACCACGAGCAGCGTGTCCTCAAGCATGTTGAACTGTACTCCGATGCCTTCGAAGTTACCCATCAGCGGTTCGTTGAGAGCCTTCACCTCTTTTGGTGTGGAGTAGCTGGAGTGAGGGTCAAGTTTCTCGAGCATGCCGCGTATGGCATCCTCCACGAGTTTGTTCTCGTCCACGCTGTCAACATACAGGTTGCTTATAGCCATCTCTGCTATCGACAGTTTCCTTATCGGCGATGTTTCACCGAGGTTTATTCGCATCTGCGCCTGTGTAGTCAGCGTGCCGAGCATAAACAGTGCTGCGGCTGTTATATTGCGTAGTTTATTCATAATGCTACTTTATTATTATATGTATATACGGAAATAATTGCTTTGACTTGCAAAGGTAAGTATTTTTTCTGATACTGCAAAATAAAAGCAAGTAAAAAAGTAATGTCCCTTATCCTTACATTATATGATAAGGGATAAGGGACAGAAAGAAAATGGTCGTGTGCAGGCATTACAGTATCACTACTTTCTTGTCGCCTATGATGTATATGCCTTTGGGCAGTTTCTCCAGCATGCTCTGCGTAGCGCTCTTAGCTATCAGTATGCCGTTTATGCTGTATATGTTGTTATTGTTGTCTCCTGTCTGTGCCGTCTGTATGGTGTTTACGCCGTCAGTGGCATCCTTTACTATCTTGCCGGTCATGGTCAGTGTGCCTACCGACATTTGCTTAGAGGCGTCAAAAGCCGTCAGTCTGACGACGGCCTTTGTAGGTTTTGACGATGCGTGAGAGGCTTCTGCTTGTGCATCCACGTAAGTGTAATTGTTGTAGCCTTTGTCGGCATTTACCTCGTTACGTGATGGCGAACCGTTATACATTATCTCTTCAAAAAGGTCGTTGGCAAGTATCACCTTGGCATTGCCGCCGTCTGTTCCGATTTTATTCACCAGTACAGACACTGCCGTGGGCTGAAACATATATCCCTCCACGGGAGTCACCACGTATGTAATGTCGTTGATGCCGCTTTCGTCAGAGCTTTTTGAAGAATAGCCTATGCGCAGCAGATACTGGTTGCCGTCCAGCGGACCGGTAGTGAACTTATTGCAGGTAGAACTGAGGTTCAGGTTGCTGCCCACTGTAACCTTAGAGCCGACCAGGTAGTCTTGCAGTTCTACTGAAATGGTAGGCTCGTTCAGAAAAGTGGCCGCCGTCGTACCGTTAGATACGCTCCATGTTATGGTGCCGCTTGCTATTTCATCGTAATCGTTTATGTCAGCCTGTACCTTCTCTATTATCCCGCCTTCGGGTGTGCCACCGGCGTTCTGCGCTTCGGTGATATCCGCCACGAGAGAGTTGAGATAGTGCTCCAGGTTGGTATAGCCATCGTCACACAGCGCTGCACCGTCGCTGGCATCAGCGGCATTCAGGCCGTTGGCATTCTCCCATGCGTCAGGCATGCCGTCACCGTCGGTATCTGCAGGAGCAGCTGTGCTGTTAAGCGTAGGCCATGGGCTCCATGTAGCATCGGCATTGGCAGGTTTCAGGTCATCCTGAGTATTGATGAAACCGGCATCCAGTCCGGAGCCTTGGTGTGATGCCTTACCGTTTGCGACGTCACTGATAATCTCCTGGTCGTAGCTGTCGCGGCTCTTTGAGCATCCCACATAGCTCAGTACGCGAGAATATGCATCGGCAGCAGAGTGTGTAGTGGTGTAGATGAAGTCGAGAGGTTCAGACAGCTTTATAGTGTCTTTCGTCTTGTCGGTGTATGTGCCGTCGTTACCGTTTGCGTCAATCTGGTTATATATGCCGTAAGTCCAGTTATCGTTTGTCACGTTGCTGTACTTAGGATTCACGTTACCTTCCACGAAGAGGTGTCCCCACTTGTGCCACATAGGATACCAGCCGTTCCAGTTGCCGTTAGAATCGGTGCAGTATTCAGTCGTGCGTATGCCTATGGCAGCCAGTCTGTATGCCACCGCCTTGTCTGGAGTTCCAGGTCCAGGCTTGTAGTAGTTGTTTACGATATTCACGTCCATGCCCTCGCCGCCGTAGCAGCCATTGCCAGACCAGTTGTAGAATACGTTGTTACGCATATCCATGTGCTCATTCTCCTGAGTAGTCTGGCGTGGACCAAGTCGTGGCACACGGCTGACGTGGTGAGCCATAAGGTTATGATGGAAAGAAGCGTGGTCGCCGCCCCAGTTGCCACCATATCCGTGGGCACCCTTGGCATGACCGGCATTGACCAGTGAGTGTGAAGATATACACCACTGTACGGTAGTGTTCTTGTTGCCAAGTACAGACAGGCACTCGTCGATAGACCAGCTTACGGAACAGTGGTCTATGATTATATTCTCGTGATCCATGGCACCCAGTCCGTCGCCCTCATGGTTTGCTACCTCGCGCTGGCCCAGGCGGAAGCGCATATAGCGCATTATTACGTTGTTGGCATTGATGGTGAATGGGTAGTCTGCCACGCAGATGCCATCGCCGGGAGCCGACTGGCCTGCAATGGTGACGTCGCCGGAGTTTACCGACAGTGCAGATTTCAGGAAGATAGTGCCCGACACCTTGAACATTACAATGCGTTTGCCAGACTGATTCAGGGCCCAGCGCAGCGAACCCTCACCAGAGTCGTTGAGGTTGGTGACATAATACACCTTGCCGCCTCTGCCGCCGGTGACGTAGCGTCCGTAGCCTTCAGCACCCGGGAAGGCAGGCTGTTTCTCCTGTGCGTTAGTGGCAGTGACAGTAGCCAGTGCTATCATTACCACCGTAAAAAGTTTTTTCAGATTCATATTGATATTGTGTACCTTGTGATTGATTTAGCGGTGGGCATACGATTGCCTCACCGGAAGTTGCGATGCAAAATTACAAAAGAATATCAATCAACAAAACAAATAATCTCAACTTTTTTGCCAATGCTACAAAATCCCTACCTAATTGACATAAAAAATAGCTTTAGGCTTCAGGTGGGTTCTAAAAATTCCCACGAGTTAAATTATTCGATTATATGAATATCATTATGTCATATTTTTGTTTTCTTTCGGTGCAAACTGTTAGCTTCTGCGGTCACATAGCCCGCTATGCTCCCTTA
>ODAI010435384.1_pt1 | contig 15974 bp, 15 predicted proteins | sample 1539321 | NCBI WGS metagenome assembly ODAI01 (sample SAMN02144231, study PRJEB22623) | gut metagenome | biome: sheep rumen | host: Ovis aries | place: New Zealand
CGCTCTGGACAACGAGCACAGAATAGTGGATGATGCCAAGGCCGAAGCCGAGCGTATCATGGAAAGAGCGAGAACGGAAGCCGAACTTGAAAAGCAGAAGGCAGCCGACGAAGTCAAGAAACAGATGGTAGTCCTGGCATCTATGATAGCAGGAAAGGTAGTAAAAGCTTCTATCGATACAACGGTTCAGGAAGCTATGGTGAACGACACGTTAAAGGAAATAGGTGAGAGCACATGGCTAAGCTAGTTTCGAATACATATGGCGAAGCGTTGTTTGAACTGGCCGTTGAAGAAGGCAAGGAAGACATATTCCTTGAAGAGATCAAGGTTATAAAGGAAGCCATTGGTGACAATCCCGAGTTCTCGATCCTGATGAATCATCCCAGGATTTTTAAGGAAGAAAAACTTCAGATCATAGAGAATGTCTTTAAGGGCAGGATCAGTGATGAGCTGCTGGGTTTTCTGCACGTGGTGGTCAGCAAAGACCGTTACAATTATATAAATGATATCCTGGATTATTTCATCAAAGAGATCAAAACTCTCAAAGGCATCGGTGTAGCCAGTGTAAGGACCGCAACGGAACTTTCGGAGAGTCTTAAATCGGATATCGAGAAAAAACTCCTTGAAACGACTTCCTATAAAACGATGGAGATCGATTATACGGTCGATCCGGACCTCATCGGAGGAATGGTAATAAGGATCGGAGACCGTGTTGTCGATAACTCGGTTCAGACGAAGCTTAACAAACTGCAGCATGAATTAATGAATGTTCAATTAAAAACACTTTAGGAAAGGTGCGTAAGACTCATGAATTTGAAACCCGAAGAGATCAGCTCGGTCATTAAAGAGCAGATTAAACGATACGCTTCAGAGCTTGAAGTAAGAGACGTGGGTACCGTCATTCAGGTTGCTGACGGTATTGCGCGTGTACATGGTCTGGAAAACGCAATGCAGGGAGAATTGCTCGAGTTCCCCGGAGAGGTTTACGGAATGGTCCTTAACCTTGAAGAGGACAACGTGGGTGCGGTTCTTCTGGGCAGCCACAGGAACATCAATGAAGGCGATACCGTTAAGACAACGGGACGCGTTGTTGAGGTTCCGGTAGGCGATGCAATGCTGGGCCGTGTAGTTAATGCACTGGGACAGCCCATAGATGGCAAGGGACCTATTGCGACCGATAAATACAGAAAGATAGAAAGAGTGGCATCCGGCGTTATTACCAGAAAGTCGGTTGACACACCGCTTCAGACGGGTATCAAGGCCATAGACTCAATGGTTCCCATCGGAAGAGGACAAAGAGAACTTATCATCGGTGACAGACAGACGGGTAAGACCGCTATCGCCATCGATACGATAATCAATCAGAAAGGACAGGGAGTCAAGTGCATCTATGTTGCCATAGGCCAAAAGGCTTCTACAGTGGCATCTATAGTGAAGACTCTCGAAGAGTATGGTGCGACAGCATATACAACTGTTGTTGTGGCATCCGCTTCAGAGCTGGCTCCCCTTCAATATATCGCTCCTTATTCAGGATGTGCGATAGGCGAAGAGTGGATGGAGAACGGTGAGGATGTACTGGTAATCTATGATGACCTGACCAAGCATGCTGCCGCATACAGAACACTCTCTTTGCTGCTTCGTCGTCCGCCCGGACGTGAAGCTTATCCCGGAGATGTATTCTATCTGCATTCAAGACTGCTTGAAAGAGCTGCAAGAATGTCTGAAGAATACGGCGGAGGATCTCTGACGGCCCTGCCTATAATCGAGACACAGGCCGGAGACGTATCCGCGTATATTCCTACCAACGTAATATCGATAACGGACGGTCAGATATATCTGGAAACCGAGATGTTCAATTCCGGATTCCGTCCCGCTGTTAATGCCGGACTCTCGGTTTCGAGAGTCGGAGGAGCCGCTCAGATCAAGGCTATGAAAAAGATCGCGGCACCCATCAGAGTAGAGCTCGCACAGTACCGTGAGCTGGCAGCATTTGCACAGTTCGGTTCCGAACTTGATGATGATACCAAAGAAAAGCTTTCACAGGGCGAGAGGATCAAGGAAGTGTTGAAACAGCCTCAGTACAAGCCCATGCCGGTTCAGTACCAGGTTATCATCATTTATGCGGTTACCAACAAGTACCTGCTGGGAATCCCTACCGAAGAAATAACCAGATTCGAAGAAGAATTCTTTGATTTCCTCGATACCAAATATCCTCAGGTACCCAATGCGATAGCTCAGGAGAAGGTTATATCGGACGACACCGAAGCTTCTTTGAAGAAGGCACTCGAGGAGTTTACCGCAGATTTCAAGTGATCGATCAAGAAAGGGAATAAATCATGGCCTCAATGAGAGACATTAAGCGTCGCAAGGGCAGTATCCAAAGCACGCAGCAGATTACCAAAGCCATGAAACTGGTTTCGACCGTTAAACTGCAACGGGCCAAATCAAATGCCGAAAGATCAAAGACTTACTTTCATGCAATGTATGACACCGTACATTCGATCCTGCGCAAATCCGGCAATCTGGAACACAGATATTTAAAGACCGGTGAAACAGGCAAGACCGGGGTTATTGTAATAACCTCTAACAGAGGTCTGGCAGGAGGCTATAACTCAAATGTTGTTAAACTCATAACGCAGGGAGCTCTGGCCAATGAAGACCTGGCTATCTACGCGATAGGTAAAAAGGGCAGGGATGCTCTCGGCAGAAAATATGAGATAGCACAGGATTATTCGGATTATATCGAAGAACCTGTTTACGCAGAGGCGATGAGGATGTCATCACAGGTCCTCAAGGACTTTGAAGAAGGCAGGATCAAAGAGATATACATTGCATATACGGGCTTTAAAAACACCGTATCCCATATCCCGACTCTCCTTAAACTGCTTCCCATTATACCGGGTCAGGAGCCTGACGCCGAAAAGGATGGTGAACTTCAGGATGAGATCGAGAACAATACGCTGATGAACTTCGAGCCCGAAGAAGATGATGCTCTCGATCTGCTGATACCCAAATATATCACGAGTCTGATATACGGTTGCATGATCGAAGCAGTGGCAGCTGAGAACGGTGCCAGAATGCAGGCGATGGATTCTGCTACCAGCAACGCGGAAGAAATGATAGACAAACTGACACTCATGTATAACAGAGCGCGTCAGAGTTCTATTACACAGGAATTAACAGAGATTATAGCTGGAGCAAATGCAATCAGCTAAAAGAAAGGAATAATAAGATGGCGGATAATGCAAAGCGCGGTTCCGGTAAAGTCATACAGATCATCGGTGCCGTACTGGATATCAAATTTACAGATGGTGCACTGCCCGAGATAAATGAAGCGATAAAGATCCCTCTCGGTGATGACAGATCGCTTACTGTAGAGGTAGCTCAGCATCTGGGTGACGATACGGTTAAATGTATCGCCATGGGACCTACAGATGGTCTGGTTCGAGGCATGGAAGCTATTGCTACGGGCGGACCGATAAGCGTACCCGTAGGTGAAAACACTCTGGGACGTATCTTTAACGTACTTGGTGAGCCCATCGATAACAAGCCGGCTCCCGAGGGTGTGACCTTTGAACCAATACACAGACCCGCTCCCGAATTTGTTGAGCAGTCAACCCAGCAGGAGATGCTCGAGACAGGTATCAAGGTTGTTGACCTCCTTTGCCCCTACCAGAAAGGTGGTAAGATCGGACTGTTCGGAGGAGCCGGTGTCGGCAAGACGGTCCTTATACAGGAACTGATACATAATATCGCTACCGAGCACGGCGGATATTCAGTATTCACCGGAGTTGGAGAGCGTACGAGAGAGGGTAATGACCTTTATCATGAAATGACCGAGTCAGGAGTTATCGATAAGACAACAATGGTATTCGGTCAGATGAACGAGCCCCCCGGAGCCAGAATGAGAGTCGGACTTACGGGTCTGACCATGGCAGAATACTTCCGTGACAAAGGCGGTAAGGATGTGCTGCTGTTCATAGACAACATATTCAGATTCACTCAGGCAGGTTCCGAGGTTTCAGCTCTGCTCGGACGTATGCCCTCGGCCGTTGGTTACCAGCCTACATTGCAGACAGAGATGGGTGCTCTTCAGGAGAGGATCACTTCTACCAAGAACGGTTCGATCACATCGGTTCAGGCTGTATACGTTCCTGCCGATGACCTGACAGACCCTGCTCCCGCAACTACGTTTGCACATCTGGATGCTACAACGGTTCTGTCAAGACAGATAGTCGAACTCGGTATTTACCCTGCCGTTGATCCGCTGGATTCAACATCCAGGATTCTTGATCCGAGGATCGTCGGAGAGGATCATTTCAATGTTGCCCGCGGTGTACAGGAGATACTCCAGAAGTATAAGGAACTGCAGGATATCATCGCAATCCTCGGTATGGATGAATTGTCTGAGAACGACAAGATCATCGTTAACCGTGCACGTAAGATACAGAGATTCCTGTCTCAGCCGTTCTTTGTTGCAGGACAGTTTACCGGACTTGAAGGTAAATATGTTCCCATCGCAGAGACCATCCGCGGATTTAAGGAGATACTTGAAGGTAAGCATGACGATATTCCCGAGAGTTATTTCCTTAATGCGGGCAGTATAGATGATGTACTTGCCAAGGTTAAATAAAGCTCCTGAAAGGCTGGTGCACAGATGGCAGATAATCTATTTAAATTAAGGATAATCACTCCGGACAGGACATTTTATGAGTCAGATGTGGTCATGGTTGAATTCAACACGACCGAGGGAGAGATAGGAGTCTTAAAAGGACACATTCCTCTGACTGTTGTCGTGGCTCCGGGAATAATAACGATAACCGAAGAGTCCGGGACAAAGGAGGCCGCGCTTCATGCCGGATTTGCCGAGGTCCTGGGTGACAGCGTTGTCATCATGGCAGAGATAATAGAATGGCCTTCGGAGATCGACCTAGAGAGAGCGCAGGAAGCCAGGGACAGAGCGGAAGAGAGGCTCAGGACCCGGACTCCGGAAACGGATATAGCCCGTGCGGAAACGGCGCTTCAGAGGGCAATGGCCCGAATAAATGTTATCAAGTAATACTAATGATCCGGCTCGCCTGAACAGGCGGGCTGGATGTTTTTGTACATATGAAGAGAATTCTCATCAGGATCCTGACAGTCCTTTTCACGTTCATAGTCGCTTCGGTGATCACCAGCCGGATCATTAACAAAGATTCGGTCGATATGACATCGGGGATGGGACCGGCATCCATACCAGCAGTTACAATAGAATATGACGGAATATCCATTAACAGGATGTACGGATATGAGAATGATATGGACCTGAGCTATATGCGTGAGACCATTACTCCGCTCATGCCAGGACGCAGGATGAACCTGGTGATCGATACATACGGTTCCAACGTTCTGGGAATAAACTACGAGGTCCGTACGGTTGACGGATCACGCCTTATTGAGGACAACAGTATTTCGGAATTCACAGTGGATGCCAGACAGATCAGGTCGGATATAGTGATCAAGGATCTGATAGAGAATAACCGGGAATATGAATTTGTCCTGAAACTCGAACTGGCCGGAGGCCAGAAATACAACTACTATACCAGAATAATCTAGCCGGATGAATATCATGTACCGGACAAACTGAAATATGTTGAGGATTTTTCATCCAAGACATTTAACAAAGCAGCGGCCGAGGAACTTATTATGTACCTCGAGCCCGATAAGACAGGAGATAACACAACCTTCGGGCATGTCAACATACACAGCAACTTTAACCAGATAACCTGGGGAGACTTAAATCCACTCAGAGTAACGGATCCTGTGATCACGATCAAGGAACTGTCTGCAGCAACGGGAAGCTTCCTCACGGACTATTATGTTTCAATCCAGGAAGAAGAGGATATAAATTATTACAGGGTTCGCGAGTTTTTTAGGATTCGATATTCCAAAGAAAGGATGTACCTGCTGGATTACGAGCGGACGATGGATCAGGTGTTTGAGGATGTCAAATCATCCTACCAGAGCAACAACATCGTACTCGGTATAACAGGCGGAGATGTCGTTCTTAAAGAAAGCGAAGACGGAAACAATATTGCCTTTATCACTGATGACAGACTCTATGAATATAACACTGCGGATAATAAGATATCCTATGTGTTCGGATTCTATGATTCATTCACCGAAGACGCCAGAGCGGTAAACAACAACCATGATATCAAGATAATGAACATAGACGAGGCCGGCAATATAGCATTTTTGGTGTACGGCTATATGAACAGAGGCATTCACGAAGGACAGGTAGGAGCATCGGCATATTATTATGACAATACCGTCAATACCATAGAAGAACTCGCTTTTATTCGAAGCACCCATGCACCGGATCTGTTCATCAAAGAGGTTGAAAAGCTCTCATACATGAATGCAAATGAGACATTATATCTGCTGATAGGAGATGTCCTTTATGCTATAGAGCGAATGTCTGGTGAACCCAGGATAGTAGCCGAAGGCCTTAAGGAAGGGACATATGTTACCTCCGATAACGGCAGACTGGTATGTTATCAGCTGGGCGGAGACAGAAAGGATTCCAGCCATCTGGTACTTATGAATCTCGACACAGCCAGACAGACCACTATAGATGTTCCCGGCAATGAGACCATACTTCCGATCGGTTTCATGGGCGAGGACCTCATTTACGGAGTGGCCAGAAAACGGGATATCACTCGTGATCGTACGGGCAAGACGCTGATCCCCATGTATCGGATCAATATTTTCAGCGAACTTGAAGGCGATCTGATGCAGTATGAAAGAGAGAATATCTACATTACCGAAGGAAAGGTCATTGACAACAGGATTGCCCTGACGAGAATGATTAAGACTGATGATGACAGTTTCACGTATACAACTAATGACCAGATAGTCAATTCCGAGAGCATGACTACAGCCAATTCCAGTGTGTCGGAGCTGGTAACGGAACAATATGAGAAACTGACAGTCATAAGTCTGAAAAAGGATATAGATGCCGATACGATGAAGCACCTTAATCCCAAGATGGTGCTGTACGAAGGAAGCAGAGAGGTAAACATCAAGACAAAGGGTGATTATGCCGGCTTTATAGTATACGGTAAATACGGCGTTGACAGTTATCATAATCTGGAAAGCGATGCTGTGGAGCGTGCATACGGGATATCCGGAATCGTTATGGATACCAAAGGAAATTATGTCTGGAAAAAGACTTCAAGGAGTACCAAGAACCAGATAATGGCCATAAAGGAGTCAGAAGCAAATGCCCAGAGAGGATCGCTTGCGGTGTGCCTGGATACCATGCTTGAATATGAGGGAGTCATCAGAAATGCGGCATATATGCTCGGACAGAACAAGACGGTCATAGAGATATTAAAAGACGCGCTGATAGACTATGATATACTTGATCTGACAGGTTGTTCATTGGACATGGTGCTTTACTATGTTAATATGGATATACCCGTACTGTTCATGCTGGAGGATAACGAAGCCATGCTGCTTATCGGTTTTAATGAAACATGCGTGGTGCTGATGGATCCGGCCAAAAACGAGATATACAAGGTAGACATGTTGGAAGCGGAGAAAATGTTCGAGGAGAACGGTAACTGCTTCATTACATATATCAGAAGTCAGGAATGAAGATAATAAATGTGACGGATAAGGAGGGTTCACTATGTTTTATGACGGAAAGATACTGATCGGAAGAACAGATGATGGTCGCGAGATCAACATCTATCCACAGATGGCCAACAGGCACGGACTCATAGCCGGAGCCACGGGAACAGGTAAGACTGTTACCCTGAAGGTCATGGCAGAGGCGTTTTCTGATATGGGAGTTCCGGTATTTTTGGCTGATGCCAAGGGAGACCTGTCGGGAATGTGCGACAAGCCGGTTGAAACTTCTGAAGATATGGCCAAGAGGATAGAGTATTTCGACCTTGCTGCCAAGGGATTTGACTTTAAGAAATATCCGGTGAACTTCTGGGATGTTTATGCCGAAAAGGGAATACAGCTTCGTACCACCATTTCGGAGATGGGCCCCATTCTCCTTAGCAGGATCCTGGGACTTAATGATACCCAGGCAGATATCCTTAATATCATTTTCAAGATCGCCGATGACCAGTCGCTCCTGCTTATAGATACCAAAGATCTGAAGAGCATGATCAACTATGTGTCCGAAAATGCCAAGGAATTCTCCGCAACATACGGAAATATTCCCGGAGCCAGCCTCAATGTTATCACCAGAGCCATCGTATCCGTTGAATCAGAGGGCGCAGAACAGTTCTTCGCAGAGCCTGCACTCAATATCAAGGATTGGATAAAGACTAACGAGGACGGCAAGGGATATATCCAGATACTCGAATGCGAAAAACTGATGCTCAATCCCAGAATGTATTCGATGTTCCTGCTGTGGATGATATCCGAACTCTATGAGACCCTTCCCGAAGCGGGCGATCTCGAAAAGCCCAAGATGGTATTCTTCTTCGACGAAGCGCATATGTTGTTCGATTCGGCACCCAAGGCGCTGCTTGATAAGATAGAGCAGGTTGTAAAGCTTATCCGCTCAAAGGGTGTAGGTATATACTTCATAACACAGAACCCCAGAGATATCCCTGACGGAGTATTAAACCAGCTCGGAAACAAGATCCAGCACGCGTTGAGAGCCTATACTCCTGCCGAACAGAAGGGAGTCAGGGCAGCAGCCGAAGGATTAAGAGAGAATCCTGCGTTCGATACGGTTACCGCACTCGGTGAACTCGGAACAGGAGAGGCACTCGTATCCGTACTCGGAACAGACGGAGTTCCGACTATCGTTGAGAGAGCAAAGATCCTGCCTCCTCAGAGTAAGATGGGCAAAGTTGATGACGGAACACTTAATTCAGCCATCAATAATTCATCTCTGTTTGATAAATACAGTGAATTTGTTGATAACGATTCCGCATATGAAAGACTGACCAAACTCAATGAGGAAAAAGAAGCAGAACTTGCCAGGATAGAAGAAGAAAAAGCAGCTGCCAAAGAAGAAGCCGCTGCAGCAAAGAAGGCTGAAAAAGAAGCCGCTGCAGCTAAAAAAGAAGAAGAAAAAGCTGAAAACGCTAAAAAACGCAGAGTCAAGAATGCAGCTAAATCCGTTGCAAGCTCTACCGCAGGCACTATCGGCCGTGAGGTGGGCAAGACCTTCGGAAATACACTCGGCGGCAAATTCGGCAAAACACTCGGAGGAAATGTTGGTGCGTCTTTATTCAGAGGAATAATAGGTACCTTATTTAAGTCATGAGTTTTACCGGCAATCGTCAAAAAGCATTCTGGTCGTATGCGGGATTGTTTCTTGTAGCATTTATCTGGGGCTCGGCCTTTGTTGTCGTTAAAAACGCCCTGGATCATGTGCCTCCGGCTTATATGGTGGCGATAAGGTTTTCCATAGCGGCGGTCGTGATGCTCATTATATTCGGCAGACGCCTTAAAGAATCCGGACGGGATACCATAGTCCACGGACTGCTGATAGGATTCTTCCTTTTTACGGCTTATTTAGTTCAGACCATAGGCTGTAATTACACTACCGCCGGCAAGAATGCGTTCCTTACCGCGATATATATAATCATAGTTCCGTTCATACATTGGGCAATTGACCGGAAAAAGCCTGCGAACAGACTGTTTCTGGCTGCATTCACAGGCCTTATAGGCATAGGTCTCATCAGCCTGGATGGCGACCTGTCCATAGGGTTCGGCGATATGATGACCATACTGTGCGGATTCCTTTTTGCGATGCAGATAGCATTTCAGGACAATTACGTCAAGAAAGATGATCCGGCGGTCATCTGCCTGCTGGAAATGGTTGTATGCGCTGTCGGAGGATGGATCTGCGCACCGTTTATTGACGGGAAACTGCCCGTGACGGAACTTAAGTCTTTGACAATAATAGGCAGTATGCTCTTTCTGGGACTCATAAGCAGTCTGGTGTGCCAGCTGCTTCAGTCGGTCTGTCAGAAGTACACTAAGCCCGAGAATGCATCGCTTATAATGTCGACGGAGGTAGTATTCGGGGCAGTATGCTCGATGATCTTCCTTCATGAGAGGATGAGACCCAGAGTGTTGCTGGGATGCGTGATAATGGCTTGTGCGATACTGCTTTCGCAGATCAGATTTAAAAACGAAAAGAATACAAAATAAACATCAAAGGAGAAAAAAGATGGCAGAATTAAGACCCGAATCTATGGAGAGGATAACCACCCCGGAGCTCGCCAAAACGTTTATTGATGAGCAGGTGAATGCCATTAAGGAGCAGGTAGGAGACAAAAAGGTTCTCCTTGCTCTGTCAGGAGGAGTTGACTCTTCGGTAGTTGCAGCACTTCTTATCAAAGCTATAGGCAAGCAGCTGGTGTGCGTGCATGTCAATCACGGACTGCTCCGCAAGGGTGAACCCGAGCAGGTCATTGAGGTATTTAAGAATCAGATGGATGCCAACCTGATTTACGTTGATGCTACAGACAGATTCCTTGATAAACTGGCCGGAGTATCGGATCCCGAGCAGAAGCGCAAGATCATAGGCAGTGAGTTCATAGATGTATTTGCCGAGGAGGCTTCAAAACTTGATGATATCAGTTTCCTTGCTCAGGGAACGATATATCCCGATATCCTTGAGTCTGACGGAGTCAAGGCTCACCACAATGTCGGTGGACTTCCCGAGGACCTTAAGTTCGAACTTGTAGAGCCTGTAAAGTTCCTTTATAAGGATGAGGTAAGAGTGGTAGGAAAGGAGCTTGGATTACCCGATAACATGGTATTTCGTCAGCCTTTCCCAGGACCGGGACTCGGAGTAAGATGCGTCGGAGCGATAACCAGAGACAGACTCGAGGCTCTTCGTGAGGCTGATGCTGTAGTCAGGAGTAAGATCGGCGAACTGACTCCCGTTCCCTGGCAGTATTTCTGCGTGATACCCGATATCAAGTCTACAGGTATCAAGGACGGCAAAAGATATATGGGATGGGCAGTTGTTATACGAGCCGTCAATACGGTTGACGCGGTTACAGCTACTGTTCCCGAGATACCATTTAAAGTTCTCTGTGCCATGAGAGATGAGATAATCGCTACCGTTCCCGGAGTCAACAGAGTTCTGTGGGATATCAGCGAAAAGCCTGTCAGCACTATCGAATGGGAATAGGACAAAGATATGAGATCTGAAGATATAAAGGTAAAAGGATATTATAAAGACCACGCATGCCATGAGTCATTTACCTGTGCTGTATGCGGAAGGGAGATACATCCCGACAATGCCGGAACGGACCACAGGAATCATTGCCCGAACTGTCTTAGCAGTCTGCATGTAGATAATGAGCCCGGTGACCGGGAATCTGACTGTGGCGGCGTGATGGAGCCCATAGCCGTATGGGTAAAGAACAACGGTGAATGGACTCTGATCCACAGATGCAAAGTTTGCGGTAAGCTGAGTCCTAACAGAGTGGCTGCGGACGACAATCCGATAAAGCTGATGTCCATAGCCATGAAACCGATAGCCAATCCGCCTTTCCCCATTGAGAGGATGGAAGATCTGGCCAGGATGGCTAACGAATAATATTGTAAAGCGACAAAAGAAAGAGAAATAAAGGCTGTTACATCGATCTGATGTGACAGCCTTTAATGTTAAATGCATAAATAAACTAAAATATCAGTCTTCCAAGAGCATATATCGCTGCCAGATGAGCAGGGTAAAAGGCATAATAAATATACTTGGGAAGCTGTCTGCCGCGTTTTCCGTTGTACATTGATATGAGGCTGAAAGATATTACCGAAGCCAGCTCGGAGGGCAGCTTTTGCAACAGACCATTTAACGGCGGGAACATTCCCGTGTCGAAAAGACCAATCAAGGCAGACTCTGCGGTATTTATGACAGTCAGTGTCAAAACTCCGGCAATCATCATGATCCTATAATTTCCCCGAAAAACCCAGATCAGGAATATCAGCAGGACTCCGGTCGCTCCATAGTCGCTTTTTAGTATGAATGCAACAATAAGGAACGGGATCAGTCCCAGTAAGAGGAACAGGCTTTCAGAAGTTTTGGACAGATCCTTCCTGTGGCAGCTATCCTTAATGATGTCGCAGATGTAGATCGCGGACAGTCCGAGAGCGAGAGTGAAGAACACGTTCTGATAGTCGGGATAAAAGAGCACTTCTCTGTAGAGCAGATCAAATGGTATCTCTGATACCAGAGCAAATATCGACAGATTCATCAGATAACCGGCTCTGTTTGAAGTGTGCCTCGCACCTTCGATGATCAAGAAGCAGAAAATAGGAAAGGCCAGTCTTCCGACCTCACGAAGCAGAACATAGATATCTTCATAAGGCTCACCATACAGGGGAATTATATATCTCCCGACTATACCGTATCCGATATGGTCTATGAGCATTGTTATGATCGCAACATGTTTTAAAAATGCCCCGGAAAAAGAGGGCGTCCGGTCCTGATACATGGTCCGCTCCTTTACTGACTTAATCAGTTTATCATATCTTTTTGCTATTATCACGTGAGCAAAAAAGTATGTTCACTACAAATGTTCTTTTGGTATAATCATTGTGTTGGGTTTTGAAAGCGAAAGGGGAGGTTAACATGATATATTTATTCCTTGCCGAAGGATTCGAAGAAGTTGAAGCGCTTACTACCGTCGATATATTAAGACGCGCAGGTCTTGAACTTGAAACGGTGTCGATCACGGGCAATATAACTGTTAACGGCGCACACGGCATAACCGTTAATGCCGATACTGTTTTTGCCAAAGCGGATACAGATAATGCACAGATGCTCATTCTTCCCGGAGGAAGTCCCGGATGGAAGAATCTGGATGCCTGTGATGAACTCATAAAGGCACTGCAGAAGGCAGCGGATGACGGAAGATATATAGCCGCGATATGCGGAGCACCCTCGATAATAGGAAAACGCGGCTTTTTAAAAGGCAAAAATGCCTGTATCTATCCGGGAATGGAGGACACTCTGGTAGGAGCCAAGGCCAATGACAGGCAGGTCAATGTGGACGGCAGGTTCATAACGAGCCGCGGTGTCGGAACAGCGATACCTTTTGCCCTGGCTATCGTAGAGGAACTGATTGACAAGGATACGGCTGACAGGCTCTCATCCGCGATCGTATATAAAAGATAGAAAGTATCTTTTAATATATTCAGAATGCTTTTAAGGAAAAGGAGAATAATTAAATGAAGGTTATCGTATGCAAGAACTATGATGAGGTATCAGCAGAATCAGCTAAGATCGTGGCTGATGTAATGAAGAAAAAGCCCAATGCCGTATTGGGACTGGCTACCGGTTCAACACCCGAAGGGATGTATGCCAAGCTTGCCGAGATGAACAAGGCAGGAGAGATCGACTTTAAGGACATCACAACTGTCAATCTTGATGAGTATTATCCCATCAGCCCCGATAACGATCAGAGCTACAGATACTTTATGAACAAGAACCTTTTTGACAAGGTCAACATAGACAAGAGCAGGACTAACGTTCCCCAGGGTGATGCTCCCGACGGAGAAAAGGAAGCAGAAAGATATGAGGCATATGTAAGATCTCTTGGGGGAGCTGACATCCAGGTACTCGGTATCGGACGTAACGGACATATAGCATTTAACGAGCCTGACGAGGAACTCGTTCCCGTTACTCATGTAACTTCTCTTACAGAAGATACGATCGATGCCAATGCAAGATTCTTTGCAAGCGCTGCAGATGTTCCTACAAAGGCCCTTACAATGGGTATGGGAACCATCCTTTCTGCTAAGAAGATAATCATCATCGCCACAGGCGCTAACAAGCATGATGCGGTTGCCCAGATGTTAAAGGGAACATGCACGACCAAGTGTCCTGCTTCATTCCTTAACCTTCATGATGATGTTGTACTTGTCTGCGACGAAGCAGCTTACAATGGATGATAAATCATCCATTGCAAGCTGAGATAGATGCGCACTCGCGCAATAGGAAAATAGTTGCCAGGCAACATGCGCTCGGCGCTATGAATGTCGCAAGCGACATTCAATTAAAGAATGAAATAAATTAATAAGAGAGGAATGACAATGGGTAAGTATTTTGGTACTGACGGATTTCGCGGTGAATCAGGAGTAGTCCTTACTGCAGAACATGCATTTAAGATCGGACGCTTCCTTGGATGGTATTATGGCCGCGATAAGAAGGCAAAGATCGTTATAGGAAAGGACACAAGACGTTCTTCATATATGTATGAGAACGCTCTGGCAGCAGGAATAACCTCATCGGGATCCGATGCATATCTCCTTCACGTAACGACTACACCCTGTGTTGCGTATATCACAAGGACAGAGCACTTTGACTGTGGCGTAATGATCTCTGCCAGCCACAATCCCTATACCGATAATGGTATCAAGCTCATGAACTGTGACGGAGAAAAGATGGACGATGCTCTTCAGGACGAGATAGAGCTCTACATCGACGGAGAGCATGAGGAGATCCCTTTTGCGGTCGCCGAGAAGATAGGCTGCACAGTTGACTTCTATTCGGGAAGGAACAGGTATATCGGATACCTGACCAACGTTGCAACGCGTTCGTTTGAGGATCGCAAGATCGGTCTTGACTGCGCCAACGGTTCATCATGGATGATAGCTCCTGCAGTATTTAATGCGCTCGGAAGCAAAACGTATATCATCAACAACGCCCCCGACGGTGTTAACATTAATAACGGATGCGGCTCTACCCATATCGAGGGATTGCAGGAATATGTCAAGGCAAACAAGCTTGACTGTGGTTTTGCATTTGATGGTGATGCTGACAGGTGCCTTGCTGTAGATGAGAACGGTGAAGTGGTAAACGGTGATAAGATCATGTACATCTGCTCAAAGTACATGAAGAAGATCGGACAGCTTCCCAAGAACAAAGTAGTAACGACTGTCATGTCAAACTTCGGACTTTACAAGGCGCTTGATAAGATCGGCATCGGATATGAAAAAACCGCTGTCGGCGACAGATATGTATATGAGAACATGAAGGAATTTGATCATGCGATAGGCGGAGAGCAGTCAGGTCATATCATCTTCCGCAAATATGCTCGTACCGGTGACGGTATACTGACAGCCATCCTCCTGATGAGCGTTATGGTTGAAACCCAGCTGCCGCTGTCGGTTCTGGCTTCCGAGGTTACCATGTACCCTCAGGTCCTTAAGAACGTAGTAGTTGATGACAAGGATGCGACACTTGAAGATCCTGCAGTTAAGCTGGCAGTTGATGCAGCAGGCGCAGAACTCGGAGATAACGGAAGAGTCCTCCTTCGTAAATCAGGAACAGAACCTGTGCTCCGCGTCATGGCTGAGGCCGGCACGGACGAAGAGTGCGAAAAGCAGGTCGATTCTATAATCGACTCAATGAAGGCTTCAGGCCACCTGATCAAGATCAAGTAATCCCCAGTGGACCCCAGGGACGGGGTTAGTGGTCCAAAAAATATAAACTGCCATGCCAATTGTTTGGTATGGCAGTTTTTTACTGTGGTATGCAAAGCGTCATCTGCAGAGTATTAAAAAGAATCAGATGTATCGGTATTTATATTGCTGTTTTTTTATATGAATTGTGTTATTATTTTTGCATAAGCAGCATTTTTGATCTAAGGCATCAGCCATCTATAAATCTCTTCTGAGTAATATCTGAAATTCCTGCTTATAAATCCAACAAATAATAGGCAGGAACTGAAGATGACATATGAAAAAACTATGTTTACCTTGTTTCTGCCGGAAAAAGTAATGAAAGGAGAAACAAATGAGTAAACAAAAGGAGTACGAAGAACTTGGATTCAGAGATGATTTCATGTTTGGCAAGGTTATGGAGGACAGGGAACTCTGCCGGGAAGTGCTGGAGTGTCTTCTGCAACGACCGGTAGGTGAGCTAACGGAGGTGCAGACACAGCGTGAGTTCAAATATGTGTCGGATGGAAAACCGATAAGACTTGATGTATATA
>ODAI010960931.1_pt1 | contig 15974 bp, 9 predicted proteins | sample 1539321 | NCBI WGS metagenome assembly ODAI01 (sample SAMN02144231, study PRJEB22623) | gut metagenome | biome: sheep rumen | host: Ovis aries | place: New Zealand
AAGGGGTCTGGGGTGACTCCCCGCAGTGCGGGGAGATGTCAGCGAAGCTGACAGAGGGGACGGGCGCCTGTTAGGCGGAACCTTTCCTCAGAAAGGTTTCCCCCAGTAATAGCCGTATACACCAGCCTGAGCCGGTGACCGTTACTTTTTTCTGACGTACTCAACGGCAGTAGCCACAAGCATTTCGAGCTCCCTTGCGCCTTCTGAGAAGCTGTCGGACGGCAGTATATCGCCGCGGATGAGTTTTTTGCAGAGCTCCATCATCGCATGGGCATAGGTCAGGTACAGCAGCTTGAAATCGACGTCCTCGCGGATGCTTCCGTCAGCAATACCGCGCTGGCAGGCGCCCTCATAGACGCGGTAGAAGTCGATTATTGATCTGTCGTACTCCTCCAGCTCGGACTTCGGGACATTCTCGCGAATCATCATCTGGTCGAACTCGCCGAGCAGTTTCATAAAGTCCTTATGCGCCTCAAACAGCACAATATACATCCTCATGAGGTCGGAAAGCTGTTTCAGTCCGCTCTGAGCGAGGAACACCTCAGATTCAAAGACACCGCTGAACATTTTTTTCAGTTCTTCCCAGAGGTGGGTCATTGCCGCAATGGTTATACCGGTCTTTGTGCCGAAATAGCGATAGAGCGTGGCTACACCCACTCCGCTCGCATCAGCGATCTCAGTCATCTTGACGTCCTCGATGCCGCGCTTGAGGAACATTTCCCCGGATATTGCGACCGCGCGTCTGATCCTTCTCAGCTTCATATTTTCATGTGAATTATCCGTGTTCATTTTCCATCCTCCTGTTATGATACCGTAATTCATCACTTATTACTTAGTTTAACATATTTTCGGAAATCTGTCAAGAAATAATCGCGCGTTCATATCTTTTTTACGAAAAAAAACTTCCGCCTGATAAGACGGAAGTCTGAAGCATTATTTTTTCATTTCAGCAAGGCTGCTGAAGGCGTTTTCGACTACCTTTTCGTCGGGAGCCTTTGTGAATGAGCTCACGACAGGCACGATGATGATAGACAGCAGCATTGCGAACGCACCTGCGTTTATCGGCGAGAGTATATTGAGCTTCCAGCCCATATCATTTACAGATGTTACAAGGCTGTCAAACTTGCTTATATTGAGGCTGAACAGGATCATATGCGTTACGCTTATTCCGACGCCGGTGGCAAAGCTTGCCCAGCAGGCCGCCCTCGAAGCCTTCTTCATGAACAGTCCGTAAAGATACGGTCCGAGGAACGCACCTGAGAGTGCTCCCCACGAGTAGGACATAAGTGTTGAGATCGAAGCGTTCTTGTGGCTTGCGATATATACCGATACTATGAGGAATACCGCGATGAATATACGCATCGTTATCATCTGCTTTTTGTCGTCGAAGTTCTTCACACGGGGCTTGATAAGGTCGTTTGTGAGGGTCGTGCTTGATGTTAGAACGAGGGACGAAAGTGTCGAGAGTGAGGCTGAAAGCACCAGTACAACGATAAGTCCGATAAGAATATTCGGGATAGCTGTATCAAGCAGCGCAGGCACCATTTTGTCGTAGACAAGCTTTTTGTTTGAGCCAAGCTCGATGAAGGTCCTGCCTGTGCCGTCAGCTTCATCAGCGGTGCAGTAAAGTCTTACAAAGCCGCCCATAAAGTACGAACCGCCTGCAACAACGAGTGCGAATAATGTCGAAATAGCGGCGCCTTTCCTGATAGCCTGCTCATCCTTTATAGCGTAGAACTTCTGCACCATCTGGGGAAGTCCCCATGTACCGAGGGATGTGAGGATAACTACTCCGAGGAGGTTTATCGGGTCAGGTCCGAATAGGGAGCCGAGCGTATTGCTCTCTACCTTGTCGTCCGAAATAGCGTTGAGCGCATCGATGCACTCCGAGAAACCGTTCTTTTCCTTGACTGTAAGCACAACCACAGTGGAAATGCCTATGAGCATTATGATGCCCTGGAAGAAGTCGTTGAGTGCGGTCGCCTTATAGCCGCCGAGAGTGACGTATATCGCTGAGAGGACAGCCATTGCGATGATTATTATAAGTCCGCCGTGCTCACCGAGGTCGAATACCATTCCGAAAAGTCTCGAAAGTCCGTTGTAGACCGAGGCTGTATAGGGAATTAGGAAGATGAACACGATCGCTGCCGCAGCGGTCTTTAGTGCCTTTGAGTCAAATCTGTGCTCGAAGAATTCCGGCATGGTCTTTGCGCCGAGATGATTTGACATCAGCCTCGACCTTCTGCCTATGAGGAAGAACGGTATAAGGCTTCCGATTATAGCATTGCCGATTCCGACCCATGTTGCGGAAACCCCGTACATCCAGCCGAACTGTCCGGCATAGCCTATGAATACTACCGCTGAGAAATAGGTCGTACCGTATGAGAATGCGGTCAGCCACGAGCCGACGTTTCGTCCGCCGAGAATGAAATCGTCAGTGGATTTCGTCCGTCTTGAAGTGTAGAAGCCTATCCCCACCATTGTGGCTATGTAGATAGCGAGGATAATGAATGTTGCAGCCTGCCTGCCCATTGTATCTCTCCTTACCGGCTTACAGTGATGAACCTGTAAAGCTTTAAATTAATAAAGTAAATTGCATTATGTATTATACTACAATTCGACCGGATTGTCAAGGGCTTTACCGAATTTTCCGGCAAAAAAAACCTCCGGAACAAAGTCCGGAGGTCTGTTATGACTTATTATTGTTTAGTCAAGAAGTGAAGCGTCCACCTTGATGACCTGAACAAGATATTCAACGAATGAACCGTTGAAATCAGCAGCGAGGTCAGCATAGTATCTGAGGATGATAGAAGCATCAGCAGCATTGATCTTTCCGTCGCGGTTTACGTCGCAGATATACATATCCTCATCAGTAGCGGTAACAGTACCTGCATTGATATCAGCGTAGAATGCGAGGAGGAGTGAAGCGTCAACAGCAGTTACCTTGCCATTCTTGTCGAGGTCGCCGATGCCGCTGTACGAAGGAGTACCGCCGCCGGAAACAGTGATAGTACCGTTTTCAACAGAATATGTCCACATATCTGAATCAGCGCCGCCCTTGTAGATCTCAGCGTAGTCGAAGCCTACATTGTAGGTACCGTCAGCGCAGGTCTCAGGGATCTGAACGTTGAACTTGAATACAATAGCGCCTTCCTCACCGTAAACAGGGTCACTGTTCTGGTCGAGGCAGATGAAGCTTGCCTGCATAGTGTCCTTATTTGTCTCAATTCCTGCACCGCCGTAAGCTGCGCTTGATGAGCCGTAGCCAACGATTGAGAGCGGGCTGTCGAGCTTGAACTTTACGTCATATGAGCCGACTGCCTTGTCAGCGCCCTTCTTGAGTACAGCATTGACAGTTACCTTATCACCGGGCTTAGCCTCGTAATTTCCGAAGTCGAGAACGATATCGCCCTCAGTGGTCTGGGAGCCGCCGCCGGTTACCTTGATAGTACCGCCTGTAGTCTCATAATCCCACATTGCAGAATTAGCGCCGCCCTTGTAGATCTCAGCGTAGTCGAAGCCTACATTGTAGGTGCCGTCAGCGCAGGTCTCAGGGATCTGAACATTGAACTTGAATATAGCAGCGCCTTCCTCACCGCAAACGGGATCGCTGTTCTGGTCGAGGCAGATGAAGCTTGCCTGCATAGTTTCCTTGTTTGTCTCAATGCCTGCACCGCCGTAAGCTGCGCTTGATGAGCCGTAGCCAACGATCGAGAGCGGGCTGTCGAGCTTGAACTTTACATCATATGAGCCGACTGCCTTGTCAGCGCCGCTCTTGAGAACAGCATTGACAGTTACCTTATCGCCGGGCTTTGCCTCGTACTCGCCAAAGTCAACAACGATCTTTCCGTCGTCTGTCGAGGAAGAACCGTCGCCCTCTACCTTGATAGTCATCTCGTTGAGGGTGAGGTTGGAGTAATCTCCGATATTAGCGTATCTGCCGTCTTCTGTTTCAAGGAGGAGAGCCGGGTTGCCCTTGTCATCCTTGATGTAATTGCAGTACTGTATCTTGTAATCGCCTGCTGAGGTACCCTTCGGGAAGGTAACGTCAAAAACGAATACCGGGTAGTCGTCGGACTTTGAACCTGTCCAGGAATATCCTCTCGGGAAGGTCTGACCGAAGCCGATGTAGTAGTTGTCGGCGCCGGCAGCCGTCTGCTGAGTATCAACTGAAAGGTTGAACATACCGGTAGGAGCGTAATCGCCCATATCGTCAAGACCTGCTGCGAAAACGACAGCATTCTTGGTGGTGATAGTCTCGCCCTTAGCGGAGGTTATGGTCTGAGCGGTGTCGAAATAGGGCTTTGCGGGGTCGATGAGGTCGAACTTGACGTTCTTGACATCGGAATTGGTCGAATTGATAGTGATCGGGATAGCAAGAGTGGCAAGATCAGCTGTAGCCTCCGTGAGGTATACAGCGCAGGGTACAGTTACGTCGCCGGCAGCGATAGCTTCCTTTGAAATGGTAACATTTGCCCCCTGTGAAGCGTACTCTGAGCCGGACTGAGCGTAAGTGCTGATAGACAGTGTCTTTGTAGCGTCAGCAGCGCTCACAGCAGCCGGAAAAGCAGCGCAGAGGCAGGTCGCAGCCATACACACGGAGGTGGCTGTGGAGATGAGCTTTTTCATAGTAGTCAGATCCTTTCATCATGTAATTTCTGCGGAAGTGCACCCGCAAGTCATAATCAACTACCTTGATTATAACATAAATAAAGACGTTTGTCATTAACGAAAAATGAATAATCCGCCATTACACTAACAAATTTTTATAAACATTTTTGTGCAATATGCTAAACTTCAGGCGATTTGTACTTTTCACTGCCGAACATATCGCGTATATAGACGATGAATCTTTCGCTGTAGCCGTCCGCAACGTCCGCGTAGTACGTCAGGCAGACCGAGGCATCAGTAGCTTCGATCTTGCCGTTCCTGTTGACGTCCGCGATGTAGAGCTGTGCCTCACTTGCGCTGCTGTCGCCGGAAGAAAGCTCGGCATAAAGCTTCAGTATGAGCGAAGCATCGACCGCAGTCACGGTATTGCTCCTGTCCATATCGCCTACCATTTCCGGGGTCAGGGTTCTTATATCGATCGTAGTGGTGGTGGAGGTCGTAGAGCTGGTGGTAGTTGTCGTGGTGGAAGTTGTGGTGCTTGTTGTAGAAGTAGTCGTTGTCGTGGTGGAAGTAGTAGTTGTTGTGGTTGTTGTTGTGGATGTAGTCGTAGTAGTTGTTGTCGTTGTCCCGGAAGTCTCCTGAATACCGTCAGAAGGCGCATGAAGGGTCGCTGAGGTCAGTGCATCGTTGCCGTACTTGTTGATATCGACCGCAGCCCATTCCTCCGCAGTTCCGCCGTAGTACACATCTGTAAGCGAGGTGCAGCCGTTAAAGGCGAACATCCCCACGGTCTTTGCTGAGGCAGGGATATAAACGCTCCTGAGCGAGGTGCAGTAGTTGAAGGTATCTCCGTTTATTGAGTTCAGTCCCTCGGGGAGGGAAATACTTGCAAGCTTCGTACAGCCGTCGAACGCACCGCTGCCGACGAGCTTCACGCTGTCAGCGATCTCCGCTGAAGTAAGGCTTCTGAAGTTCCTGAATGCGCCGTCTGCAACAGAGGTCACTCCGTCCTCGATGACGACCTTTGTGACGCTCTGGGCGTATTCCGCCCACGGCTGCTCAGTCACGCTCATAACGCCGGTTCCGCCGATGGTGAGGACACCGTTTTCAACGCTCCATGTTATGCCGCTTCCGGCTTCCGTGAACGAACCAATGTTGTACGGATCAACAGAATAGAACACCGGTGAACCGCCGTTTGTGACATACCAGCGCACATTTCCGCAGCTGTCCGCAATCGGCTGACAGTCTGAAAGCCTTGCGCTGAGGGTATGGATATCCGAAGTGAACTCGCCGTCACCGTTAAGAGTGACCGCCTTCACAGCTGCTGAGGAGCCGCTGCTTTCCTCCCACATGAGCAGGAATGCCTGTTCTCCGAGTTTGATTAGCTGGGGATTTGATGTAGAAATACCGTCATCCTCAGTATAGCTTGTCACCCATTTTGCTTCATTCGAGGAGTAGTCCTGTGCTGTGACGAGGAGGAGAATGTTCCGGTTTCCGTAGAGGGAGGAATTCTCAGAATCATGGTCAACGCTGCTGCACGCTATCAGGTAGTTATCCGACGAAAGCTCAAAGCCTCCTATTGCCGCGCCGGTAGAATTATTGCCGTATCCGCCCGAAAAACGCATCGGGATAATGTATGAGACTTGGGTTATGTCACCGTCAGCGAGGCAGCGTGTAACAGCTATTCCTCGCGGATTTGCGTCGCCCTGATCGAGTCGGTAGATGTAAGTTCCGTCGGTGCGGATGAACTGGTTGAAGGAGTGGCTTACATAGCCTGCCTGTTCGAGGTTCATGACGTCGTAGTAGGCATCCTTCTGCTCAAGAGTTTCCTCATCAAAGACGAATGTCATATTCGCCTGATGATGCAGACCGTCACCCTCATTATACATCTCATGGCAGGTGTGGATATAGAGCCTGCCGGAGGTCTCGGTCATCCTGAGCGAACCGGCATCAAACGGTATGTAGGTGTTGGCGCCGTATACGGAAGCAGAATCCAGGAGCTCCCAGTCCTTTGAATACTTCATGACACGCATGACCTCTGTCGAATCCGTCTCGTCAAGGTTCTCCTGACCGCAGACTATAAAGTTGTACTCGCCGCCTGTAAAGCAGCCTCCGAAAAGCTTCAGGGGAAGGCTGAGCGAGGTATTGCTGAGCATGGTCTGTGCATCGTGGGAATATCGCTCTATCACGACCTTGTCGCCGATATGCTCGATACGCTCGATAGTACCGTCCGGTCTTTCGTTAAGGTATGAATTAACCACAGAAGCGTATGTTGAATAGTCATTTGCCCCTATATTGCTGCTTGACGAGCCTGTCGCAGGGAAAGACGAGGGCTCGCCGGAGGTATTCTCCCTTGCGGTAACTGTGACGGTAAAAACGCTGCTTATGCCGTTTGAAGCAGATGCAGTGATCTCGGCAGTACCAGGTCTGAATCCGGTAATATTGCCGCTTCTGTCAACGCTCACAACAGAGCTGTCGGAGCTGCTCCACTCAAAGCTCAGATCGAGCGGACTGTCATATGAGACAGTAAGCCTCTGAGCCTCGCCCTGCGAGATCGAAGCTGCGCCCTCTATAGTAAGACTGTCGGGCAGCTTCCATTCGATGAGTTCGAGCTGGCTGCCGGTGTCTGTTTTTTCAAAAACAGCCGCCATTCCGTCATATCTTGCAAGGGAGAAGACCGGAGCCGAAAGACTGCACTCCGCCTGGAGCTTGCCGCTTTCAATGTCGTACTCCCCGAGAGAATCCCCCGAGGCTGCGGTAAGGTATGAGCTGCCGTTTCCGAAGGTGAGAACACCGAGAGTATTGCCTGCGTTGTCTGAACCGGATAACGCCACTGAGGCGGCAGTTTTCATCTGAGACTCACTGAGCGGGTCGAAGGCATTTGAATCCACTATCAGCTCAGTTCCGTAGAAGGTCGAATATATGGCTAAATACCGGTCGTCGATCATCTCAGCACATCTGGAATGATTTCCGAATCCGATCTGATACAGCATCATGGTATAAGCCGGGAGCATACCGGTATTCATATCATGGTAGATATCGTCCTTGCTGACCGCTATATCATTATCAGTTACCCTTCCGGCAAGAAGCTTGCGGACATAGTGATCGTAGCCCCAGTACCTCCAGTTGTCGTTTGTTTCGTAATAGAAATTGCCGTTTGAAGGGTCAAAGGCATCGAAGTTCAGCACAGATGAAGGTGCTGCGGTCTTCGAGAGAAGTGTTCCGTCGGCTGAAAGGAGCATGATGATATTTTTTCCTGTGGAGGTATCGGTGCCTCCGAGGTAGATCCTTCCCTTACTGTCCGCACCTACTGCGGAAGCATTTATTCCCTCCGCGAAGATCTTTCCGGAAGTGCGCTGCTCAGTGAGGTCAAAAACGGTCACGGTGCTTTTCCCGGAACTTTCCGAAAGCCTGTAGAGCTTGTCGCCCTGTATGAAGCTGTCCACACCAGAATTGAATGTGCAGACTGTCTCAGAGCTGCCCGTATACAGTGACATGAAGGTCAGCCGGCTGTTATCAGCAAGGTAGAAACCTCCGCGGCTCTCGCAGGGTATCTGCCAGCAGCTGTCATTTTCTGAAAGAAAGCCGGCAGCTTCCTCCGGGAGCTCTGTTACTCCCTTTGAAGGCTCAGCATCGCCGGTAACGGTAACGGTGCATGAGGCTGAATACTTCCCGTCAGGTGAGGATGCCGTCACTTTGCATTTTCCGGCGCCGAACGCGGTTATATTGCCGTTGCAGGAAACGTTCGCAACGCTGGTATCGCTGCTCCTCCAGACTATCTCAGGGACAGTCCTCGGATCGGCAGATGCCGTGAGAGCTTCATCCGTACCAGCCCCGAGTGAAATACTTTCCGCACTCAGGACAATGCCCTCAATGCCGTCATAATCCGCAAGATCGTGAAGCACTATTCCGGACGCAGAGATGCTGCTCCAGCTTCCCTCGGAGATATAGGCATAAACGTCGATCGGAGCGCTGCGATTGTAGTTCCCGTAGAATATATTCCTGTCGTAGCTTGCATCCCTTGCGCTGAAAAAGATCCGTTCAAGCGAATTGCAGCTCTGGAATGCACAGGATCCGACCGCAGTTACAGTCTCCGGAACGTTCATCGACCCGATCGCAGAAGAGCTGAAAGCGTACTTGCCTATGCCTTCAAGTCCGTCCGGGAGGATGACCTCCGGTATGCTGGAATAGCTGAACGCCTGATCGCCGATCTTAGTTACATTTGCGGGAACGGTATACTTATCCATGAACTTCGCACGCGGCATCATGATGAGCTCAGTGCCGTCCGCGCTGAAAAGGACTCCGTCAGCGGAGGAATAGTATTTGCTTCCGTCAGCAGCGTTTACAGCCCTGAGGTATTCCATTCCGCTGAAAGCCTCTGCTGCGCCGGAAGACATAGTCACCGGTATATCGAGGGCACTGATCCTGCTGCGGCTGAACGCCTGACTCCCAACAGTTATGAGTCCCTCCGGGAGCTCAGCTTTTTCGAGTGAGGAACAGTTTGCGAAGGCGTTCTTTCCTATCGAAGTGCAGTTTGCAGGAAGGTCAGCCTCCGTCAGCTTGCTGAACTGAAGAAAGGCATAGTCGCCTATATTCGTGATATCATCGCTGAAAGTGACCGAAACGGCAGTATTGCTGAGCACCGACCACGGAGCCTGTGCGGAGCTCGAATAGCTGAACATCTCGCCCTCGCCGATGAAGGAGAGCTTCTTTGACACAGGCTCATAGCTCCAGCGCACCAGCGAACCGGCGCTTCCGTGGAGGTCCTGCACCGCGGTGAAATTCCTGTTGTGCTTAGCGGCGTATTTCTCGGCAAACGAACCGCTCTCGCCTAATATAAGGAAGCCTGATCTGTTTACCGGCATACCGCTTGAGCTGAGGCTTGTTCCGATGCTCCCCTCGCCTATTATCTGCACGCTTTCAGGAACGTACATTGAGGAGGAAATGTTTCCGCAGAATGCCATATATCCGATCTCCTCAACGCCGTCCGGGAGGAAGGAGATATCGAGATCACCGCAGTCCACAAAGGCAAAATCGCCGATGATCCTTACGCTGTCCGGTATCACAACATCTGTGAGCGACGAACAGCTTGCAAAAGTATAGCTGTTTATAGTATCGAGGCCCGCCGGCAGATGGACCTCCCTGAGTGATGAGCATCCCCTGAACGCCGTACTGCCGACAAATTTAACAGTATCCGGGATATTGACCCTTTCGAGCTCCGCGTTATTGTAGAAGGCGCCGTCCGCAATACCTGTGATGCCGTCCATGAATTCCGGCTCAGCTCCGGTATTTCCGGCTGAAACGAGAATTGTACCGATGTATTTGTTATCGCCTGTCTGCTCCGTCAGCAGCGGGGTGCTATCGAAGGCATCCTTGCCGATGCGCTTTATACCGTCAGGAAGAACGCAGTCCGTAAGCGCCTCCGAACCGGAAAATGCACAGTCCGAGATATATTTCAGGCTGTCGGGAAGCTTCACTGAAACAGCGCTGCTCTGGTATAAAGCTCTGTTTGCGATGCCTACCGTTCCCTCCTCGACCACAACGCTCTCAGCCGATGTATCATAGCTTATCAGCCAGCCGGCAGCATATGCCGGAGTATTTGCTGCAAGAGCAGTACCAGAAAAGGCCCCCTCCGCGATATCTCTTATTTCGCCCTCCGCGCTGAATTCTTCAAGCGAGCTGCATCCGCTGAACACGTTCACTCCGACCGAGGTCATCTTAGGCGGGAATGTTATCCCCCTGAGGCTCGTGCAGCCGTCGAAGGCTCTCTCTCCCAGCCTGCAAAGTTCCTTGCCGAGCGTGACCTTTTCAAGAGCGGTACAGCCCATGAAGGCGTAATACTCTATAAGCTCAGTCTCATCCGGGATAGTTATCTCCGTCAGAGAGGTGCAGTCCCTGAAAGCGCTGGAATCTATACTCACGACTCCATCCGGGATAACCACACCGTCAAGCTTGCTGCATCCATAGAAAAGCATCGAGGGCAGCACGGTCAGCTTTGAAGGAAGTTCTATCCTCTCCAGCGAGGAACACGCCATGAACGCAGCATCATCAAGATCAGTAAGGCTTTCCGGCAGCCTGATCTCAGTCAGCGAGGAGCATTTCCAGAAGGCTGCCTCACCTATCGACCCGATGCCATCCGGGATAGCGACCTCCTTCAGGCTTGAACACTCTGTGAATGAATAGGAGCTGATATAGCTTATCCCTGCGGGGAGCTTCACCCTTTCAAGCGAGGTACATCCGCGGAAAGCATTCGAGGGGATATAGGTCACGGTATCAGGCAGTTCCACTGAAACGATCTCAGTATTGCCTCTGAATGCCTGACTGCTGATCGTGACAACGGTCATACCGTCAAGCTGCTCCGGGATAACGACCTCTGTCATGCCCTCATCGCAGCCGGTAATAGTGATCGTATTATCGCCGCTGTAATATTGTTCATATGTAAAGCCTCCGCTGCTCGATACGGAGGAAGAGCTTGCACTGACGTACATTGCAGGTGCCGGAAGGTTCGCAGCAGTCCCGAGGGACATGACAGAAACGGCAGCCGCACACGCTAACGCTCTTTTAAATTTCATACAGATCACTCCTTGATCCCTGCCATAAAGCAGAATAATACACAACTATTTTACCATGTTTTTACCGGTTTGTCAACAGATTATGTTGATACGCAACAATTATTGACCCTCAGTACCCCTCTTTTCGCTCATTGAGTGCTCACGCACTCTCAGCTGATAACTGACAGCTAACAATTACTTGCTGCCTGCCGATCAGGTTATAACTGAAATCTATTGCTTTTTCCGGATAAATGTGTTATAATGTTAATCGTAATCACCAATGATCGGAGTGTAAAAATGATTTACGATAATGTACTCGAAGCTATGGGACATACCCCCATGATACGGCTCAGCCGCATGAACAAACCCGGAAATGCCCAGATACTCGTCAAATTCGAGGGTCTAAACGTCGGCGGCTCTGTCAAGACCCGCACTGCCTATAACATGATACTCAGCGCTGAGAAGGAAGGAAGGATCAACAAAAATACCATCATTGTCGAGCCTACCAGCGGCAATCAAGGTATAGGTCTCGCACTCGTCGGAGCTGTCAGAGGCTACCGTACCATAATTATAATGCCGGATTCCGTAAGCGTGGAACGCAGAAAGCTCGTCCGCCACTACGGAGCTGAGGTAATACTCATCCATGACGACGGCGATATCGGCAAGTGTATCCAGAAATGCCTCGATACAGCCCTTGAAATGGCTGCCGCTGATCCGAACGTTTTCGTACCGCAGCAGTTCGCAAACATAAATAATACACGCGCTCACAAGTATTTCACAGCTCTTGAGATACTCGAGCAGTCAGCCTGCCGCATCGACGGCTTCTGCTCCGGCATCGGCACCGGCGGTACTATAACCGGCATCGGTGAGACCCTGAAATCCCAGAACCCCGATATGGAGATATGGGCAGTAGAGCCTGAGCACGCAGCAATCCTTGCGGGAGGAACTATCGGAACTCATCTGCAAATGGGTATCGGCGACGGTATCGTTCCGCCGATTTTAAATAAGAATATCTACGACCACATCCACATCGTCACGGATGAGGACGCTATCTCTACCGCCAGACAGCTCGCCGCTCTTGAAGGCATAATGTGCGGTATATCGAGCGGCACGAACGTTGCGGCTGCCCTGAAGCTGGCTGAAAAGCTCGGCGAGGGCAAAACGGTAGTAACGATACTTCCCGACACCGCCGAACGCTACTTCTCGACACCGCTCTTTGAGGAATGACCATGAACAGCGTAAAATGGGGAATTATCGGCACCGGCAGGATTGCCCGCACATTTGCCGCTGCACTTAAAGGAACTGAGGGAGCTGTCCTGTGGGCGGCAGCCTCCCGGACTATGGAAAAAGCTCAGGCCTTTGCAGCTGAGCACGGCTTTGAAAAGGCTTACGGAAGCTATGCTGAGCTTGCCGCTGACCCGGATATAGACGCGGTATATATCGCAACACCTATGGCTTCGCATTACGGCGACTCTATGCTCTGTCTGAACGCCGGGAAGAACGTTCTCTGCGAAAAATCGGTAACTCTGAATACTGCCCAGCTTGAGGAGCTTCTCCGTACTGCGGCTGAAAATGGACTGTTCTTTATGGAGGCGATGTGGACGAAATGCCGTCCGGCTTACCTGAAAGCAAAGGAATGGGCAGCCTCCGGGAGAATAGGCGAGATCCGCTTTATCAAGGCGGATTTCAGCAATACCGTTATATATGACGGCAGTGACAGGCTCTTCCGCCCGGACTGCGGAGGCGGTGCTCTGCTTGACCTTTCGGTATATCCGATTACTCTTGCGGCAGACTTTCTTGGGAACGTCCCGGATGAGATAATTTCCTCCGCACACATAAGCGGCGGCATCGACCTGAGCAATACTGTCATGCTGAGATATCCGGGCGGAGCGTTCGCCTCGACTGATTCCGGCTTCGAGGTCACCCTGAAAAACAACGCCATTGTCTCCGGAACAGCCGGAGCGATAGTTTTTGACGACTGGTTCTTCTGCTCGGGAGGTGTCACGCTGTACGACCGCGATATGCGAGAAATCGAGCGTTTTTACGCCGAACATGAAGTCAACGGCTATGAGTATGAGGTCAGGGAATTTCAGCGCTGCCTTGCCGGAGGTCTGACAGACAGCCCACTCGTCCCGCATGAGGGTACACTTGCGGTAATGCGTATCATGGACGAATGCAGACGTCAGTGGGGAATGACATTTCCATCTGAAAATAAGTGATCAAGGCGCCCTTCGGGGCGCTTTTTTTGAGCGTAAAAACGTCGGGAAACGGCAGTTATCACGCTGCATCAGTAGCTTTTTTGTGAAAATTCTGTGAAAGTCCTTGACAAAGACAAAGCGGGAGTGTATAATAAAAGCATAAAGATTGAACTCAATCTAATTTTGCTCAATTAATTTCAAGGAGGAATTTTTATGTCGATCTACGATTTCACTTTCAAGGCTCAGGACGGTTCTGACGTTTCTATGGCTGACTACAAGGATAAGGTGCTCCTCATCGTGAATACCGCTACAGGCTGCGGCTTCACCCCACAATATGACGAGCTCCAGGACATATATGAGGAATTCCACATCAAGGGGCTCGAAATACTCGACTTCCCCTGCAACCAATTCGGCGAGCAGGCTCCCGGAAGCGATGAGGAGATACATTCCTTCTGTACCGGAAGATTCGGCATCACTTTCCCTCAGTTCTCAAAGATTGAGGTGAACGGTGAGAACGCTTCCCCGCTCTATAAATGGCTCACCGAAAACAGCACCTTCGATGGATTCGGCAAGTCACCCAAAGGCCTCGCAATGAGCGGCGTTCTCAAAATGATAGACAAGGACTACAAGAACAACAGCGCGATCAAGTGGAATTTCACTAAATTCCTCATCAGCCGCGACGGTCAGATACTCGGAAGATTCGAGCCTACAATGAACATGAAAAAGGTCCGTGAAGCTGTAGAGGCTGCACTTTAACTCCTTCCCGAGGCATATTCTGACTATCAGAAGGAAACTGCCGCACATCTTCCGCATGATCTTTGCAGGTCACTTCCTTAAACAGAGTACAAAAAAGCGTCCCGGAATGCTCACGATTCTTAACGAAGAAAGAACAATATCAAACTGAATAGGAACAATAAATCCCGATACCAAACGTGTCGGGATTTATCTTTCTAACCAAAGATCTCAGACTGATTATAGAGCGGCAGCAAGTGCAGCAACCTTACAAAATCAATATTTAATATGCTAGTGTAGCACAGTTGGTAGTGCAGCGCATTCGTAATGCGCAGGTCGCCCGTTCGAGCCGGGTCACTAGCTCCAAAGAACCGTTTAGGAATACTCCTAAGCGGTTTTTTGTTATTGTATTTTTCAATCTATTATAGTATAATAACATTACAATATAATCGAATGGAGAAATTGAAATGCAGAAAAATTTATTAGTTGGTAATGGACTGTATATTCAACTTGGCGGTTTTGATTACTTAAATAAGTGGATTTTAACCCGAATGCTTGCCAAAGCAAAAATGGGAAAATATAATAGTCTTTTTAACGGAATAATAAGTGGTGATGAAATTGTTGAGCTATTTTGTAATATGTCATCGATAGCAAGAGATATTCAACAAAGGAAATATGATGCTGTGCCAGATAAATGCCCTGATGAGCAGACGGTGGAATTATTAAGATCAGCAATTAAAGATTTTCAAAGGAACTATATAAAGATAAAAACAATGTATTAAACGAATGGAGAGATAAGTTTAATGACGAAACAGTTGAAAAGTTACAAGAAATGCTGTTACCAGAAATGCAACGATATGGATACATTAAAGAAAGCACTGCTCGATAATTCTGTATTGGTAAATTTCGATTGTGATAGAAGTGCAATGATTTATGCGACACTCTTTACTAATGAGGATTTTCTGCAACTAATCGAATTGGGCGGAGAGAAATTAAGAAAAGAAGTCGATTGTTATTATATATATAATACATATAATAACAGTTTACCGATTAAAAATGAAAATGGTAAATTCATATGCGATGAAAAATACTATTCTCACCCCTTGTGCGGCGTAAATTGGATCGTTGTCAAAAAAATTGCTGAACTTTTGGGCGGACGTTTACCATTTAAATCTGAAATGGACTTCATAACAAAGAATATAAGTGATGATCAACAAATCAACAATAAAGAGATGTATGGCACGACTAATAGCGTGAAAGAATTTCCACCAGATAAATATGGACTTTATGACATATCAGGAAATGTTGCCGAGTGGTGCGAGGATATACACTTAGGGGGAGCACCCCTATCAAGCTATGTATCGGAGCATTGAATTTTGAAAAATTGTAATGCGGAGATACCGTGCTTGCTGGAAAAGAATCGCCACTCCGTTGGAGAGGTTACTTTTGAGTTGTATGCTCTGTGAATATTTGCATAATATATTTGATATTCTTGATTTAGTTGCGTTTCCAAATGCGGACCTTTTTCAACATTGGATTTTAATAAGACATAGGACGTATTTTTAGTTCATAGATATTCATAATAATTTGAGGTAGTGAGTATGAATATCGATCGTTTTCACGCAAAAAATACCATATAATGAATCGGAACGTAAAATAGTAATGCGATTTTGCGAAAATCATGCAAAATCATATTGACTTTTACGCCGATATATGATACACTAATATCAAAAGATTTTGCAAAATTTCTGCAAAATGGAGGGCAAATTTATGCTTTTAGAATTCAAAACGAAAAATTACAAATCATTTGTAGATGAAATGAGTTTTATTATGTCTCCTGCACCAAAGCAGAAAGGGCTGGATTACAGTGTTCAGACCACAA
>ODAI013567103.1_pt1 | contig 15973 bp, 15 predicted proteins | sample 1539321 | NCBI WGS metagenome assembly ODAI01 (sample SAMN02144231, study PRJEB22623) | gut metagenome | biome: sheep rumen | host: Ovis aries | place: New Zealand
AAGCTGCGAGTGCTACTCTATCGTTAGCGTTTATTTTTAATTTTGCCGTTTAACGCTCGGCTCCGGATCGCTTCTCCACCTGCAAGACCCCTGTCGAAACCTTTACTAACCCATAAAGATATAAGATGATAAACAGAGTATTTGGTGTACTGCGCATTCAGTATACGACCTGAATTGCTCAAAATCAATATACCGGCGGTATAAAATCTTTATAAATCTTTATAAAAAAGACCCTGTGCTTGCAGTTTCCGGATAAACGGGTATACAATACACAGACAGGCAGTCAGAAGCCTCACTTCTCCATTCTCCCTGGTTCCTTCCACGGCATTTCCGGAGGAAACAGCGGGAGGATGATCTGCGCTGCCGTATGATTCTGTCACAAAGTGCCGGCCAGATTTTCGGCACAGGGTATAACAAGGAGGATAGAAATGACAATTTTCAAAGGATCAGGAACCGCTCTCGTAACACCCATGAAGGAAAATGGTGATATCAATTATGATTCCCTGGAGAGACTGATTGAAGATCAGATCCGGAACGGCTCAGACGCTCTCGTCGTCGTGGGCACAAGCGGTGAAGCTCCCACACTTGATGACCCGGAGCATCTCGAAGCCATCCGCTTCTCTGTTGAAGTGACAAAAGGCAGGATTCCGATCATAGCCGGAACCGGTTCCAACAACACAGCTCACGCAGTCATGATGTCTAAGGAAGCCGAGCAGCTGGGGGCTGATGGAGTGCTTCTGGTCACTCCCTATTACAACAAAGCCACGCAGGACGGTCTGTATGCGCACTACCGCAAAATCGCTTCGGCGACGAAACTGCCCTGCATCGTATATAATGTTCCTTCCCGGACCGGAACCAACATCCTGCCCGAGACAATGGCCCGCCTTGCTGCCGACCAGGAAAATATTGTCGGAATCAAAGAGGCCAGCGGCAACATCAGCCAGGTGGCCAAGCTGGCGAGTCTGACCGACGGCCGCATTGATATTTACTCCGGAAATGACGACCAGATCGTGCCCCTCTGTTCCCTGGGCGGAGTCGGAGTGATCTCTGTTCTGGCCAATGTCGCTCCCAGACAGACCCATGACCTCGTGATGCACTGCCTTGAAGGAAGATTTGAGGAAGCTAAAAAGCTCCAGCTCAAAGCACTTCCTCTGATCGACCAGCTCTTCATTGAGGTCAACCCGATCCCTGTCAAGGCAGCTCTCAATATGCAGGGATTCGATGTCGGTTCTCCCAGGCTTCCCCTGACCGAACTGACGGACGCCCACAAGGAGTCTCTCCGCAAGGCCATGATCGAATTCGGCTGCCTCTGATGACAGGGCATTTTCATCCCGGTATTACAGCGGAAACCCGGCTTATGATCGTACATTCCTGCGGCAGCGGCTGCTGTGCATTCTAAGTATAACCGTGGAAGCCCGGCTGTTTATACCGGTATAACAATGAAAACCCGGCTCCCGGGCTGCGGCAGGTAAAAGAGGGGACCAATCTGTTTTTACAGAAAGAGAACCGATCTGATCTACAGCTGCCCGGCTAAACTTTACAGGAGAAATCAGCATCATGCCTGATATACAATATCTGTTATTATTACAAAACTTTCGAAATGCTACAAATGACATCTTTACGCCCTTTGCTGAGAGCATTTCGCTTTTCGCGGTTACTTTTCTGATTATGATCCCGGTATTCATCTACTGGGTAGTGGACAAGCACAAGGGTCTCTATACGCTGGCATCCTATTATCTGTGCTGCGGATTCAACGCAGTTGTCAAACTGACAGCCTGCATCTACAGGCCATGGATCCGGGATCCGAGGATCCTGCCTGCCGGAAACGCGATCCAGACAGCCACCGGATATTCCTTTCCCAGCGGACATACATCCACGGCGGGGCCGATCTACGGAGGGATTGCGGTCGGATACCGGAAGAAACTGCCTGTTCTTTCCGTGATCTGCCTGATCGCACTGGCACTCACCGCTTTTTCCAGAAACTACCTGGGGGTCCACACCCCGCAGGATGTCCTGGTGGCACTGCTGGAATCCGCTCTGTCCCTGTATTTTATGGCAAAGATTTTTGATTACCTGCATGACCATCCGGAAAAGGAGAAGCTGTTTCTGATCGGAATGTTCATTTTCGGCTGGCTTGCGATCATTTATATTACATTCAAGCCATATCCCATGACATATATAGACGGAAAGCTTCTGGTGGATCCTCAGAGGATGATGAATGACGGATACGGAGACACCAGCCTCCTGATTGCCTTTCCTCTTGCGCGCACGATTGAACATAAATGGGTCCGCTTCCGGGCCGCCGGTGTCTCCGCGAAAGGAATATTGATCGGAATTATCGGCAGCATCCCTCTCTTTATCATGCTGAAATACATGAGACATGTTCTGGACGGGATGCTTGGCTCCCACTGGGGTCATTTTATGAATAGTTTCATTCTGGTTCTTTATTGCATCGCCATTTTCCCGATTGTGATCAGTCTGGTATGCGGAAGAGAGGACCGGAAATAGCTTCCCGGCTGATGCGCGGCTGAGCAGACCCAGGGAGATTTTCGGCTGATGCGCAGCTGAGCAGACCGCAGAAGATTCCCGGCTGTTTCCAGATATGCTTCTGAAACCGGCAAACAGTAATCATAAAGGAGATTCATGAAAAAAGGAGAACTGCTGGAAGGCATTGTGACCCGGGTCGATTATCCCGGCAAGGGTGTCGTTGAGACCCCGGAAGGGATCTGTATTGTGAAGAATGTGCTGCCGGGGCAGCATGTCCGGCTGCGGGTTTCCAAAAAGCGGCGCGGCAAGGCAGAGGGAGTCCTGCAGGAAGTAGTGGAGAAAGCTCCTGCTGAGAGACCGGCTCCATGCCCTCATTTCGGGGCCTGCGGAGGATGCCTGTATCTGAATCTTCCTTTTGAGGAGGAGCTGTCGCTCAAAAAAAGTCAGGTCGAGCGCCTGCTGCAGGACGCCATGCAGGAAGCTTCCAGGCTGTCCGGAGTCCCTGCGGATCAACTCGATGTCTCTGAATGGTTTGAAGGAATTCTTGCCAGTCCCCGGGAATATGACTACCGCAACAAAATGGAATATACCTTCGGCGACGAATATAAGGACGGACCGCTGGCTCTGGGCATGCATAAGCGGGGAGGTTTCTATGATATTGTGACGGTGGACGGATGCCGGATCACCGATCCCGATTTCTCCCTGATCCTGCGCACCACGCTGGATTATTTTCAGCAGACTGTTTTTTCACAGGCCGCCCCGGTTGTAAAAGAAGGCGGCAGACTTCCCTTTTATCATCGTCTGCGCCACACAGGCTATCTTCGCCACCTTCTGGTCAGAAAAGCCGCCTTCACAGGAGAGATCCTGGTGGACCTCATCACCACAACACAGCAGCAGCCCGACCTGACCGGTTTCATGGAAAGCATTTTAGAGCTGGAGAAAAAGGGGCTGCTCAGGGGAACGATCGCAGGTATTCTACACACAAATAATGATTCCCTGGCGGATATTGTAGCTGACCAGGGAACAGAGATTCTCTACGGAAAAGATTATTTTACAGAGGAGCTGCTCGGCCTTCGTTTCAAGGTGACTCCTTTTTCCTTTTTCCAGACCAACAGCCACGGCGCGGAAGTACTCTATGACACAGCCCGCAGATACCTGTCGGAGGGTAACATGACAGGAAAAGACAAGGGAATCGTTTACGATCTCTACAGCGGGACCGGGACGATCGCCCAGCTCATGGCCCCCGCGGCCAGAAAAGTCATCGGGGTTGAGATCGTCGAAGAGGCTGTGGAAGCGGCAAAAGTCAATGCCAAGAGGAATGGGCTGACCAACTGTGAGTTTATTGCCGGAGATGTCCTGAAAGTGATCGATACGATCGGGGAAAAGCCCGACACCATCATCCTGGATCCTCCCAGGGACGGCATTCATCCCAAGGCTCTGCCCCGGATTCTGTCCTTCGGTGTCGAAAACATCCTCTATATCTCCTGTAAGCCGACCAGCCTGGCCAGGGACCTGCCCGCTTTTGTCGCGGCGGGATACCGCCCCGTGAGAGGTGTCTGTGTGGATCAGTTTCCCTGGACTTCATCAGTGGAGACAGTGGTTCTTTTAAGCAGGGTAGATATGGAAAAGGGCTGACGGATCTGACGGCCGGATGCTTAATATAGCGGAATTCTGAACCTCATAACAGTTTTTCACGTTTAGGCAAAACCTGAACCGATTATGCCATCGACTATGCAAAAGAAAGCTATCCTAATTCTAATTCCCTTTCTGCTCATTTTCCTGTCCGGTCTCTTTCTGTTCCTGCGCCCGCAGATTAATGCTTTTCTCTGTCTCCATGGGACCTCTGTGTCTGTTATTGTTCCGCATTATTTCATAGACATAAAAGAGCCTGTCACCCCTTTATGGGATGACAGGCTCTGATTCTGTGTGATTATGTGTTCCGGATGGATGTATATCCTTTGACAGGATCAGCGGATCACAACCGCCTGTTTATAGAGGGCATTGTATCCGCGGCGGAAGAGTTCCTTATCATACAGCTTGATCTTGCCGTAGGTCGAATCCGCGATGACAGCCTTCCCGTTTTTGATGCCGAGGAATACGACGCAGTGCTGGGGAGCCCGCCATCTGATCTTTTCGCCATCGATGACCCAGGTGACTGTATCATATGCCGGTTTGTTGTCGATGGTGCACCAGACGATCACAGGATAACCTGCTTTGGTAAAACTGGTGAGGGCCTCAAGCGTTTTTCCTTTATAGTATGTGGCTTTGAGGGAGGACTTCTTCGCCTTCAGGTATTTGTTTGCAGCCTTGACAACGACCGGAGCATAGCAGCCATAGGAACTCCAGCTGCGGGGATCTCCGGGAAAAGCTTTCCAGAAATTCACCTTTCCGACCGGTCCCTTGGCCAGGTAGTTGTCAGCCAGGTCGCATTTATCAGCCTTGACACCCATGAAATTGAGGACCATGGCCAGGGAGGTCATCTCACATCCGGTGGGAAGATCGGGATGCTGGCAGATGGGCTTCAGGGTGTATACGTCACGAACAGCAGGAGTGCCGGAGGTAATAGTTTTGGTCAGCTTTCCGCTTGTGTCAAAAATATAGTAGCGGTTTCCGATTTTCTGTTTTCCCGTCAGAAGGGCGCCGGGATGTCCCTTGGTGTTGCAGCTGGCGTAGTACCTGTTCCCCCCGACTGTAAACCATCCCTTTACCATATGGCCTTCTTTGTCAAAGTAGTAGCGGCGGCCGCTGATATTGCAGAAGCCTGTACGCATGACACCGGGATAGGGAGAAGAGGATGGATCAAGGAAATAAGTATTTTTGCCGGTGTATACAAGACCGGTGAGAATCTTTCCTTTTCCTTTGGCTCCCTGTGTATAGCTGGCAAACCATTTGTTGCTTCCCACTTTAAAGAAGCCGACCTTCATGTATCCGTTTGCATCAAAGTAATATCTGCTTCCCTGATAAGTGACAAAACCTTTTTTGTACTTTCCGTCTGAGTCTTTAAGGCGTACCCGGCTGCCGCTTTGCACCCAGGTGTAGGAATAATCGACTGCAGGCTGCAGGCTTTTCTCCTCTACGAACCCGTCAGCTGAGACGGCGGCAGATGCCGTCACGGGCGGCGCAGCCGGAACGGCGGCAGCGGCCGGTACAGACATCACTGTCGATACGATGAACGGCAGAATCAAAGCAGCAATCTTTTTTCTCCAGTTTTTCTTCATAGTTTCCCCTTCTTTAAAACATGTGTTGACGGCTGTCGGATGTCCAGCTGCTCCAAATGTTTTTGAAAGATGATCATTGGCTGAGGCTCAGCCATACCATACGTTATTTCGCAGGCTGATCACATAGCGGGCGGTTAACGGGCAGGATTTCGGTCCGCACACATAAAGCAGCTGTCTTTTAAAAAATCTTTTATATGGTAAAATAAAAAAAGTTGTTCCGTACATGTGGTTATGAGCATGGCTCACAGACTCACACGTAAGAAGCTACGCGTGCTGTCGCGTCTTCGACGCTCTCAGCCCGCTCCAAACATTCGGAATCCCACCCCACTGCGGACACCTTGGTGTCCTTGTGTGGCTTCTTCCTCATGTTTGGCACTCGGAAAATGTCCGCAAATGCCCGAGCGAGTTCGGCATTTGCGGCCGCTTTCCTCGCTGCTTCTTGCATAATACACCATTCAGGTATACAAAAGCCGACATAAAATGAATTGTTTTGTGCTTTTTCTCTGCCGCCCGCTTATGCCGTCTACAGGCATGGAAGCGGCGTGCAGAATTTCAAAGCAGTCTTCAAAACAGACAGGGGGAATCCGATGGCAGTCTACACAATGACAAAAACCTATAAGACAAAGGGCAATATGGGAATGATCGATGTCACAGATGATTTTCGGGAAGCGGTCAGCAGGGCATGCAGAGAGAAGAAGATCAGCAGCGGGATCATCACCGGGTTTACGACAGGGGGTGTTGCCGCGCTGACAACGCTTGAGTTTGAGCCCGGTCTGGTCAGGCATGATGTCCGGGAGGCCATGCAGGGGATCGCTCCCTACAGGGACGAGAACGGAAAGGTGATTCATTACCGCCACCACGATACCTGGCACGACGATAACGGATCTTCCCATATCCATTCCCTGATTCTTTCTCCCTTCATTACGATTCCCTTTGTCAACGGTCAGATCACCATCGGTCCCTGGCAGAATCTGACTCTGGTGGAATGTGACACCAGAGACCGGGTGCGGGACATCGTCTTTCAGGTGATGGGAGAGTAAGACCTTCTCTCCGCAAACAGAAATATCGTAAAACAGGGCAGGACAGCAGTGACTGCCGGGAAATCTTACTCCGGCAGCGTGCAGCCAATATTCACAACTTATCTCAAAGGAGGTAATATGTCGCAATTATATGATATGCTGCAGGACATCGTGAATCTGTCGGACAAAGACAAACTCAGGTTATTCAGGGAATCCTATCTTGAGCTTCTTCCGGTCTTCAAAGAGGTAGATCCGCAGACACAGGGTCTTTCTTTTATCTCCGAGATCATCGGGACAGCGGCAGCGGCGGACGGTCAGGTGGATTCCTCGGAAATCGGATTGATGCGGATCGTCACGGATGCTTCCGATCTGAATCTGACAGATGCACAGCTCAAAAGCCTGATCCTCGATTCCGGCACCGAGCATGTGCGGGAACAGCTGGAAAGGCTCGCGGAAGTCCTGAATCCGGAACTCAGGGCCAGGCTTGTCATGCTCACAGCGGTCGTCTGCTCTCTGGATGACAGAATCAATGAGAAAGAGATTGATCTGATCGCAAGCCTGATGGATGATTGATCCGGCTGCATGTTTGATCCGGCTGCCGGTTTGATCGATGGATCGGTTTATAGGTAAATTGATCTTATTTCCCGTCAGATGGATACTTGATTTGATTGCCTCTCAGATCGATGGATTGATTTGACTGCCCCTCAGATGGATTGACAAAGCCGCAGTCTTTGCGTATGATAAGGTTTCAATCAAGGACTTCATGGTCTGTTTCTTTTTTGTGCTCTGATTTCTGCCGGCTTATTTCCGGCAGATTGTTGTGCGCATATTGTTCATACGCTCCCTTTTCCGGGTGATCCCCGGTTTTTAGCGCGCCTGATTTCTGTGCCGTGACGTCCCGGTTGAGAGTAGACCGTGTTTGAAAGTAGGCGGTGATCCTGTCACTGTTTACCATAGACACACACGAACCTTTTCTATTTTTTATTTTTCACAGGGAGGAAAAAATGAAAAAAACACTGAGTGTACTGCTCGCGATGATTCTTGTCATCGGTGTCCTTGCCGGCTGTGCTTCTTCCGGCGGCGCTGCAGGCGCAAACGGCGCTGCGGACAGCGGAGATACCGCGTCTGCTGCAGCTCCCGCGGCTGCTGCCGACAGCTTCAAGGTCGGTTTCATCATGCTGCATGATGAGAACTCCACCTATGACCTGAACTTCATCAACGCCGCAAAGGCTGCCTGTGAGCAGCTGGGCGTGGAAGCCGTCATCCGCACCAATATCCCTGAGGGACAGGAGTGCTACGACGCCGCTGCCGATCTGGTCGACCAGGGCTGCGGAATCGTCTTCGCTGACTCTTTCGGACATGAAGATTTCATGATCCAGGCCGCCAAGGAATTCCCGGAAGTCCAGTTCTGCCATTCCACAGGAACCAAGGCTCACACCGAGAATCTTGACAACTACCACAACGCTTTCGCGTCTATCTATGAGGGACGCTACCTGGCAGGTGTCGCCGCAGGCCTCAAGCTCAACGAGATGATCGAAGCCGGCGATATCAAGGCTGAGGAAGCCAAGATCGGTTACATCGGCGCTTTCACCTATGCCGAGGTTATTTCCGGATATACTTCCTTCTTCCTGGGCGCCCGCTCCATCTGCCCTTCCGCTACAATGGAAGTCACCTTCACCGGTTCCTGGTATGACGAGACCGCTGAAAAAGAAGGAGCAAACACTCTGATCAATGACAAGTGCGTCCTGATCAGCCAGCACGCTGATTCCATGGGTGCTCCCACAGCCTGCGAGAATGCCGGTATTCCCAACGTTTCCTACAATGGTTCCACCGTCTCCGCATGCCCCAACACCTTCATCGTCTCTTCCAGAATCGACTGGACACCTTACTATGTCTATGCGATCACCGCAGCCATGAACGGCGAAGCGATCGACGCTGACTGGACCGGTACTCTCGATACCGAGTCTGTCCTGCTCACGGAAGTCAACGAGCAGGCCGCAGCGGCAGGCACTGCTGAAAAGATTGCGGAAATCAGGGAGAAACTCATCTCCGGCGAGATCCACGTCTTCGATACCTCCGCTTTCACAGTGGATGGCAAGAGCCTGGATTCCTACAAGGCGGATGTTGACACCGATGACAATTACACACCCGACACCGAGGTCATTTCCGACGGATATTTCCATGAGTCCGAGTATCGCTCGGCTCCTTACTTCGATCTTCGTATCGATGGCATCACGCTTCTCGACGAGAAGTTCTAATCACAGGAAAGCGGATCACAGACCGGTCTGAAGGCCGGATCCGTTCTGCACTTGAGAGGACAATCGCGGCGTATGAATGATCATGGATACGGGAAAAACGTGTCCGCCGGGAAGCATATTGCCTGACGGCGTATTGCCGATGCTTGTCACCGGGCTGCCGCATGAGAACCGCATGTGACAGCCCGTTTCTCTTATGACACAGCCCGTGTGATGAATTTTCCGCCTTACGGCGGACACGGGCCGGTCGGGGGCAGAGGGCGGCCTGGCCGCCTCTAGCCTGTTTACTGTACATTTATCTGAAAAAACTCAAAACCGGCGTAGACCGCGCTCCGATGGAGGAACTGTATTGGACAAGAAAACACCTGCTGTCGCCCTTCGCGATATTACCAAGACGTTCGGGTCCATCGTGGCCAATGACCACGTGAACCTGGACATCAACAGAGGAGAGATCCTGGCGCTTCTGGGGGAGAACGGCAGCGGAAAGACTACTCTTATGAACATGCTCTCCGGGATTTATTATCCCGATGAGGGCCGGATCTATATTGACGGGAAGGAAGTATCCATCCAGTCTCCCAAGGACGCGTTCCGCTATGGAATCGGCATGATCCATCAGCATTTCAAGCTTGTGGATGTTTTCACTGCCACAGAAAATATCATTCTGGGTCTTGAGGAAGAGGGACGTCTGAACAGGGCAAAGTCATCCGCCCGCATCCGTGAGATCTGTGACACCTATGGTTTCGCGATCGACCCTGACCGCAAGATCTACCAGATGTCTGTCTCTCAGAAGCAGACGGTCGAGATCGTCAAAGCTCTCTACCGTGGTGCCGATATTCTGATCCTGGACGAACCGACGGCTGTCCTGACCCCTCAGGAGACAGAAAAACTGTTCGATGTTCTGCGGAATATGAGGGCCCACGGCAAGTCCATTGTCATCATCACCCACAAGCTGCACGAAGTGCAGGCCCTCTCGGACCGCGTCGCAGTCCTGCGCAAGGGAGCCTATATCGGGGAAATGATGACTAAGGACACCAATCCCCAGGAGATGACCAATATGATGGTCGGCCGGGCGGTTTCACTCAACATCGAGAGACCGGAACCCGTGAATCCCAAAACCAGGATCGAAGTCAAGGGACTTACAGTGACCTCTCCCGAGGGAATCCTCAGACTGGACCATGTCTACTTTGACATCAAGGCAGGAGAGATCCTTGGTATTGCCGGAATCTCGGGCAGCGGACAGAAAGAGCTGCTGGAATCGATCGCCGGACTGCAGAAGGTGGAATCCGGGCAGATCCTCTATGTCGGGGATGACGGCAAAAAACAGGATCTGGTCGACAGGGATCCTCTGGAGATCCAGAAACTGGGCGTCGCTCTTTCCTTTGTTCCCGAGGACCGCCTGGGTATGGGACTGGTCGGCAACATGGACCTGTCGGACAACATGATGCTGCGTTCCTTCCGCTCGGGTCATTCTTTTTTCACCAACAGAAAAAATCCGCATGATCTCGCTGAAAGAGTCGTGGAAGAACTCGAAGTCAACACGCCGGGAGTATCCACCCCGGTCAGACGTCTTTCCGGCGGCAACGTCCAGAAGGTCCTGGTCGGCCGTGAGATCGCCAACGCCCCCAAAGTTCTGCTGACTGCCTACGCTGTGCGCGGCCTGGACATCAATTCGTCCTACACCATCTATGACCTGCTGAACCGGCAGAAAAAAGAAGGGGTCGCCGTCGTATACGTCGGCGAGGATCTGGATGTCCTGCTGGAACTCGCGGATCGTATTCTCGTCCTCTGCGGAGGCCGCGTGAGCGGTATCCTGGACGGAAGGACCGCGGATAAGAACGAAGTGGGCCTGATGATGACCAGACTGGGCGGATCATCGAGGCCGGATCCTGAGACGCAGGAAGGAGACTGACTTGGAGAACAAACCGAAAGAACCACTTATTCATATCACTAAGCGCAAAGCTCTCCGATGGACAGCGGCCTGGCGGATCAGGCTCTTCGCCATTGTGATCTCATTGCTTTTGTGCGCGCTGATCACGATGATCACCACCGGTCTCAATCCTGTCCAGGTCTATGTCACCATGTTCCAGGGCGCCTTCGGCTCTGCCCGCCGCATGTGGATCCTGGGCAAGGATATCGCCATCCTGCTCTGCATTTCGCTGGCTCTGACCCCCGCCTTCCGCATGCGGTTCTGGAATCTGGGAGGAGAGGGACAGATCCTGATCGGAGCGCTTGCCACGGCCTCCTGCATGATCCTCCTGGGCGATAAGGTTCCCGGCTGGTTTCTGATTCTCCTGAGCGTGATCGCCGCGCTGGCGGCAGGTGCCTTCTGGGCTATGGTCCCGGCGGCCTGCAAAGCTCTCTGGAATACGAACGAGACCCTGTTCACCCTGATGATGAACTATGTAGCCACTCAGCTGGTCGCCTATTTTGTCATTGTCTGGGAAGTGCCAAAGGGGTCCGGCAAAATCGGTATCATCAACCAGAACACAGAGGCCGGATGGCTCCCCGTGATCGCCGGAAACAAGTACCTGCTGAACATTCTCTGCGTCGCCATCCTGACGATCGGCATGTACATTTACCTGAATTATTCCAAGCACGGATATGAGATCTCCGTCGTGGGAGAGAGTGTCGCCACCGCCCGCTATGTCGGTATTAACGTGAGCTGGACCATCATCCGTACCCTTCTCATCTCGGGCGCGATCTGCGGTCTGACCGGATTTCTCCTCGTCGCAGGCACCGATCACACGCTGACGACGACTCTGGCCGGAGGTCAGGGCTTCACCGCCGTCATGGTGGCCTGGCTGGCCAAATTCAATCCGCTTGGAATGGTCCTCTCTTCCTTCCTCCTGGTCTTCCTGGGAAAGGGCGCCGGAGAGATCGCGACCATTTACGGGCTGAACCAGTCCTATGGAGATATCCTGACCGGTATTATCCTGTTCTTCATCATCGGCAGTGAATTTTTCATCAATTACCGGATTCATTTCCGCGGAGAACACAAGGAGGACAAACCTGCCGCAGCGCAGCCTGCCGCTCCTGCGTCAGTGACCCATGCCTCCGAAAGCGGCGCTTCAGCGGCCCATGCATCAGAGAACGAAACGACAGCCACAGAGAAGAGGGAGGATACTGCAGATGTTTGATGTAGTTGCTTTTATACCGCGTGTAGTCGCGCAGAGCATCCCTCTTATGTACGGCAGCACAGGAGAGACGATTACCCAGAAATCCGGAAACCTGAACCTCGGAATTCCCGGCGTCATGTATGTCGGCGCGATCTCAGGCGTCATCGGTTCTTTTCTGTATGAGAGGGCCTGCGGCACGGCGGAAAATATGAATCCCCTGCTCACGATCCTGATCCCTCTTCTGGCCTGCCTGATCGGCTCCCTCATCATGGGGCTGATCTATTGTTTCCTGACAGTCACCCTGCGGGCCAACCAGAACGTCACAGGACTGGCAATGACCACCTTCGGTATCGGAGTCGGCAACTTTTTCGGAGGTTCCCTGATCAGCCTGACAGGGGCGGACGTGCCTTCCATAGCTCTCTCCGCGACTTCAAACACCTTCAGGACGGCCCTGCCGGGAGCCGGTTCGACAGGCTGGTTCGGCAAAGTATTCCTGTCCTATGGATTCCTTGCCTACATCGCGGTCATTGTGTCCCTTCTGGCAGCTTATGTCCTGCGCAGTACCCGGATCGGACTGCACCTGCGGGCAGTGGGAGAGAGTCCCGCCACAGCTGATGCCGCCGGCATAGATATCACCAAATATAAATACGGCGCCACCTGCCTGGGCTGTATGATCGCCGGACTGGGCGGCCTCTACTATGTCATGGACTACGCCAACGGCGTCTGGTCCAACGACGCCTTCGGCGACCGCGGCTGGCTGGCCATCGCCCTTGTCATCTTCACGATCTGGCGTCCCGATGTGGGTATCCTGTCCTCCTTCCTTTTCGGCGGACTCTACATCCTGTATCTCTACATTCCGACAGGCACCAATCTGGCTGTCAAAGAGCTCTACAAGATGCTTCCCTACATCGTCACCATTGTCGTCCTGATTTTCACCAGCATGCGCAACAAGCGCGAGAACCAGCCTCCTGCAAGTCTGGGTCTTTCCTACTTCCGTGAGGACAGGTAGTCAGTCCCGCCTGCACCGGTATGATGGAAAAGCTTCCATACCCGTCCGGGATACACTTCCGCAGCGGCAGCCGCTTTCCGCTTCATAGAATAGAAGCAGAGTCTTTGGCTCCGGGCAGAGTTCTCCGCAGGACAGGCATCGGACAGAAATACAAGAAGCAGGAATAAAAGAAGCAGGAATAGAAAAACAGCAAAAAAAGAGATCCGCCTGAATGAATCGATTCAGGCGGGTCTCTTTTTTTGTATATCACGTATATCAGATTGAAGCTCAGACTTTTTTTATTCCGGATCACTCCCAGAAGTCCCTGCTGCCGGTCTCTTTGCTGAGAGCCTGTCTGAGTTCCATCATGGAGGTATAGTTGGGAAGAAGGAAGGCAGTGCGCCCCTCGCTCTTGAGCCTGGAGACGATCTCATCGTAATCGGTGATGACCTCCATGCGCTCCTCATCCTCGCTGACAGCTCCGGCTTCCTTCAGCCTCTCTGAGAGCGCCTGCGCGCAGTCGCCTGCAACGTAGATCTTTTTCAGATGAGGGTCCGCGCAGAGTTTCTCGTAATCCGTCGAAGCGATCCAGGAAATGTCATGACCGTCGCCGGTCCTGTTGTTGAGGCAGAGAACCGCCGTGTAGTCCTCATTCAGTCCGGTCACGTAGGAGAATGCCTGGTTGCAGCCGGCGGGGTTTTTGACCAGAATCATCTGGAGCCTGATTCCATTGAGATCAAAGGTCTCCAGGCGTCCGAAAGAAGATTTTACGGTTGACAGGGACCCGCACGCGTCCTCAAGAGGAATGTTTACCGCAATGGAGGCAGCAACAGCTGCCGCCGCGTTGTAGATATTATAGACGGCGGGAAGGGCGATCCTGATCCTGCGGGAATCGGGACTGCCGGCCACTGTCCTCATATGGACAGTAGTACCCGCTGCATCCTTCTCATCGATCGATGTGACCGCCACATCCGGAGTCCTGCGCTTCAGGCCGCATTTGGGGCAGCGGAAGCCGCCCAGATGGGCATAGACATGGTAGTCGTACTCGTAGGCGCTGCCGCACCTGGGGCATGTTCCGGCATCCGACAGGTCGATATTTCCCTGCACACCGACTGATTGCTCAAGACCGAAGCGGATCACTTTGTTGGGAGTGTCCAAAGCCAGGGAAGAGGAGAGCGGATCCTCCGCATTCAGGACCAGAGTGGATTTGGGACTGAGTTCAACGCCTGTCCGGATCTCTTTCAATGTATTTTCCACTCCTCCGTAGCGGTCGACCTGATCGCTGAAGAGATTTGTGACAACGATCACCCCGGGGCGGATGAGAGGGACGACCTGTTTCAGAGCAGCCTCGTCACACTCCAGCACAGCGTAGGGATATTTGGGCCTTCCCTGCCAGTCGGTGCTGCACAAAAGGTCCGATGCAATGCCGTGGAGGAGATTGGCTCCGGACTTGTTGAGCAGACACGGATAACCGGCGGAAGTGATCGCGTGGGCGATCATATTGCAGGTAGTCGTCTTGCCGTTAGTACCTGTTACAACGATGATCTTCATTCCCCTGGCGGGGACAGAGAGAACATTTTTGGACAGTTTGAGGGCAACGATCCCCGGGATTGCGGTCCCGCCCCGTCCGGTTCTGCGCAAAAGTGCCCGCGTAAGTTTACAGGACGCGACAGAGACAATAGTCTGCAGTTTGTTTGGCTTTTTCATAACCTTTCCTCCATAGCTGTGTGACACGAACCGCGGTTGTTAAACGCTGAGTGCCGCAGACAGCGGTCATCCGGGCTTTTCAGCCCGATGTGAATCTGATGGAGCAGGCTCACCGTGAACCTGCCCGATGTCAGAAAAATAATTCTTTTCTATTTTTTAGAAAGTGTCTTTCGAAAGTGTAACCTTTCGCAGAATGAATACGTCGGATATTGTACCATCAGATGAATAAAAAGACACGCAGTTTTTATAAATCTGAATAATCTGATCGGTTTTTGGTTTATGGTCACTTTCCATTTTTTAAGGTGTGTCACTGTTCACAATACATTCACTTGCTTTTTTTAATGACCGGCGTATGATAACAATGATTCAGGTGTCAGTGTTGTACTTTAAATAAAAGGACTTTAAAAAAGTCAAAAAAACCTATATATTGAAAAACAGATTCGCTTTATTATAAGAACAGATTTCCGGTTACAATTCATGCGCCATTGATTTGGAGGCATGTTTTCGCGCTTTCCCGCGCAATAACCCGGGCACAGCGGCGAAAATCCTGCCGCGAGGCGATAACAAGTCTTTGCTTTGTGGGATTGGATGATCGCAGGTTCATCTCCTCGCCAGGGCTTGAACAGCAATTACTGCCCGCCCTGCCGGTCAATATCTTAAAGTTGAAAATCTTAAAGTTGAAAATATGAAAGTTGAAAATATGGAGGATAGGTTATGAAAATGCACAGAATCTCCGCAGCTCTTATATCCATGATCCTGTCTGCCGCCCTTTTACCCGCGAATATTCCCGCAAATGAGACCGGGACGGAAACTGCCATTGAGGCAGAAGGCGAAGTATCTCAGGATCAGTCTTATAAAGTAAGTCTTCCTTCCGGGCAGGAAGGTGTTCTTGTGTCTGCACCCGGCAGCACCAATGATGTTAAGCCCGGCAGCAGCTTCACTTTTTATGTTGCTCCTGCGGAAGGATGGACAAAAGGATCTGATTATTCTGTGAAAGCCGGTGAACAGTTGTTAAAGCCTGTCACTGTCATTCCCGAGAATCAGTCAGCTTCCGATAAACAAAAGCAGACTGCCTCAGGCGCCGACGCAGATGGCGGTTCCACAGACGGAACGGATCAGACTCAGGATGAAACAGCAGGCAGTCCACAGCAGTCTGACTCTGAAAACGGTCAGCAGGACTCCG
>ODAI012358927.1_pt1 | contig 15968 bp, 10 predicted proteins | sample 1539321 | NCBI WGS metagenome assembly ODAI01 (sample SAMN02144231, study PRJEB22623) | gut metagenome | biome: sheep rumen | host: Ovis aries | place: New Zealand
GCTTATCTCAAGTGCAGCTGTTGATCTCGTGGTAATCGACTCTGTAGCAGCCCTCACACCAAAGGCTGAAATCGAGGGAACAATGGGCGACAACAAGGTGGGCCTTCAGGCACGTCTTATGTCACAGGCATTGCGTAAACTCACATCAACGATTTCAAAGACAAATACGACCTGTATCTTCATCAACCAGTTGCGAGAGAAAATCGGAATATCATTCGGCAACCCAGAGACAACAACAGGCGGTAATGCGCTTAAGTTCTATGCATCTCTCCGTATCGATATCCGTAAGGCTGCAGCCATCAAGGATGGTGACACACAACTTGGCAACCTTACCAAAGTAAAGGTTGTGAAGAACAAGGTAGCACCTCCATTCAGAAAGTGCGAGTTTGACATTCTGTACGGGCAGGGCATCTCCAAGCTCGGTGAGATTCTCGACTTTGCAATCGAGTATGACATCATCCAGAAGAGCGGCTCATGGCTGTCTTACGAAGGTGCAAAAATTGCACAGGGACGCGACAAGGGTATTGCAATACTCAAGGACAACCCAGAACTTGCTGAGGAAATCGAGGCTAAAGTTCGTCAGGTTCTCGCAGAGAACAACGGTCATGCACCTAATGGCGCGATGAAAGAAACGACAGAAGAAGCTGATACAGTAGAGTAAATAAGGATAAGGGAGACGGATTTATCTGATTATTCTGATAGTTGGTGCAGTAATGCTCTGTGCAATTCATATCAGATAAATAAGATAAATCCGTTTCCTTTATTTATCAAATACACATTAACTGGTATGCACATGACAATAAATACTATCAAAAAATACTCCCCCTTGGGAGGATTGGGGGCTCTTTTCCTCTTTTTTGCCCTCCCTTCATTGGCTCAGGATGGTGGCATTTCCCCGGAGATGCTTGCAAAGATTCAGCAGACTCGTCCGCAAGGCAACGCGGAGAAAGCTCTTGTCAATGCTATGGCGACAATGAGCATCAACGACCTTGCAAAGAATGCAGCAAAGCTGGGAAAGATAGATACAAAGTTCAATATCGAGACTCCAAAGCAGAGCATCCATAACCAGAAGTCATCTGGCCGTTGCTGGATGTTCTCAAGCATGAACGTACTCCGTTCTCGCTTCGCACTAGAGCACAAGGACACGCTTGCCGTAGAATACTCACAGGACTACCTGTTCTTCTACGACCAGTTGGAGAAGGCAAATCTCTTCTTGCAAGGCGTAATAGAGACTGCCTCAAAGTCAATGGATGATCCCGACGTGAAGTTCTTCTTCCGCTCTCCGCTCAGCGATGGCGGCACGTTCTGCGGAATAATAGACCTGACAAAGAAATACGGTCTTGTGCCAAAGTCTGTACGTCCTGAGACCTATCAGGCAGAGAACACCCGTCTGATGTCAAATATCATCGAGACAAAGCTGCGCGAATACGGTCTTGAACTGCGTTCCATGGTTGCAGCAAAGAAGAAGACAGCAGCCATAAACAGCCGTAAGACAGAGATGCTCGCAGAGGTTTATCGCATTCTCTCCATGACGCTTGGCGAACCTGTCAAGGAATTCAAATACGCCCACCGTGACAAGAACGGCAATATCAAGGGCGAGGAGAAGACATACACGCCAATGGAGTTCTACAAGGAAACCGTCAAAGAGCCGATAGAAGATACCTTCCTCATGCTCATGAATGATCCACGTCACCCTTATTACAAGGTGTATGAAGTGGAATACGACCGCCACACATACGACGGACACAACTGGCGATATATCAACCTCCCAATCGAGGATATAGAGTCTATCGCCATAGCATCCCTGAAGGACGGCCGTAAGATGTACAGCTCATACGACCTCCCACAGATGGACAGAAACCGCGGATATATGGATCTCGACCTCTGGGACTACTCTACCCTCTTCGGCTTACAGTTCCCAATGACAAAGGCTGAGCGCATCTCCACATTCGAGAGTGTATCAGCACACGCCATGACCCTTACCGCCGTAGATCTCGACAAGAACGGCAAGCCGAGGAAATGGAAGGTAGAGAACAGTTGGGGAGAAGGCTCCGGTCAGCAAGGCTACGCTATCATGACCGAGGACTGGTTCAAGGAATATATGTTCCGCCTTGTCGTTGACAAGAAATACGTTCCAGAGAACATCCTCAAACTGAAGGACGAGAAGCCAACGATGATACCTTACGACGACCCGTTGTTCAAGGTCGAAGAGTGAGGGGAAAGTGAAAGTAAATGGTTGAAAGAGGAAAGTAGAAAGTAAAAAAGAAAAGGTAAGAAACTTTACTTCTTACCTTTTTTTCTCTTTTATAACTCTTATGTTGCTCTTATGTAGCTCTTATTTTCCTCCTATCTATATCTAAGCTCAGAAACGGATTTGAAACGGACTTGAAGCGAAGGTATAACGGACCTGAAGCGAAACTTGAAAAGAGCTTAAGAGAAGATGATGGTCTTGTTATGATATGTGAGAATCTTCCTCTCGATATGCTTCTTAACAGCACGAGAAAGAACGATCTTCTCAAGATCCTTACCCTTGAGCACAAGAGTCTCTGGAGTGTCCTTATGAGTGATGCGGACAACATCCTGCTCAATGATTGGACCGGCATCAAGCTCAGAAGTAACATAGTGGCTTGTAGCACCTATAATCTTAACACCACGTTGGTAAGCCTGATGGTAAGGCTTTGCTCCTATGAAAGCAGGAAGGAATGAGTGGTGGATATTGATAATCTTATGAGGATAGCGCTTTATCATATCCTCTGAGATAATCTGCATATAGCGGGCAAGAACGATGAATGAGATACGCTCCTTCTTCAGAAGCTCCATCTCTGCCTTCTCCACCTCCTGCTTGTTTGACCAGTCTTTCTTTATTGACCATACATAATAAGGAATGCCAAACTGATCTGCCACATAGCGAAGGTCCTCGTGGTTGCTGACGATACATGGAATCTCAACGTCAAGCTCACCAGCCTTATAGCGTGCAAGAAGGTCGTAGAGACAATGGCTCATCTTACTTACGAACAGAGCCATGCGAGGCTTCACATAGTTGAAGTAAATGTCGAACTCCATCTCATATCGTGAGCCGTACAATGTCTCGATATACTCTTCAATCTTCTCTGAAGGGATGGAGAACTCGGCAAGCTCCCACTCCACACGCATGAAGAAGCGGCCGTCAACCTTGTCCACATACTGGTCAAGGTAAACAATGTTACCGTGATTATCTGTAATAAACTTAGTGATATCTGTGATAATACCCAGCTGATCCGGGCAATGTAGCAATAATATAGCAGTCTGTTGCATTTCCACTATTATACGATTTATTTATTTGTCGAAAGTCAAAGGTCAAAAGTCTCCAACCTCTAACCCCTAACCCTTAGTCCTTAATCCTTGGACCTTGGTCCATTTTAGATGCAAAAGTACAAATTTTTCAGCAAAACTGCAAGTTTTAGTTCTTATAATATCGCTTTTTGGAAAGTTTTTATTAATTTTGTAGCGAATATCTGAATTCCAAAAACTAAAACCATATATTTATGAAGAAATTATACTTATTTATGCTTACAGCCGGACTTTCCGTCTCTGCTGTGGCACAGCAAAAATTCGAGTTGGGCAAACCCAATAATGACAACTACCGATACTTGGACAAGTATCAAGCCCTCAAGGAGTATATCGACCGCTCCAAATATCCAAACTTCAAACTCGGTGTTGGAACTACCGTAAACGACTATCTCAACAACTCATTGGTCAGGGATCTGACAAACAAGAACTTCAACGAGACAGTTGCAGGTAATGCCATGAAAATGGCAAGTTGTGTGGACGGCAATGGCAACATGAACTTCAACACGGTGAAGAACTATGTGAAGAAAGCTACGGAAGCTGGTCTCAGCGTCTATGGCCATACCCTCGCATGGCATTCACAGCAGCCTAACGGCTGGCTCAGAAAACTCCTTGCCGACAAGCCTGCTCCAGAGCTTACCGACGGTGATGTGGAAGTTAAATCAATTGCAGCAAGCAAGGATTTCCGCACTCAGCAGAACGTTGGTTGGAAAGCAACAGAATCTGACTTTGGATACAAGCTCTCATTTGATGCTACTAATGGCCTGAAGGTAAATTCAACAACAAAGTACTCGTATCAGGTGCAGTTCGTCGGAATGTCTGACATCATTCTTCAGAAAGGCAAGAGCTACAAGGTAACCTTTACCGTAAAGGGTTCAGAAAACGGTAAGTTAAATGGTCGCCTCGGAGACTGGAGCGTAAACGGTCCTAACTTCAACGTTCCATTCACCAATGAGTGGCAGGATGTGGAATTAAATCTCACCCCTCAGTTGGAGAGCAGTTTCATGCTTCTGCAAGTTCCTAACTATATAGGTGACGTCTATATCAAGAGCATCAAATTTGAGACAACAACCAAGGGAAAGACCACAACCGAGGAGCGTCGTTGCCTCAAGGCTCATGCCACAGAAAAGCAAAAAGATGCTTGGGACAATCAGATGTGGCTCGTTCCTGGCTCATTCACTTCTGGTGCAAGCTATGAGTTCACAGCCGAAGTACGTGCTGACAAGCCAGCATTCGCTTCCACACAGATTCACACAACCCCAGGCTCATACGTTGGCAATGGCATAGGAAGTATCAATTTCTCTACCGACTGGAAAACCATTACCCTTAGCGGAAAGTTCGGCAACTCAGGACAGAGCATTGCCCTCAACCTCAGCGAACTGGCTGACGATAACAACTACTATTTCGACAACGTGAGTCTGAAGATTAACGGTGTTGAGAAAATCAAGAACGGTGATTTCGAGGGTACTGAAGTAAGTTCATTCCAAGTAAAGGAAAATGGTGGAGCAGCAAAAGATCCTACTATCTGCATAAATCCTTCATACGTATATATTCCAAGCACCACCCCACTCACACAGCAAGAACGTCACGACACCCTCGTCTATGCTATGGATAAGTGGATCAAGGGCATGATGGAAGCTTGCGACGGTAAGGTAAAGGCATGGGATCTCGTGAATGAGGCTATCTCTGGCGGAGGTAACGACGGCCAGGGCAACTATACCCTTCAGCACTCTGAGGGCTATAATCCTAACGGCACATGGGATGTAGGTGGCGATGCCTTCTACTGGCAAGACTTTATGGGTGACCTCGAATACGTTCGTCAGGCTTGTCGTCTTGCTCGCAAGTATGGTCCGGAGGATGTCAAACTCTTCATCAACGACTACAACCTCGAATCCGATTGGGATAGCAACAAGAAAGTCAAGTCACTCATCAACTGGATAAAGAAATGGGAGGCAGACGGTGTTACCAAGATTGACGGTATCGGCACTCAGATGCACATCTCATACTACGAGAACAGCGGCACCCTGAACAGCAAGAAGAAAGCCATTACCAATATGTTCAAGCTCATGGCAGAAACAGGCAAGTGGGTTCGCGTCAGCGAGATGGATATGGGTTACGTTAATGCAAGTGGCAAAGACGTACCAACCAGCCAGATGACAGAGCAACAGCACAAGAACATGGCTGATTTCTACGAGTGGATTATCAAGGAATACTTCCGTCTCGTGCCTCCAGAGCAGCAATGGGGCATTTGCCAGTGGTGTGGCACAGACTCACCATCAAACAGCGGATGGCGCGCCAACACACCAGTAGGTATATGGGATCTCAACTACTACCGCAAGCACGTGTATGCTGGTTTTGTTCGCGGACTTAACGGAGGTGAGCCTACAGGTATTGACAGCATTGAGGCTGACAAGAAGGTTGACACCTCTAAGGGCATCTACAACCTCAACGGTATGCGTATGCCTACAACCTCTCTCGACGAACTCCCTTCAGGCCTCTACATCGTGAATGGCAAGAAGGTGGTGAAGTAAAAAGACCTCGAAAGTATAAAGAATAAAGTAGAAAGTGTAAAGAATAAAGTTAGGGGATGTGTCAGAATTGGCACATCCCCTTGTTATATCTTCAAGTTCACCTATTCCCTTTCGCTCTGTTATGCGTTTTACAAAGCATTTCGCAGTTTTCTATCGTTGTTTCACCTCCACGACTCCATGCAGTAACGTGGTCAGCATCCATTTCCGACAACTTCCAGATGCGCGTTTTGTTTGAATTATTGCCAACAGTACACAATGGACAATTGCTGTGCCCATTGGCCTCTGCTTCATCTGTCTGCTCCTTATACTTTCTCTTCTTTGTGTGCTCGTCGAATATTCTGACATTCAGCAATGTCTTATCCTCTTCCCTGCCAAGAACATATTCAAACACGCCTTTCTTGTTCTTTACATATTCATCATCAAGCAGTTCTTCTATCCGTTCACGCACATTCTGAGTATTGTAAGGCTCACTATGATACTTCTCATACAATTCTCCCCATGCCAAGCCTTTCATTCCGTCGTATGGAGCTCCGAATACTCCCTTTGCCCAATCAATCACAGAATCGAAATAACTTTGAAGTTCCGAGATATTATCGTCATAACGATGTTGTGCCATATAGGCATCCACTTTGTCCTTGCCTTTGGCCACCCACGCCGAAGCTTCAGCCAAAATTTCCTGACGTTTTGGATTTCCATTAACGTAACATTGCCATTTCTGCATCTGAGGATTGTTGCTGTTGCTATACACCTTCTTTGCATTAGTAACAAACGGTCCTGAATAGATAGCATTAAGCAATTCCTGTTCTTTTAGTGGCTCTCCGGCTATGTTTATGGTCTTAAACCAAGACTTAATTTCATGTTCCTCACCCTCACAAATATAAATTGTGAGAGGAGTATTCAATATTCGTTCTTGTTTTGAAGGAGCAAGGCTTGTGAAAATCTGCTCATTGCCATTCTCATCCTTGATAGGAAATTTAGAAGTAAGAAAGCGACCAAGCGAAGTGATACGTTGCTGACCGTCAAGAATTTCATACTTATCCTCTGCTGTTTTCACGAAATATATCAAGCCAAGCGGATATTTCTTCAAGACACTATCTATTACAGGAGCTTCCTTGTTCTGCTCAAAATAAATGTAACTGCGTTGATACTCTGGCTGAATAACGAGCCTACCGCCCCAGCCATGCAATCCCTTACCCTCATTGGTATCATAGACGAAACCCTCACAAATATCTCTTACGGTAAGGTCTGTTCTTAGTGTTGTTTCCATAGTTATTGCTTTTTGCGGATTAGTATTCTTGCATACGGTTTTTGAGGAATACCATTATCCATATAGTATAATTGCCCATCTCGAAGACTCTTATTAAGTTTCTTCAATTCACGAGGGTAAGGCTTTAAACCAAGTTCTTTGCCTGAGTCTCCTTGCGTCTGCCCAATAATCTCAAATTGCTCTGGACAGTATTTGTCAAGAAAAGTGATAGGAACACCCATTTTCCCATCATAGTCAATAGGAATAGCATCTGAAAAAGGAACTTCTATAGCATCATAATTTTCATAATGGAAATATCCTATTCCTTTTATCTCCCTATGTTTTGAAAACATAATATTCTCTTCCATTGTCATTAGGTCGAGAGGATGATGACGCTTACCATGCTCAAGATTTGTAAACCAACGACTTCTTGCTCCTTCAGCAATACGTTCACCATAATTATTTAGCTTATATTTCATATCTACATAATCAGAAATTATAAACCATCGAATACAATCACTTGCTCCCCACCAAATTTGATTATCCTTAATTAAAGGAAAAATCTCTTTATACGTAACTGCATTTTGATTACCAATAATAGCAAACTTTTTCTCAGCCTCCATTATCCATGCCACAAACTCCCTTAATAGCGAGAATGGCGGATTTGTTATAATGATATCAGCCTCATCTCTCAAAACACATACTTCGTGTGAACGGAAATCACCATCACCTTCAAGGTATTCCCATTGAAGGTCATCAATGTTTATTTTGCCATTCCCATCAACATCCCTGTCAAGCACGAAAATCTTTCCATGTGTCTTACTCTTGTCTGCATCAAAACGCGGATTCTCTGTTTCGAAAAGCGTTGGTTGCCAAGCCTCTATCTTCTTTGATTCTGGAGCGTATGAGGTTGAAATAAGTTTCTTGATTCCATAGTTCTCGAAATTTAATGCAAAGAATTTCGTGAAATTACTCCATTCAGGATCATCACATGGCAAAAGAATTGTCTTGTCACGGAATACATCGGGATTGTACTCCACATAGGCATTCATTTCTCTCTGAATGTCGTTGTACTGAGTATAAAACTCATCATTCTTTCCGGCTTTCGCTTTTCCAAGGTTAGTATTAGCCATAATTATGATAGATTTATAAGAGCATCAATCTATCATCTGGCTACGATTATCAAAGACATAAAAAAGGGGTGTGAACCCTTCTTATTGGTCTTCCGAGGCAAAGCGTAGGAATATCTGAACCTCCGACTTAATATAAGAATGCCCACACCCATAGAGGGTGAAGACATTGTACTATATTCATTAAGTCAGTAGGCTCCCACGCATACATACGGCGAAGCCAACCATTATTGGTGTGGTTGTTTATTCAGAACTAAAGTTTCCTACGCTTTTTCTGGAAGACCACAATAATAGTCAATGCTTTGTTATTTTCAATATGTCTTGTGTCGTTTCATCACATAGGATTCACGATACAAGTGCAAAAGTAATCATTATTCCTGATAAATCCAAATTTCCACATGATTATTTCTCTTCATTTTCAAAAGGCTAACATGAATTTTTCATAGTCATACGCAACAGAGCATATCCAGATGGGGGTGCTATGTTGGGTGGGGATGAAGCTAACGAGGTAAAAGACAAGCAAAAAGGCAGATACATCATGTAAGTACCTACCCTCAGTTTATCTAATCATAAAATTTTTACCTGACAGCAATAGTTTTATATATCTAGCAATATCTTAATTATTGGTATCCGATAGACTTGCTATTTTTGAATGCGGAGGTACGACTATAGCAGATAAATATGTTACCAAGACATCTACTTGAAGTAATACCACCAGTAAGTTCCGAAGTAAGCAGTTTTAAGGGCATTGTCATGCTCTGCCTTGTTCTTACGCTTTGAACGCATAAGTTTCTGAAATTCCCTGTAGTCGGTCTCAGTAGCACTATTAGTATACATCAGCTGCCGCTGTGAGAAAAGATGCGTATATAGCACAAGAGCCTCGCGATAGTGCTTTGGAAGCTCGTCAGGTGATTTCATCTTAACACCTGAAGGAGATACAGCCTTTGGCATTGGAATAGAGTCAGCAGCCTCCTGTTCGCCTATAAGACGGGCGAGTTTCTTGCGTTTCTTCATTATATTTGTCAATTCCTCATCCTTCTCCTGCTGAGTACGGAAATCATACACCTTTACAATCTCCCTAGCAAAACCTCTCAGGTCCTTGTCAAGGAGACAGGCTGTAAGCATATAGTCATCAACACTTGGACGTGCCATATTCTGTCTCTGAAGCACACGGAGGAATTGCCTGACATCCTTTACTTCTGCACGTGGATATCCACCTATATTACGCCATATAAGACTGTCAGGCATGAGCATTGTATGAACGTTCTTAGAAGGTAGCAAGGCATGAGAGCCACCAGAAACAGGGTACTCAAACAATCGCTCACCAAGCTCATTCTGTCTGCTAAGAGCGTATGCACGAAGCATAGTCATAGAGGCATTGCCATCTGTTGATGCCTCTTCAAGTGCTTCCTCATAATGTCCGTCCATAATGTTATGCTCCATCCTAAGTGCGGAATGCAGATAACGGTCATTGTTACCCATACAGAAGGTAACGAAGAAGAGCGTGGCAAGCAGTCCATAGTTATACCATGCCACAAGCGAAACCACCGATGTTCCACCATGCAACTTGCTCTCGCATGGTGCATAGTCACTCAGCAGTTTCATAGCCACAGCCACAATTGTCAGTAATATACATGCAACGACAGCTGAGAAGACAAAAGAAACTGAATTATCCGGCTGAAGCGTTGCAGATGACAGCACACCAAGTAATATCAGCGATGGGGCAAAAGACAATGAGAAGGCACGATGCGGTAGCCTTACGGCAGCATTCACTCCCACATGAATGAGATAGAGCACAACCGTAATAAGCACTGCACCGATCAATGAATTATAATGTGTCTCACCTCCCGACCAGACATGCTGAGCTAATGCCAGCATATCAGACAGATAGCTGTACACATACAAAAATACAAATATCAGAAACATAATAGCACACACCACGCGTATCGTGGTGGTGCTACTTTGATTACTTTTTGCCATACTAAAGGCCTCTCCCCCCCGCCCTCCCCCGTAGGGAGGGAGCCGATTCGGCAATAGGGGATTGTTACAATCTTATTTTTATATCAATTTAGCCTTTCGCACTCCGGCTTCCTCCCTACGGGGGAGGGCGGGGGGAGAGGCCGTTAATTCTTCCTCAGTACCACAGCAGATCGTGCCGGGATATAGAGTTTAAGCCATTCCTTCTTTTCCTTCACATACAACTCGTCATAGTTGGTGAGATGTATTACGGAATCATCAGCAAAGCCATTGCCACCAAACTCCTTTGCATCAGTATTGAGCACCACGCTATAAGCACCAGTAGGAACAAGGAATCCATAGTCGGTGAACGAGGTGCAAGGTGAGAAGTTGAACACGAAGACCAAGTCACCACGTGAGAAGGCAAGCACCTGATCACCGTCGTTATGCCATATCTCAATCACAGGAGTCAGGTTGAAGTTCTTCTCGCTCTTTATCACCTCCATCATCTTGCGGTCAAAGTCGCCAAGCCAATGATAGCAAAGTTCCTTATTGTCAACAAGATTCCACTGACGGCGAGCATACTTGTAGCTCCATCCGTTGCCTTCACGTGGGAAGTCTATCCATTCAGGATGCCCCCATTCGTTGCCCATGAAGTTGAGATAACCGCCATTGATAGTAGAGGCTGTAACAAGACGTATCATCTTATGAAGGGCAATTCCGCGTGTGGCAACATCATTCTCGTCGCCCTTCTTAAAGTGCCAGTACATGTCAGAATCGATAAGACGGAACACTATTGTCTTGTCGCCTACAAGTGCCTGATCATGCGACTCTGCGTAAGATATCGTCTTTTCATCCTGACGGCGATCGGTGAGTTTCCAGAAAATATCAAATACGCCCCAGTCCTCATCCCTTTTCTCCTTGATTATCTTGATCCAGTAGTCAGGGATACCCATAGCCAGACGATAGTCGAAGCCCATACCGCCATCAGCAAACTTTGCCGCAAGTCCCGGCATTCCCGACATCTCCTCTGCAATGGTAATAGCATTCTTGTTTACCTCATGGATGAGCTTGTTTGACAGAGCAAGATAGCACATGGCATTATCATCCTGACCTCCGTTGAAATAGTCGCCATAGCCGCAGAAATCAACGCCAAGACCGTGGTTATAATAGAGCATGGAAGTCACTCCGTCAAAGCGGAAACCATCAAAATGAAACTCTGTGAGCCAGTATTTGCAGTTGGACAGCAGGAAATGGATTACCTCATGCTTGCCATAGTCGAAACAGAGAGAATCCCACTGGTTATGCTCTCTGCGGTCGCCAGGATAAAAGAACTGGTTAGGATCTCCGCAAAGGTTGCCAAGCCCCTCGTTCTCATTCTTTACTGCGTGAGACTGAACAAGATCCATAATGACTGCAATACCATTCTTGTGAGCCTCGTCAATAAGAGCCTTCAGTTCCTCCGGAGTTCCGAATCTGCTTGAAGGTGCAAAGAAACTGCTTACGTGATAGCCGAAGGAGCCATAGTATGGATGCTCCTGAATAGCCATCAACTGAAGACAGTTATACCCAGCCTTGATAACACGGGGGAGTATCTTATCCTTGAACTCTGTATATGTGCCAACCTTCTCCTCATCCTGCGCCATACCGATATGTGCCTCGTATATGAGCAAAGGAGTTGTATTTGGCTTGAAGGATTTCTTCTTCCATACATATTCCTTTTCAGGAGCCCATACTTGTGCGGAGAATATCTTTGTCTCAGCATCCTGTACCACGCGACGGCACCATGCAGGAATACGCTCTCCCTGACCACCGTCCCAATGCACGGACATCTTATACAACTGTCCATGCGACAATGCCTTGGCAGGTAGCTTCAGTTCCCAGTTACCGGTATTCTTCACACGCTTGGCAGCAAACTTCGCATCTTCCTTCCAACCGTTGAAATCACCTATAAGATATATGGCTGTAGCATTAGGTGCCCACTCTCTGAATATCCACTTGCCCTTGTCGTCACGATGCAGACCATAGTATTCATGACCGTTTGCGAAATCCGAAAGAGACATCTTACCCTGATTAGTAAGCTCTTTCTCCATCCAAACAGCATGATCATGACGTCCACGGATAGCATCCTCGTAAGGCTCAAGCCATGGGTCGTTGGCCACTATGCCGATATGTTTTGGAACAGTTGCCTTAGCACTTGTTTTCTTTGTTTTTGCCATAAGAAAAGCCTAAAAAAGCAAGGCCTCTCCCCCCGCCCTCCCCCGTAGGGAGGGAGCCGGAAGGCAAAGGCGGATGCATTATTAATTATCAATTTTCAATTGCGTTAGGCTCTCCGGCTCCCTCCCTACGGGGGAGGGCAGGGGGAGAGGCCTCTGTTAGGTTAGGCTTTACGCCTTCACCTTGAAGATAGCCTTTCTGAACTCTGGAACGTATGAGATGCAAGGAGCATGACCGTCCTGCGGGAAGAAGATTACCATCATGCCCGGACGGCATGTGATATAGCTCGAACCCGGCACGTCAGGATACTTTGTAATATCCTTCTCTGCGTTGTATTCTGCCTTTGGAAGGTCATCCAATGGAAGATACCCGTAAGTTTCCTCTTCGTCGAGAGGTATCTGGATATCAATCATCTTGACGTGAGTCTCCATCACAGCCTCGTCAGGAGTCTTGCCCTTGGCTGTTGTGATGTTGACAAAAATGTCATTTCCCTTGATCATATACTTGCCATCTTCCATAGAAGCCAAGTCGTTCTCCTCGATGAATTTAACCACGTCTGCGAACAGAGGGTTAACACCGATGTAGTTCTTCAGATTCTCAATTGTATCAATTACCATAGTTTGTTATGTAGATTAAAGATTCTCTTCATTTCTTATGCCCATGTCGTATGTTCCACGGGCTGTCACCTTTCCGTTACGGTCTTTCTCTACGAAGGCTCCGTTGCGCTCATCATTCACGTAAGAGCCTTCAAAACGCTTGCCGTCCTTGTCTTCCTCGATAGCCTTGCCGTTTCGCTTGCCCTGACTGAACATGCCACGGAACTTATTGCCGTTGGCAAAATGGATTATTATCTCACCGTCAAGCTGACCGTTCTTGAATGTGCCGTCAAAAACGTCACCAGACTTCTTTGTCATCTTGCCCTTGCCTTCCTGACGGTCGTTCTTCCACATTCCGACATACGAATCGCCATTGCGCCAGATAAATGCGCCATAGCCGTCCTTGTCGCAATTTGAGAAATGACCGCTCTATTTGTCGCCGTTGGCATATTTGAAGATTCCCTCGCCGGTACGCTCGCCCTGCACGTAGTCACCTTCATACACATCGCCGTTCTGGAACTTATATATGCCCTTGCCATCCTGCATGTCATTCTTCCACATGCCATTGTAGGAGTCGCCTGATGCGTATGTGAACTCGCCCTTGCCGCTACGCTGGTTAGCAACCCATTGTCCTACGTATGTAGTGCCGTCGCCCCAGCTGAACACGCCCTTGCCCTGCTTCATATCAGCATTCCAGTCGCCTTCGTAGAAAGCTCCGTTGGCGTAGGTATAGCGCCCCCTACCCTGTCGCTTGTCCTCGAACCATGCACCATCGTACTTGTCACCGTTGTAATAGTACATTATGCCGTGTCCCTGCTGGTAATCGCGGAACCACATACCCTCATAACGGTTGTTGTTGGCGAAATAGTAAGTACCCTTGCCATGCTGCTGATCCTGAAACCACTGGCCTTCGTACTTCTCACCATCAGTAAACTGGTATATGCCAAAACCTTGGCGCTTACCCTTCACATATTCCCCTTCGTATGTATCGCCATTGGCAAATTTCACGTTACCCTTACCATGAGGCCTGCCACCCGCCATCTCACCCTGATATAATCCCTTATCATGGGTATAGCATGAGCCAAGCGAAATCTTCTGAGCGTCTGCATTTAGTGAAACGGTCAATAGCAATATAGATATTATATTTGTTTTCAAAACTATTTTCTTTTAAATTAATGAGGTCTAAAGGCTAAGGACTAAACTCTAAAGCCTTTTGCCTTTAGTCTTTTGCCTTTAGCCTTTCAACACATTTCGCCTTCAAAATTACAAAAAAATCCCCGAAAACTAATAAACAACGACTTATTTTTTCGATTTATTAGAGAAAAACGATTTACATCAATTTGTTTTTGCAATTTATTTACTATCTTTGCAAAGATAATGCCCCTCACCCGCCCTTTGGGCACCCTCTCCCCAAGGGGCGAGGGAAAAGATACCTTTTCTTGCTCAAATGAATTCGTATCATGAGGGATTGTTTTAATTAGTAATACTAACTTCCCCCTCGCCCCTTGGGGAGAGGATGCCCGAAGGGCAGGTGAGGGGCCTTTATTTATGAAATTCATCGGAATAATCCCAGCGCGTTACGCATCTACCCGTTTTCCGGGGAAACCTCTTGCCACACTCGGTGGCAAGACGGTCATTCAGCGTGTGTATGAAAAAGTAACATCATGCCTTGAAACGGCATACGTGGCAACCGACGACCAGCGTATCTTCGACCATGTGAAGTCATGGGGCGGCAACGTGGTTATGACCTCCACCAACCACAAGAGCGGCACCGACCGCATTGAGGAGGCTATAGAGAAAATCGGCGGCGACTATGACGTTATCATCAACATCCAGGGCGACGAGCCATTCATCGACCGCAGTCAGATCGAGGAAGTCTGCCGTTGCTTCGACGATGCTGACACTCAGATAGCCACACTCGGCATCCCGTTCAAGAAAGACATCGAAGTAATCCAGAACGCGAACTCCCCGAAAATTGTCACCGACAACCGCGGCTTCGCCCTCTACTTCTCACGATCTGTCATTCCTTTCATCCGAGGCAAGGAATCAGAGGAATGGCCAGAGCACTACCCATTCCTGAAGCATATCGGACTCTACGCCTACCGTCGCGAGGTGCTCAGGCAAGTCACCTCCCTTCCACAGTCAAGTCTTGAGATTGCAGAGAGTCTCGAACAGCTCCGCTGGCTACAGAACGGCTACAGAATCAAAGTCGGCACCACCGACCTCGAAACAATCGGAATTGATACTCCCGAAGACCTCGCGAATGCAGAGAAATACCTTCAGGAAAGACAATAGTTTCCTTACACAATAAAAAAAAAAACTTCCAAGTCAGATTGCTATTGCATTTTGGCTTGGAAGGGTTTATGTATCAACCACTTACTCCTTGAAAATTCTATCCAACTCTTCAGCAGGAATACACAACTTCAAAGCCTCTAAGAACGGATTTAAGCCCAAGCATTCATTCAGCACTTTGCCATCTGAATCAATAATGACAAAGGCTGGGAATCCGTAAAAAATCGTGTTTCTTGTTCATTTGTTTAGTATTAACGTCCGTTCGACGACTTGCGTTAGTATTAGGTTTTACGCGCCTACTCATCTCCTGTTTTTTCGGCATTTATGTTTTCTAATGCAAAGTTACACAAAAAATAGTTCTACGCAAATACAAACGCATATATTTTGGCAATAATATTACAATCCCCCCCCTTAACAGATTGACAGATTGACAGATGACAGATTGATGACAGATTACGTTTTCATCACACAAGAACATTACAACCTACAAAACAACACTTTACATACTTTACTCCACTAAAAAACTCATCAAACAGAAGTTAGTTTTTTGAATCGAGTTTGTAGCACATGAACTTACAACAAAATCTGTCATCTGTCAATCTGTCAAAAAAAAGACAGGGGGGATTTGTTTTTTAGGGGTGCGCATTTTCCCCTATAATAAAAAAATATATAA
>ODAI012827640.1_pt1 | contig 15967 bp, 13 predicted proteins | sample 1539321 | NCBI WGS metagenome assembly ODAI01 (sample SAMN02144231, study PRJEB22623) | gut metagenome | biome: sheep rumen | host: Ovis aries | place: New Zealand
ATACGTGCGGTCTCCGAGCTTCAGCCATCCTGTCTCCATCACCCCGTTGGACGCGAGGTAATACCACTTTCCGTTGTCCTTGACCCAGCCCGTCTTCATCGCGCCGCCGGAGGCGAGATAGTACCACTTGCCGTTATCCATGATCCAGCCTGTCTTCATCTTCCCGTCGCCGCCGAGAAAGTACCATTTTCCGTTGTCCTTGACCCAGCCGCTGACCGCCTTACCGTTCCGGACATAGTACCAGTTTCCTTCCCGGTAGTGCCAGCCATTGCCGAAGCCGCGGAACGCATTGGGACTGATCGTCCCGTAATAGGTTCTCTCCTGCCGCGCACTGGCATACTGCAGGCCGCCTGCGGCTCCTCCCGTTTCTGCCGCACAGACCGGCAGGGCGGACGAGATCACAAGCATGATCATTCCAATAATTGCAGCAACTCTTATTCTCATATGCTATCTCCAGTCAACTCCTCATAGGTATAGTTGTAACAAGTATAGCATATTTTGTAACAATTTATGAAATAATTTGTAATTTTTATGAAATATTTATAATTTGGACAACATTTATTTTCTAGTGACGAACCACCTCATGTTCTCCTCATAGAACAGGTTCACTTCCTGTCCCGCGATCATACAGGTGTACATAAGGCCCATTCCGCCCGCCTTCCTGCTGGCGCGGCGCTCACATCTCTTGACCCGGTCGATCATATACTTGCGGCCGTCCTCCCATGTGATCCGGCACGGCCTCAGAATGCCGTCTCTTGTAAACTCAGCCAGTACATCCACATAGACCTTCGCCGGGTTGACCTCGTCTTCTTCTCCGCAGACCCTGAACCTTCCTCCATATTCTGTTTTTTGCTCCTGCCGCCGCTGTTCCTGTCTCCTTGTCGGCTGCATCCCATAGCTTCGCAGCGCATCCCTGCTGATATTCGTATCTGTATGAGGCATTATATCTGTCACCTCCTGCCTTCTGTCATGATCCCAGCGGGCCCTGTCCCGGCTGCATTACCTTTTCCCGCCGTCCTTAAATACCCGTTTGATTTCCCCTTTCAAAGTACCCGTGCGGATGAACGACATGGGTCTCCGCATCCTCTGCCGACAAATCCGCGTCGACGTGCATCAGCCCCCGCCGCACAGCCTGAAAGCCGAACCTGCTGCGGATCTCGTCGACCGCGATGTCCGCCCTGAGCTGCTTCTCCCGCCACTGCGGATCTGTAAAAAGACTGATCTGGTACGGAAAATCCTCCGCCTTCAGGTCTGATACCCTGACCCCTATACTCCTGATCGGCTTCTCCCACCTGTAGTTCTCCCGAAAGAGCCGCATTGCCTCCCGAGCGATCTCCTCAGAAATATTGGTCGGCATGTCGACCTTGTGCTGCCTGGAGAATCCGTGCAGATCTCCGTCCCTGACATAGATCTCGATCACATCCCCCACAAAACCGTGCCCGCGCAGGCGGGAGGCCACGCTTTCCGCTAGCATATAGATCACCATCCTGACATCCTGCTCGGTTGTCAGATCTCTCGGCGTCGTAGTGCTGTTGCCTATACTCTTGACCGGCACTTCACTCCGGTCCGCCGCCACGGGCGTCTGATCCTCCCCCCTTGCAAAAACAGAGAGGACAAGTCCGATCTTCCCGAAGACATTCTGCAGGAAACGGGGGTCAGCCTGCGCCAGGTCTCCGATCGTCAGGATCCCGTACCTGAGAAGCTTCCTCTGTGTCGCTCTGCCGACGAACAAGAGGTCGCCGACCGGACTTTTCCATACGATCTCCCTGTAGTTATTCCTGTCGATCACAGTAATGGCGTCCGGTTTCCTGTAGTCGGAGCCGAATTTCGCATAAATCTTGTTCCAGCTGACGCCGATGCTCACCGTGATCCCCAGTTCCCGCTTGACGCGGTCCGATATTTCCAGGGCCAGGTCCGGTCCGCTTCCGAGACATTCCAGACTCTGCGTGCAGTCGATCCAGCACTCGTCGAGCCCATAGGGCTCCACCTTATCCGAGTACGCCCTGTAGATCTCCCTCACCGCTTCTGAAAAGCGAAAATACAGATCCATCCGGGGCGGCACAATGATCAGACCGGGACACGCCTGCCTGGCCTGCCACAGCGCTGTGCCGGTCTTCACCCCGGCCCTCTTCGCAATATAATTGGCTGTCAGTATGATCCCGTGACGCTGCTCCGGATCTCCCCCGACTGCCAGCGGTCTACCGTCCAGTTCCGGATGGTGAAGCATCTCCACACTGGCGTAAAAGCAGTTGCAGTCGGAGTGCAGGATCACCCTGTCCATTTCCGTTTCCTTCCGTGTATGCGGTTATATAGGCATTTAAATTTCCTTGTGAGCATTTTAATTTCCTCTTGAAATTAGTATATTTCGAACATATATTCGTGTCAAGAGGGTTTATCGATTGACAGCCGCACTGAACGCGGTTACAATATAGGAAACAGACAGGAAATTTAATTTCCTATTACCAGGAGGTATCAATGACTTTCGGAGAAAAGGTGAAGGAACTCAGGATCCGGCGCGGCTATTCCCAGGAGGCGCTGGCATCAATGACCGGCGTAACTACGCGCACGGTGCGCAACTGGGAGACCGAAGGGAAGTATCCCCGCAGCCGGGACCTGTACTCGAAGCTGGCCGACGCCCTGGACTGCAACGAGGAGTATCTCAAAGGCGAGCAGGAGCTGTTTGTGACGAGGGCGTCCGAGGAATACGGCACGCGCGGACAGCAGCAGGCTCAGGCCTTTCTGGACAGTACCCGCGCAATGTTCGCCGGGGGAGACCTCTCCCCTGAAGATCTCGATATGATCGGGAAGCATTTTATGGAAATGTTCTGGGAAGCCAAGGAGAACGCCAGGAAATACACGCCGAAGAAATATCGGAATGCCTCCGGCGCAGATGAGGACAGCACGGATCCGACGTCCGGATCAAACAGCTGAGGGAGGCTTTCCATGAGCAGACTTTACGTCTATCACAATGTCGAAAGGCTCGTCCGCCGGCACGGCACCCGCGATCCCTTCGAGCTGCTCGACGCCATGCATGTAAAGGTGCATGTCTATTTTGACCTGACCTGCACGAAGGGGTTTACGCGCTACTTCCTGAGGCAGTTCTTCGTCGGCATTAACGGCCGCCTCCCGGAATCCGAGCAGAGAGTCGTCGCCGCCCACGAGCTGGGCCACATCGCGCTGCACGCGGAAGAACTCAGGACCGCCCCGCTCTTCGATACGGCTGTCTACGACAAGAGGAGCAGTACGGAATACGAGGCGAATCTCTTTGCGGCGGATCTTCTTCTGACGGATGAAGACGTGATGCAGGCAGCCCTCCGGCCGGACGCTGATTACAGCAGTCTGTGTCTGTCTCTGGGCGCGGCGCCGGAACTGATGAACTTTAAGCTTCGCAGTATGCAGAAAAGGGGGATCAGGGTTCCCCTTCCTTTTGAATGCGACAGTCTCTTCCTTGCGTGAACAGATCTCTCCTTATGAACTTATTATAGGTATACTAATAAACCATCTAGGTCATTCAACAGATTTTTTCATCCTCATATAATTAGATTTAGGTGAATGGAGAATCATTATGGGGATTGTAAAAGAAGAAAGCGGAAAAAGAATTTCGACTCTCAGAAAAAGAAACGGGATGACCCAGGAAAATCTGGCTGAACTTTTAGACTGTTCTGTCAAGCACATCAGTCATGTCGAGCGCGGATCGGCACTGCTGTCCCTTGAGAAATATGTCTTTCTCAGCGACTATTTTCACTGCTCATTGGACTACCTTTTAAAGGGAACGGATCCGGGCGACGCCTCGGAAAACCTTCCTTCTTTTGTTTTGGAAATTCTCAGAAGCGATGACGAAGAAGAACGTGAATTGCTGCTGACTTACTTGAATATGTATTCCAGGATCAAGAACCATCAAAATCAAGATACGTAAACGCGGCTGTCGCACTAAGATTCTTAAGGCGGCAGCTTTTTTGTGCAGCTGACAGAGTTGGAAGAATGTGGGCGGCAGTTAATTGCCGGTTCTGGGATTAAACAAGCTTGATTTGACGTAGAAGTGGCGATGAAGTAAGTTCACCGCCACTTAATCGGCATTTCTGCAGAAAACAAACTTATTTGACGGACAAGTGGCGGTGAAGTTAGTTCACCGCCACTTAATCGGCATTTCTGCAGAAAACAAGCCTATTTGACGGATAAGAGGCGGTGAAGGAAGTTCACCGCCTCTTCGCCGCCACTCATCCACAAACCCAGCAAAAAACAAGCATATAAAAAGGCGGACGCAAAAGCGTCCGCCTTTTTCAGGAAATTCCTTATTACAATATGTCATTTTCCGGAGGAACCGTGAAACTTACAGCATATGCGCTCTCAGGTCCTCTCCGCTCATGGGAGAAAGATAAGCCGGTGCAATGTCCAGGACAGTCTTGCATCCGCTCTGGCCCTCCTGGTTCAGCCTGTAAGCCGCTCTGGCGAAAGCTACCAGGACACTTCCGGTGAATTCCGGGTTGGAATCCAGCTTCAGGGTATACTCGATGACATGAGTGTGCTCGTCGTCTGCACCTGTCACACCGGAATAAAGGACGCTGCCGCCGTGAGGCAGTCCTGCGTGGTCGCGCGCCATCTCTTCTTTGGAGATGAAGTGTACTGTGGTGTCATATTCATCAAAATAGTTCGGCATGGTCTTGATCTCGTTCTCGATCCTTGCCAGGTCAGCGCCTTCCTCAGCTACCACAAAGCACTCTCTCGTGTGCTTCTCTCTGGTGGTGAGCTCGGGAGCCTTGCCTGCGCGCACTGCTTCGAGAGCTGCCGGAACCGGGATCGTATACTGTCTTGCGTCAAGAACGCCGTCGATCCTGCGGACCGCATCGGAATGGCCCTGGCTTACGCCCTTGCCCCAGAAAGTATAAGGTGTTCCGCCGGGAAGCACTGCGCTCGCATAGACTCTGTTGAGCGAGAACATACCGGGATCCCAGCCACAGGAAATGATGCCGATCTTTCCTGCCTTCTTGGCTGCCGCGTCCACGTCCGCATAATGTTCCGGTATATGAGCATGTGTGTCAAAACTGTCGATGATGTTGTAAAGTGCTGCATATTTAGGACCTTGGACAGGCAGATCTGTGGCACTGCCGCCGCAGAGGATCAGTACATCCATAGGAACTTCCTGTTTAACAAGTGCATCTTCGCTGTAGACTTTAACGCCGGGAGTCTTGATCTTAAGTCCGGCGGGATCGCGGCGGGTGAATACGCCGACCAGTTCCATATCGGGATTATGGCGGATCGCCTGCTCAACGCCTTTTCCCAGATTTCCGTAACCGAAAATACCTACTCTGATTGCCATGTGAACTTCCTCCATAAAAACTTTGTATACAATTATACTAAATTAATATACACATAATTACGAAATATGGCAAGCAAAAGAATTGTAAGATTTCAAAGTATTCGATCAGGGACTTTTTCCAATCCTTCATTCTCATTTCCTTATCCGGGCTGCTAAAGAAAAAAGCAGCAGAACTATGCCCTCATGAGTCCTGCGGCCGATCAAAATATGTCTTTCCCAACCCGATTATAAATAAATCGCATCTAACTTGCGTACCATACGATTGTGTAAAATCTATTTACATTGTAACCATGTTTGAAAAAAACGCAACTAAAATATGTTATAATGTTTCATTAGGAATCGTCCCCATGACCCAGTACCGTTTTATTCTCATTTCCCGCGAAAGGAAACTTCCATCATGACCAAAGCAGATCAATATCTTGTAAATGATATTCACAACATTCTCGATAACGGATATAAGGACATTAACCCGCGTCCCAGATATGAGGACGGCACACCTGCCTACACGATCAGTGTCAACCATGTGATGAGGAAATACGATCTCAGCAAAGGTGAATTCCCCATCTGCACACTGCGGCGCCAGGCCTGGAAGACGGGCATCCGCGAGATCTTCACGATCTACCAGCATCCGACTAATGTTCTCTCCGAGATGAGGGATCTGGGCGTCACATGGTGGGATCCCTGGGACATCGGCGACGGCACGATCGGCCAGCGGTACGGAGCGACAGTCAGGCGCTACGATCTCATCCACAAACTGATTGAAGACATTCAGAAAGATCCTTACGGAAGAAGGAAAGTCGTCTCTCTCTGGCAGGAATCCGATTTGCGGGAAACTAAGGGCCTTGCGCCCTGCGCATTCCTCACCATGTGGAATGTGCGCGGAAAGTACCTGGACATGAGCATGATCCAGCGCAGCGGCGATATGCTGACAGCCTCCGGAGCCGGCGGAATCAACGAGATCCAGTACGCGGCGCTGCTTATGATGATCGCGAAGGTGACTGGTTACGAGCCCGGTGTGTTTACGCACTTTGTGGCGAATGAGCAGATTTATGACCGCCACATGGATAACGCGCAGGAAATGCTTCGCCGCGCGCAGGTCATGGCGGACGACAGACAGCAGCCGGTCCTCGTTCTTCACAAGGAATCCGGATGCCGGTTTGAAGACATCACGATCGATGATTTTGAGATGCTTGATTATGAGCCTATGAAGCCGCAGCTGAAGTTTGAACTGGGAATCTGAGCAAAAAGGGGCTGTCGCATTTGACAAATGCGGCAGCCCCTTTAAATTCTATTATGTTTTATACAGTAGCGCCCAAATGCTGTACGCTCTCCGCCGCTGTCCTGATCCCGGCTTCACAGCACTCCCTGAAGCTGTATCCCCCCAGCAGCGCGTCCATAAAGCCGGCGACCAGATTGTCTCCGGCACCGGTAGTATCCACCACCGGGACCCTGAGTGCAGGGACCTCAAAATGGCCATCTCCTGAAGCCGCATAGCATCCCTTCTCTCCGGTCTTGATGATCACATGACCGATCCCCTGTTCAAGAAGCCGTGCCGCTATTTTTTCATAGTCCGCTTCCATCCCGCTCATCCCCGTTAAGAAGGCCGCCTCCGTATCATTCGGAAAGATGTAATCGATCATCGGAAGTACCGGTGAGAGCTCCTCCAGGTTCATAGTCCGAAAGGTCGGGATCTTCGTATCCGCACAGACGATCGCGCCGCTTTCGTGTGCTGCCCTGATCAGTTCGCACACAACAGGAGCCTGGTCCAGCGGCGCCCTGAATAAGCTCGCAAAAGATACGATCCGCGCGCCTTTGGTAACGCACTCCCGGACATGGTCGGCAGACGGCACATAGCCGGTCAGCAAAGATGCTGCACTTGTCACAGAACTGCGGCTGCCGTCAAGCTTCACGAACATGTTGGCGACCGGTGTCACAAGTCCGGGGATCATGCTCACGCCCGAGACATCCAGGCCTCTTCGCGATGCCTCATTCATCACAAATCTGCCCGCCAGGTCATCGCCCACCGCGCACATAAGCCCGGCTCTCCTGCCGAGCGAAGTCAGCACAAAGGACTCGTTGACTGCATCCCCTCCCAGATTGAGGGTGATACTGTCAGCCCGCGTTTTCCCCATTCCAAGGGGATCACTCTCTACTCCTCTTGTAATACAGTCTACAACTGCCTGCCCAATGCAGAGAACTTCTGTCATCATTCTTCTGTCTCCTCCACCCTCTGATTTTTTTATTATACAATACCCCGCCCCGGGAATGGACTTGTTTTCATTTTATTTTTCATATGGTAGTATGGAAAAAGAATTGGATCAAAATCAGTAATAGGGGGAAAATTCATGGATTTTGCCAAAGTACTCACACAATTAGACGACATACTGTATACCTGGCTGCTGATCTATCTTTTGGCAGGCAGCGGCATTTATTTCTCAGTCCGCACACGATTTGTGCAGATCAGACGCTTCAAAGATGCTCTGCGCTGCATGATGGAGAAAAAAGAGGGTGACAAGGGCGTCTCCTCCTTCCAGGCACTGATGATCGCCACTGCTTCCCGCGTAGGCACCGGCAACATGGCAGGTGTCGCAACCGCGATCATCCTCGGCGGACCCGGTGCAGCTTTCTGGATGTGGCTCATGGCTGTTCTCGGTTCGGCCTCCGCTTTCATCGAGAGTACGCTGGCGCAGATCTACAAAAAGAGAGAGGGCGACTCCTTTAAAGGCGGACCGGCTTACTATATCGAGAGGGCGCTGGGCTCAAGGCCGCTCGGCATCATTTTCGCGATCTCGCTGATCGCCACATTTGCGTTTGGTTTCAATGGCCTGCAGGCCTATAACATTGTCTCGGCGTTCGAAGTCTATACGCCGAATATGGAGACCAGTATACTGCCGACAGCCATCGGCATTATCCTGGCGATCGCGGCGCTCTATATTTTCTTTGCCGGAGACGTCATCGGAAAGATATCTTCCATCCTCGTTCCTGCAATGGCAGGCATGTACATCGCCGTCGGTATCTTTGTGATCGTCACCAATATCACCAAGCTGCCCGGCGTCCTTGCGATCGTAATGGCGGATGCTTTTAACTTCAAGTCGATCTTCGGCGGCTTTACAGGTTCCTGTATGGTACTGGGAATCAAGCGAGGCCTCTTCTCCAATGAAGCCGGTATGGGTTCCGCTCCCAACGCGAGTGCATCCGCGACCGTCTCTCACCCGGCCAAGCAGGGCCTTGCGCAGATCATCTCCGTCTATATTGACACACTGCTGATCTGCTCCACGACCGTATTCCTGATCCTTCTGACCGGAGACTGGTCAGAGACCGGTTATTCGGGAATCCCGCTCCTGCAGCAGTGCGTCGCCAGGGTCATCGGACCGGTCGGCATCCACTTTGTCACCGTGATCGTCTGCCTCTTCGCATTCACCTCCATCATCGGAAACTACTTCTATGCGGAGGCAAACATTCTTTTTATCACCAAGAATCCTGTCGCCATGACCATCTTCAGGATCGCTGCGGCGATCATGGTCTTCATTGGCGCCGGCAACAGCCTCGACGTGGCGTGGAGCCTGGCGGACATCACGATGGGACTGGAAGCAGTAGTCAACATCATTGCGATCGTCCTGCTCGGAAACATCGCCTTCAAGGCGCTGGAAGACTACGAGTCCCAGATGGCCCAGGGTCTCGACCCGGTCTTCTGTGAGACCAACATCGGTCTGACCAATACGGATGTCTGGAAGCCGGCAGGCGTCGAGGAGACTCCGTCGGATGTCGGAGGTGACACCGGAATCAGAATGTGATCCCGTAATCATACTATTATTTTGAAATGAGAGGTACAAACAGTGAAAAAAATAGCGATATTGGGTTCTACCGGATCCATCGGAAGACAGACTCTGGACGTTGTAAGAGAACAGAAAGACATCGAAGTTACGGCACTTTGCGCGAGGAAGAGCGTAAATCTGATAGAATCTCAGATTCGCGAATTCAGGCCCAAAACGGCAGTGATGTGGGACGAGGACGCCGCCAGGGATCTGCGGGTCCGCGTTAAAGACCTGGATGTCAAGGTGCTCTGCGGTATGGATGGAATACTGGAAGTGGCATCCATGGAAGGTTATGACTATTTTGTCACCGCGATCATGGGCATGGTCGGCGTGCGCCCCACTGTAGCCGCGATCGAATCCGGCAAGAAGATCGCTCTGGCCAACAAGGAAACGCTGGTCACAGCCGGCCATATCATCATGAAGCTGGCCGCTGAGAAGGGCGTTCCGATCCTTCCTGTAGACAGCGAGCACAGCGCGATCTTCCAGTCCCTCAACGGTGAGAACGGAAATAAGATCGCCAAGATCTGGCTCACCGCGTCAGGAGGTCCGTTCAGAGGCAAAAAAGCGTCTGATCTCGAGAATGTGACGCCCCAGGATGCCCTGCGCCATCCCACCTGGGCCATGGGTCCCAAGATCACCATTGACTCCTCCACACTGGTCAACAAAGGCCTGGAAGTGATCGAGGCCAAGTGGCTCTTCGATGTGGATCCCTCTCAGATTCAGGTTCTCGTACATCCCCAGAGCGTCATCCACTCCATGGTGGAGTACGAAGACGGCGCGATCATCGCGGAACTGGGTGTTCCGGATATGCGTCTTCCGATCCAGTACGCTCTGTACTATCCGGAGCGCAGGCCGATGGGCGGCGAGAAAATGGATTTCTATGCGCTCGGCCAGATGACCTTTGAGAAGCCGGATATGGAGACCTTCCCCGCGCTGAAGCTGGCCTATGACGCTATTGGAAAGGGCGGAAACCTTCCGACCGTTTTCAACGCGGCCGACGAGCTGGCTGTCCAGGCTTTCTTAAGCGGCAAAGTCAGCTATCCCGAGATCACACAGATGATCCAGCACAGCATGGAGAGCTGCCGGTTCATTGAAAATCCCACCATCGACGAAGTCTTCGAGACCGAGAAGGAGGTTCAGGAGCTGCTCGCAGGCTGGAAGGCCTGATCTTTCGCCATAAAAAAACCGGACTCATAACGAGTCCGGTTTTTTTCTTTCAGCCGCCAGGCTTAACTTCTATCGTAAGGGAATCCGTATAGCCGCGGAATTCCGCCGTCAGGGTCACGGTTCCTTCAGATACAGCGTATACTGTAGCTCCTCCCATTCCTGCCCAGTCATAATCCTTGGAATCTTTGTCGACATAAGCGACCTCCGGATGATCCACCGTCCAAGTGATCTCCTCGGAAGCTCCGCCAAAAATGCCCACGCCCGATACATTCAGCATGAGGCTATATGCATTTCCTGCCTCCATGGAACTCTCTACTATGATACTGATGCCGGTCACTTTCTGCTCACTGTGGGAAGACGACACGCTGGAGCCGCCAGATCCGCCGGATCCCTTAGATCCCGGCAGAAATACCACTGCCGCGATCACTCCTGCAGCCACAGCTATGGCGATCAGAATCAATGGCAGCTTGGACTTTGAGGAGGTTGTTTGCTGCGATCCCGATCGTTTCTCCGCTTCGGAAATGCGTGAAGTCTCTCCTGCTCCCTTTGCCTGACCGCTGCTTTTCGAAGCGAATGCCCCGATTGTCTTTTCTGTTTCTTCCGAACCGGGATCCCATCCTGCTTTTTGATAATTGTCTTCAGGTATTTCCCTTGATGTAATACCCCGCTTCGTCTCTAAGAACTCTTCGTCCGAGGAATCTGCAGGTACACCCGCATCTTCGGCAGGAACAGATAATGCGTCTTCTTCCGCTGCCTTTATCGCGGAAAGATCCCGGTACATCTCGTTTGCCGAAGCATATCTGTCTTTGGGCTGAAAACTGCAGGCTTTCAACACTATCCTTTTGAACTCATCGCTGCCGTCTCTCGGAGGAGGAAGCGGCTCACCGCTGACTCTCCTGGACTGGGCTCTGTTGAGCTCATCCGCATAAGGCAGGGAATCTGCGTCGATGAAAGGGATCTTCCGGTTGTTCAGCATCCAGTAGAGCACCAGTCCGAGCGAATAGATGTCTACATCTTTGCCGTATTTTTCTCTCCGGATCACTTCCGGCGCCATATAGCGCTCTGTGCCCACCATTGTGGCGTTCGTCGAGTGATTCATCGTCCTTGCGATCCCGAAATCTCCCAGCTTGTAATCGCCAAATTCAGAAACCATGATGTTTTCCGGTTTGATATCCCGGTGGATGATGTTCTTGGTCTCGCACAGAATGAGTGCCCTGCAGATGTCCTTTCCGATCTTCAGGACATCTGCCTCCGTCAGTTTCTTCTGCCTCATGAGGACGGTGAGCGGCGTGAGCAGTTCCATCCGAATAAAAACATCCCAGCCTATTCCATCCTCATGCGGAACTGTCGCAAAATCTGCACAGTTTACAATGTTGGTCTGCCCATTAAGCTCCCTCATAATATTGTATTCCCTCAGGTAATTCTGAAGGATATCGTTATATTTAGCTTTCAGAGTCTCAATGTCATACCCGTCTGTAAGGTCAGAATCTATCTCGTCCTGGCTCTTGGGAAAAGAGATCACCTTGATCGCTGCCTGCTCCGTGATGCCGGACACACTGCGCTGCGCCTGATATACTGTTCCGTACCCGCCGTGTCCCAATTCCTTTACGATCTCCCACTCCGGCCAGGGGAGAACAGGGCTGTGCTGCTGTTTCATATCTGTGAACAAATCCTTTCTCAAAGCATATTTCTCTGCAGAATGCGGATTACTATCGATGTGATGTCGTCCTTCAGCTCATACAACTTCAGGGATATCAAGTGTCAGGGAACTGTCTGCTCTGGTCAGATCCACACCTGCTCAGGATCTTCGCGACGACCGAATCGGCGTCGATCCCGATCAGTCGGCTCAGCTCCCCGGGGGAGCCATGAGTGACGAACGCGTCCGGAATGGCGATCTGCAAAAGAGGAACACACAGCCCCTCTCTTGCGTACCATGCGGCGACATGTTCTCCAAAACCACCGCTGTACACATTTTCTTCCATTGTGACGATCATGGAGTACTTCTCCGCCGCCTCCCGCAGGAACTCTGTATCCATAGGCTGAACGAAGCGCGCATTGACGATCGAACAATTCATCCCCTGGGCTTTCAAAGCTTTCCTGACCTTTAAAGCCGTCCTGACCATACTTCCAACTGCCAGAAGAAGGATTCCGCCTTCGTCAAACAACATCTCCGACTTTCCTGTCTCGATCGGCGCGCGGAAATCGCTGAGGCCGCTGTAAGCTGAACCGCGAGGATAGCGGATCGCCACAGGCCCTCCCAGCTTCATCGCATACTGAAGCATATCTCTGAGTTCCTGCCCGTTCTTGGGAGCCATGACAGTCATCCCGGGCATGGACGAGAAATAGGACAGGTCAAAAATTCCCTGATGTGTCTCTCCGTCCGCACCCACTATACCTGCCCTGTCCACGGCAAATATGACCGGCAGCCGCTGGAGACATACGTCCTCCACGATCTCGTCATAAGCGCGCTGCAGGAAGGTCGAATAGACCGCGAATATGGGCTTTAGTCCACCAGAAGCGAGCCCGGCCGCAAATGACACGGCATGCTGCTCGGCAATGCCCACGTCAAAAAAGCGATCGGGGTACCTCATGTGGAAAATATGAAGGCCTACCCCATCCTCCATGGCGGCCGTGATGGCGACCATTGCAGGATCTTCCTCCGCGATCTTCATTACCTCAGAGGAGAAGACATCCGTATAAGATTCCACCTTCTCAGACTTCGCAGGCCGCCCTGTTTTGACAACAAAAGGCGGAGTCCCGTGAAACTGAGCGGGTTTTTTCTCCGCAGGCAGGTATCCTTTTCCCTTCTTGGTGCAGACATGGATCAGGACCGCCTTGTTGACGCGCTTAGCGACTTCGATGGATTTCATGATATTCTTGATATTGTGTCCATCGATCGGCCCGAGGTATGTGATCCCCATTTCCTCGAAGAACATGCCCGGGACCATGAGCGATTTGATCGACTGCTTCGCGCGGCTGATTCCCTTGACGACACCCGGAATTGCGTCGTTAAGTGAATCGTGAATCCTGTCCCTGAGCTGAATATAGCCGTTTGATGTGCGGATCTCGCTCAGATAGCTGGAAAGTCCTCCCACGTTAGGTGAAATGGACATATTGTTATCATTTAATATGATGATCAGGTTGGACGTCATCTGAGCGACATCGTTGAGCGCCTCGTAGGCCACTCCTCCCGTCAAGGCGCCGTCACCGATCACGGCGACGATCGTCCTCTTCTCTCCCAGAATATCTCTGGCCCTGGCCATTCCGAGCGCTGCGCTGATCGATGTCGAGCTGTGTCCCGAGTCATATACATCACATTCGCTCTCTGCCCGTTTGGGAAATCCGCTGATCCCGCCGTACTGACGGAGCCTCGGAAAGCCATCCTTGCGCCCTGTCAGGATCTTATGGGTATAGGACTGGTGTCCGACATCCCAGACGATCTTATCGTTCGGAAGATCCAGCGACAGATGCAGCGCCATCGTTAGCTCTACCACTCCCAGATTACTGGCAAGATGCCCTCCTGTCACGCTGACATTTCGGACCAGAAAACGTCTTATCTCTTCAGCAAGAGCGTCTAATTCATTCTGCGGCAGTTTCTTTATGTCATTAGGTCCTTTAATTTGATCGAGCAATGCCATCGGCAACTCTCCTTTCAGTTCCTATGTATGTAGACGATACAGGGGCATGCCCCTGATATAATGCATAGTTAAATAATTATACTATTTTTTCTGACTTTTTTCATGCTTTCACACAAACCTTATTGGATTATTGTGTTTTTCTTCAGTCATCAAAGTATAACCTGCGGGCGATCGCAAAGATATAGGCATACTTACAAAAACAATCCGTTCCAAACTTCCTCAACAAGTGCTAAAATGCACAATAGTTACAATTAACGATCATCCCTCTAAAAGGTAAACGGAATGAAAAAACCTAATAAGATTCAAACTATACTTTCTGTCGCATCCTGTAAACTGACCCGCGCGTTCCTGAGGAAAACCGGCCGCGGAGGCACTGCTCTTCCCGGCACGATCGCCATGAAGATCTCCAGAAACATCCTCTCTGTTCCGGCTGAGGATATGGAGATCGTGGTTGTAACAGGTACCAACGGAAAGACAACGACCTGCAATATGATCGAACACGCCCTGTCTGAGAACGGATACGACTGCCACCGCGACAAATCAGGTGCAAACCTCCTTCACGGAATCACGTCCGATCTCCTGTGCGATACCAACTGGCTTGGAAAGCCATTAAACCATTACGCTGTCCTTGAAGTCGATGAGGCCGCCCTCAAGCAGGTCGTCCCCCTCATCCATCCCAAGGCGATCGTCGTGACCAATCTGTTCGGCGATCAGGCAGACCGCTTCGGCAGTGTTGAAAACACTCTCGCGGAGATCAGAAAAGGCGTGAAGCGCAGTCCTGACTCTGTCCTGGTCCTCAACGCTGACGACACCCAGTCTTCCTCGCTCTCACTCGGAAACCTCAATGAGGTGATCCGCTACGGCCTTGAGAGCAGTGTCGGCGAGCAGGGCGATGTGGACCTGACTGACGCAGGCAAGTGCCCTAAATGCGGCGGAGACTTTGAATATGACTACCACATTTACGCTCACCTCGGCGGCTTCAAGTGCCCTAAATGCGGCTACAAGCGCAGTGCACCCGAAGTTGCTGTGACATCAATTGACAGCACCGACACAAACGGAAGCACTTTCCACGTGCGGATGGGCCAAAATACAGAGGAAGTCTATGTCTCTCTTCCCGCCGTCTACAACGTATATAATGCCGCCGCCTGCATCGCAGCGTATAAAGCGCTGGACCTTCCCGTGACAGAAGCCATTCAGGCGCTCTCAAATGTACAGTCCGCTTTCGGCCGCATGGAGACCTTCCATCTCGGCGACATTGTTCTGCAGATGATCCTTGTCAAGAACCCGGCGGGCTGCAACCAGGCTTTCACTTATGTGACAAGCTTCAAGGACAAATTCAACGCCGTCCTCTGCCTCAACAACCGGACCGGTGACGGACACGATATCTCCTGGATCGAAAACACCGATTACGAGAAACTCTGCACAGACCCCTATCTGCAGAAGCTCTATGTCTGCGGCGATAAGGCGCAGGATCTGTACGATCGCCTTGTAAGAGCGGGCGCCGATGAGAGCCGCATGGAACTTGTGACGGACTACGGAAAGCTCGTCGATGAACTCGAGCAGGAGAAATGCACTACTTTCCTTCTGCCTAACTACACGGCAATGATGGAGCTGCGCTCAGCGCTTGGTCCCAAGACCGGAAACAAGGATTTCTGGGAGTGAACCCCGCCTTCCCCGTTGAGAAGGAATCAAAGTCGATGAACATTTTGTCTCAATCGATATCATCATTTTATCACAACTGAAAAAGGGGCTGCGCACAATTAATGCGGCAGCCCCTTTTTTATTCATTTAATCTTAGTCTGCAAGCGGTATTACTGTGTCATCTGAACATACAGTTCACGATACTGCTTCGCGGAAACTTCCCAGGAGACATCCTTGTTCATGTTGCGCTTGACCATCTCGTCCCAGGCTTCGCGATACTCGAAGTACAGGGTCTTGGCTCTGTTGGTCGCGTCAAGAAGGAGTCCGGACTCATATCTGTCAAATGTGAATCCGTTGCCTTCGCCGGTGTACTGGTTGAAGGGCTCGAC
>ODAI014572851.1_pt1 | contig 15965 bp, 15 predicted proteins | sample 1539321 | NCBI WGS metagenome assembly ODAI01 (sample SAMN02144231, study PRJEB22623) | gut metagenome | biome: sheep rumen | host: Ovis aries | place: New Zealand
ACGACCTTCCCAAGTATCTGATCTACCGCGCAGAGCATCTTGACAATCTCAAGATCATGACCGGTACTGAGGCAACCGCTGATCTGGTCGCTTCCATGCAGCCTGATCTGATCGTCAACGCTACCGGTTCTGTAGCGCTTCTGCCTCCGATCAAAGGCCTGCATGACAGCCTGAACGACGCGGATGCGGACGTCTACACTGTCTTCGATCTGATCGAAAAGATTGAGAAGAATGAGTGTCCGGAGAGCTTCGAGGGCAAAAAAGTCATCGTGATCGGCGGCGGCGCTGTCGGACTTGATGTTGTAGAATTCTTTGCACCTAAGGGCGCTGATGTCTCCATCATTGAAATGATGCCTATCATCGGCAACGGACTGGATGCTTCCTCCAAAGCAAGCACGACTGCATGCATGGTGAAGCACGGCGTACATCAGCTGACAAGGACAGCCCTTCAGGAAGTACGCCCTCACTCCTTCGTCGTCAAGACTCCGGAGGGGGAGATCGTAGAAATGCCTTTCGATCTCGGATTTATCTGCCTGGGCATGCGCGCCAACGCGCCTGTACTTGCTGACCTTACTGCTCTGGCTGACAGCCTCCCTGCAACCGAGATCATCAATATCGGTGACTCCGTCCTCGCAAGAAGGATCATCGACGGCACATGGGCAGGACGTCATCAGGTCCTCGGCACACTTGAGAAAATGGGCTTCATCGACTAAATAAAAAGGAGACAGGGGACGGTTCTCTGTCTCCTTTTTCAAACCGAACGCTGTCATTGGGACGGTTCTTCCGGCACTAAAAAAGGGGTATGCCGCACATGCGCAGGTTCATTCCTGACGCCTGCTGCGGCATACCTCTTTTTGTTGTCAGAATAATCGTCCCTCAACACCTGATCAGATGTCGAAGCTTCCGCTCTCAGTACCGTTGATCACATAATATGCCTTCGCTTCCTCAGGCTTTACATACAGCTGTACTTCCTTGAAGTCCGCGGGATCCTTTTTGAGGTCAAATTCCCACACATCCTTCGCGATCCCTACAAGCTTCTCTGTTGTGTACTCCTTGCCCGCAAACTGGATGGAGATGCTCTCTTTTACAACAGCGGCCTTCTTTGTCCTTGACGTTGTCTTCCAGGCTGCGGCCTTTGTCTCTGTTTTCTTCACAGTTGTTTTCTTTGCGGCAGTTTTAGGTGCTGCTTCTTTAACTGCAGTCTGTTCCGTCGTCTTTGTTGTCTTTGTCTTCTTTGCTTCTGCCATAGTTATAAATCTCCTTTTTGACTTCTAACCCCCCGCAGCTTGCAAATCAGCTGAAATCCCCAAAACTTTATATAAAATAGCGCTGTTGCCCGTTTTTGTCAACTTTGGCAGTTCAATTTCGCGCGGAATGCCTCCAGATTCGTGTTCGCACTGTTATTCTTCTTGATCGCAAACGCAATCTTTCTGAAAAATCTGAAATCCCCCTTATCAACAAGCAGCTCTCTGCACACGTCCGCTACCAGCTCGGGCGGATTATTGAACGCCCCACAGCCAAAAGCACCAAGAACCAGGATGTCAGTATCATTTGCAATAGCCACTTCGAGAATATTACGGATCCTGTGGTAAAAAACATCCCGCAGTTTTTCCATTGTGACCGGGTGCTTCTTGTTTTTGTCAAAATACGGAGCAGCGCAGGTGATCACATCCACCTGAAACCAGTCTTCCCGTTTCATTTCCATAGGAACGGGATCATCTGTTTTGAACACTGTCACGCCCGGAGACCAGATCACGGCATCTGTCCCCATATCGCCCGTATTTCTGCTGTTCCATTTGTAATAGTTGCGAAGAAGGTAGGGCAGTGTCAGGGCGCTGTAAAGATTGCTGCTTCTGCAAAGACATTCCTCCTGTGCCATAGCTCCGTTCTTCACCCCGCCGCCCGGATGATACGCGTTGGCAAAATTCAGAACAGCCGCTCTTAAGCACTGCTCTTTAGAATCATCAGAAGTAAACTCTCTCATCAGCCTCTGCGCACAGTGGAACGTTGTGTCCTCGCAAATCTCAATGTTCGGTTCGGCGCTCTTTTCCTGCAGATCTACGGCATCAAATTCTTTAAGGTACAGAAGGGTTTTCGCCTGCATTTTGACCGTTGCCCTTCGGAGCTCCGGATCCTCACGGCATTTTCGCTGTGTGTCATCAAATACCTTGATCAACGTACTACTTGAAATCATTTTCCTTCATCTCCATTCTCGGGCTTTCTCTCAGTTTTTCAATTTTCCGGCCTTGCGGAGCTGATCGATCATAAAATCGAACAGCTCTTTTTTCTTGGAATCCGATTCGAATACCCTGTTCGGGAGCAGATATGCATGCATCTGGTCCGGAACCACGACCAGCATTGATTTCCTGTTTATGACCATTCCGCCGCCTTTTTCATCCGGAACGAACGATTTCCACGGAATTCTCTGCAGGTGCTTCTGTACCTTGATCTCCATTCCGCTCGTGTCAAAAGACAGCGTCGTATCTACTTGCAGAGCCTGCGCGTCACGGATCGAGGTCATATAAATATACAGCGGCTGGAACACCGGGAATATAAGCAGACAAATGACCATGAGTGCCTTTCCCAGGCCGTTGGTCGCATTCCACTTGGCAATGGTCAGCGCCAAAATAGACAGCGTAAATACGATGCTTACCAGCGCCGTCCAATTTCGATAGTAGTTCTCCATCCGAAATTTCCAATAATCTCCCGGTGTGTTTCTATAGGTATATTCGTATCTCATGAAAAGCCTCCTGTGTTTTTCCGATTCGATTTCCAATTATAACACAGAATCGCGCTCGTGTTGAATGCTTGCTTAATGGATTCACGGACGGTTATAGCCGGCCGAGTTTTTGCGCCATTTCGATCATGCTCAAGTACCTCTGCCTATGCAGGTCCGGTGGTCCTGCGAACGATCAGCTCCGGCTCATATTCCATACGGATGATCAGTCCCGAGTCGGCACCCGCTCCCCGGCGGGTATTTTTCCGATAGATCATCTCTACCGCATCCTGTCCTTTCAGCCAGGAGGAGTGCTCAACAGTCGTAAGGGCAATCTGCGGCATACCGGAGAGTCGATGGTTGTCAAATCCGGCGACGCTGATGTCCTCCGGGACCCGGATTCCCCGATCTGCAAGAGCGGCCAGAATGCCGAACGCGATGTCGTCGCTGTTGCCGACAAACGCAGTAACCGGCGTGTCCGCTTCCAGAGCGCGGATGGCCATGTCATAGCCTGTCCGGTACTCTGCTCCGGTATGCGGATAGTCTGCATAAGCTTTCATCGTAGGACAAAAGAGCTTGATCAAGGCAGGATCAAGTCCCTCTTCCCGATAGTACTGCTGCAGACCTGCCAGCCTCCGCGTGCGGCTGATCTCTTTTTTGACGGCAGGGGCGGAGATGAAGGCGATGTGCCGATGGCCCAGCTGTACCAAATGTTCTGCCATCATCCAGCCCGGTTTTTGGCTGTCCAGTTCCACAGAATTGAAACGGATCCCCTCAGGTTTTTCTCCAATCGAGACAACCGGTATGCGCTTTGCGAGCGCGTTGGCCTCGGTGTATTTTGACAGAGGATAGAGGGAGATCACACCGGCCAGTTCATTCTCGGCAAAGAGCCTCCAGTAGGCATCTTCTCGTTCTGCGCTCCTGAAAGTAACGGCTGTCAGAGTTGTATATCCGTATTCCTGTGCTTTCTCCACAATGGAATGGACCACGGTATAGTAGTAACCGTTTGAAACCGAAGGGCAAAGGATCATAACGGTCTTGGAGAGAGAGCGGTCCGGTGCCTTTTTCTTCTTGGCGGGTTTGCGATAACCGAGCTCTTTGGCTGCCTTCTTTACCTTGTCTACCGTCTCCTCTCCAAAGGAGACATTTTGTTTTTCACTCAGGATCATGGAAACTGTCGACTGGGAAACACCGGCGTACTCTGCGATATCCCTTGTTGTGACTTTGTTTCTTTTTCCCATTTTTACGGCCCTCCAAAAAGAGATTGATTTATTTTGATTAGCTGTGATCAATGTGCTTTTATTAATCAAAATATCATTTCGATTAATAATACTCTAGCATTGATTAATAAGGGACACAAGAAAATCCGTATGATATGGGCTTTATGAGAGGCAGCCGAATGAAAACGGCCGGAAAGACAAGATTGATCAAACGGAATTATTAACAGCATCGTGCAGAAAAACGCAGGAAATACCGGGGCGCAGCTGTTTGACGAACAGGATTTCAAATGATAGTGTGACATCAGAAAGGCAGTATTCGAAAATCGAAAAACCCCCAAACGATATCGATCATATTATCAATATGTTATCAGGAGAACACCATGAGCATTATTACCTTCGTATGCGCCGGACAAATGAATTCGGCGATCACTTTCCCGGCCTTTGAAAACGGCCACGAAGTCCGGCTTGTCGGATCCCCGCTCGACAGGGATATCATTGACGGACTTAAGAAAGACAACTATCACATTACACTGAAGAGAACTCTGCATGACGGGATCAAGTATTATCAGATCGAGGAGCTGAAGGAGGCACTTGAGGGCGCAGACCTTATTCTGGGCGGCGTCAGCAGCTTCGGTCTCGACTGGTTCTGCGATGAGATCCTTCCGGTCCTGCCCGAAGAAGTTCCGCTTCTGACCGTTACCAAGGGCATGGTCGATCTTGAGGACGGAACTCTGGTCCCCTATCCCACGATCTTTGAACAGCGCCAGCCGGCAGGGAAACATATCAATTTCAACGCGATCGGCGGGCCCTGCACCAGCTATGAGCTGGCAGATCACGACGACAGCCACGTCGCTTTCTGCGGCAAAGACATGGAGACGCTTAAGAAGATCAAAGCGCTCCTGGCGACCGACTATTACCACATCAGTCTCTCCACTGACGTAGTAGGTGTTGAGTGCGCTGTAGCAATGAAAAACGCGTATGCGCTCGGCGTATCCCTTGCTGTGGGACTTGCTGAAAAGCGCGACGGCAAGATCGGCGCCGTTCACTACAATTCACAGGCAGCCCTCTTCGGGCAGGGCGTCAAGGAAATGATGCAGCTTCTCGCCCTGATCGGCGGGGGCCCTGAAAATATCATCCACGGCGCAGGCGACCTGTATGTGACGATATTCGGCGGCCGCACCCGCAGGATCGGCACGCTTCTGGGCAGAGGACTGACTTTTGACCAGGCCATGGAAGAACTCAAAGGGGTTACGCTCGAGTCCATCGTAATTGCGACCAGAACTGCCCGTGCAGTCAGAAAACTTGCGGCAAGAGGCGTAGTCAGTCTCGATGACTATCCGCTGCTCATGCATGTAGATGAGATCATCAACCGAGGCGCAGAGGTCAATATTCCCTGGGAAAAATTCACAATGTTCGTAAAAAAATAATATGGGATCAGAGTGGTATCGCTTCATCCTACAGGCGTTAATACCCCAATGAATGACGGGCTTTTGACAAGGTAATCGAAAAAAACGTTTGATTGGAAATTTGGAAGGTGACATGGAAATCACATATCTTGGCCACAGCGGATTTCTTGTGGAGACTTCTGCGGCTTACTATCTGTTTGATTATATACGAGGAGATCTTCCTGAATTTGAACGCACAAAGAGATTGTATGTTTTCGTAAGTCATGCTCATCAGGATCACTGGAATGCCGGCATTTTTACTGATGTGCGCCTGAAAAATGCCGACTGCTTCATTCTCGGCTTCGACATACAAGAGCCTTTCGAGGCCATGACACGTGAAGATCCGGGTCTTGCAGAGCTGCCTGTTCGGTGGGCGCATCCGCAGCAGACAATCGAAACAATAGATTTTTCATGTCTTTCCGATGCATTTCTGGGGCGACCACGAACTTGGCAAAACATACCTCGTTTCTCTGAAATCTCAACATCCGAACCGAGCCGGGAGATTTCACCCGATCCGCTTCGAGGGGGAGACCTTCTCCCTGTGATCATAAAATAAAAAATCCGGCGAATGCCGGATTTTTTACTCTTCAGATCAGGGGCTTTCCGCCTTATGCGGAAGCCCCTTTACAATTCATATAATCAACTTATTCCGCAAAAGGAACAACTGCGCCGTCATACTTGTCATTGATGAATTTTGTGATCTCATCGGACTTAAGTACATCGACCAGAGCCTTGATCTTGGCGGAGTCCTGATTTCCGTCCTTGACAGCAATGACATTCACATATGTCACTGCAGCCTCAGAATCGCTCTTCTCATAAGCAAGCGCATCTTTTCCCGCAGAGAATCCTGCTTCCAGTGCATAGTTTCCGTTCATGACTGCATAGGCCACCTCTCCGATGACGTGAGGAACCTGCGCTGCTTCCAGTTCCTGGATATTGATATCGTATGCCTTAGACTCAATATCGTTAACCGTAGCGGTCAGGCCGGCGCCTTCCTTCAAAGTGATGATCCCGTTTGCCTGAAGCAGAAGCAGTGCTCTTGCCTCATTGGTCGTATCATTGGGAACTGCGATCACGTCACCGTCTGCGATCTCATCCAGGCTTTTCTTGGTTCCCGGATAAATGCCAAAGGGCTCGTAGTGAATTCCGCCCGCATTGACAAGATCATAGCCGTGCTCCTCGTTGTAGCTGTCCAGATAAGGGATGTGCTGGAAATAGTTGGCATCCATCTCACCGGAGTAAACAACTTCGTTGGGCTGTACATAATCTTCAAAGACAGTGATCTTCAGCTCATATCCCTGCTCAGCAAGAATAGGCTTGGCCTGCTCCAGAATCTCGGCATGGGGAACAGGAGATGCCGCAATCGTAATGACCTTGTCCTCTTCTGCTGCTGCCGCCTCCTGGGGCTCCTCTGCGCTTTCCTGCTCCTTAGCAGGTTCGCTGGTGGAACTGCTGGAACTGCCGGTACTTCCGCATCCTGCCATAACACCTGCTGCAAGAGCGAATGCGAGCACTGCTGCTAAGGCTTTCTTTTTCATAATCTTCTCCTCCTTATAATTGGGTATTTATATTTATTCCGCAGGACAGACGTTTTCTCTGCGCCTGTGGAAAAATATCGTCATCAGGCCTTTCTCCTGTCGATCCTGGAAGCGATCGTCATCCCGATCAGCTGAAAAATCTGCTGGATCAGCACAAGCAGGACCACTGTTACGATCATAATATCTGCCTGGTACCGGTAATAACCGTACTGAATGGCAATGGAGCCCAGTCCGCCTCCGCCAACCGTTCCGGCCATAGCGGAGTATCCGAGGATCGTGCCCAGGCAGATGGTCGCACCGGTGATCAGGGACACGCGGGCCTCCACCAGAAGAACATGCACAATGATCTGGAAATTATCCGCGCCCATTGATTGGGCCGCCTCGATCACGCCCTTATCCACCTCTTTGAGAGAGGATTCGACCATACGCGCAATAAAAGGTGCCGCCGATACCACAAGCGGGACGATCGTCGCCGTAGATCCATAACTCTTTCCCACGATCAGTCTGGTCAGGGGAATGATCAGGATCAGAAGGATCAGGAAGGGAATGGATCTCATGATATTGGTGACAAAATCCAGCACTCTGTAAACCGGCCGGTTAGGCTTAATGCCGTCAGCATCTGTCACAGCCAGCACCACACCCCATGGAAGACCCAGAACATAGCCGAAAAGGGTGGCCGCCAAAGTCATGTAAAGAGATTCGCCGATTCCTCTTATGATCATCTGAACTACTTCACTGCTCCACATCGCTGTCCACCTCCTCTACTGCAAGTCCGCGGCTGATCAGCCAGGAAATCATCTCCTCCTGCAGCTCCTTGTCCTCAGGAAGTCCCAGGATCATCTGGCCTCTGGCCACCCCTTTCACATCCCTGGTGTCTGCATGCAGAATATTTACAGGTGTGCCGAAATGCAGGACCATGTTGCCGATCACAGGCTCAAAAGAGGAATTGCTCGTAAACGCAATACGGATCCTGCGGTCCTCATGCAGGAGGTCCTTCTCTCCCTTGTGGCGTTCTTTTTCAAGACGCGCTCTCTCCCATTCATCGGGATCCTTCCCTTCGACCACAAGATATCTTCCGGCCCTTGACTTGGGATGATTGAAAATATCCTCTACCAGGCCATCCTCCACAAGAACTCCGTCTTCAATGATCGCCACGTGGTTGCAGATATCTCTGACAACGGACATCTGGTGCGTGATAATGATGATCGTGATCCCTGTCTCCTCATTGATCTTACGCAAAAGATCCAGGATCTGCTGGGTCGTCTGCGGATCCAGCGCACTGGTCGCTTCATCGCATAGCAGAATTCTGGGATCACTGGCCAATGCTCTTGCAATAGCAACTCTCTGCTTCTGCCCGCCGGAAAGCTGGGCCGGATAGGCATTCTCCTTATCGGAAAGACCTACCAAAGCCAAAAGATCCCTTGCCTTTGCTTTAGCCTCCTCCTTTTTCATCTTCTGCATGCGAAGAGGAAAGCACACATTATCCATGACCGATTTCTGCATCAGCAGGTTAAATCCCTGGAAGATCATACTGATGCTGCTGCGAAGCTTTCGAAGTTCAGGATCTGACAATTCTGCCAGAGACTGTCCTTCTACCAGGACCTCGCCTTTCGTCGGTACTTCCAGAAAGTTCAGGCATCGGACCAGCGTACTTTTACCTGCGCCCGACATGCCGATGATTCCGTAAATATCACCTGTTTCTATCTGAAGATTAATATCCTTTAGTGCTTCAACCTGTGAATCCTTTGTCTGGAAGACCTTATACAGGTGCTGTACTTCCACAATGTAATCCATTTGCTTCATCTTTCTGCTGTTTTGCCTCTGTTCCGGTACGTTTACGATATTCCTACTAAGTTAATAGGTTTAAAGTATGTTCAACATTTTACACTTATACTATATCTTGTCAAGAAGATCATCCATTGAAAAATGGTCCCTGATGAGAAGAATATCGTCAAGCTCGATGTGATCGATATCATTTTCCTCAAGCGTACTTGCCATTCTGGATTTTCCGCTTCCCGAATGGCCGAGAATGAAGCATAAATTTGTATCGCCCTTGTTGAAACTCTCTTCTTTGTAGTAAAGGTCCGGCTCTGAGATCACAAGCGCATCCTTTGGCAGCAGCCCTTCTTCAGAGCTGTCGCCGGCGACTCTGAGTTTTTCCTTCATAAGGACATACATTTCCGTTACTCTGTGACCCAGAAATTCATTTGAGTAATAATTGGAATACCGTTTCTGTTTTTTCGGAAGAACTCCATATCTGGTGTAAATTCTGTTGAGTTCTCTTTGTGTGGTTATACGATCCGTTATGATGGCAAGCGACGGATCATGGATCGCCTGTTCCAAATCTGTGTATTGTGCCATTTTCCTACCCTCCTTAACCGGTCTTCGTCATCCCCCGTATCATCTTAGAAATCATTATATTCTTTCTTGAAATCGAACGCCATATGGTTTTCCCTCCTGTTTATACATGCTCCTCCAAAATGTGGATTCCGAGGCTATTTACCGGCTATTCTTGGCATCCCCAATCATTAAGGTGTAGAATTTAATGGAAGTGCACAGAAAAATCAGGAGAGCGTTATGGCATATACAGCGATTGAAAAAATGAGGAAGAAGAACGAGCTTACACCTGACCATCTTGGAAGTGGACTCACTGTTTTTCGTTCGTATATCAATTAAATAATAATAATTGACTGGCCGCTTGATCTCGAGGACGCACATCGGAAAGCTTCCTCGCCGGGCGGCATTATACGCAGCGTTAATCAAACCCATGAATAAGAAAGTGAAAAGGAGCTTCGTTACATTATGAAACCAAGAAGTAGAATTCGTATCTTAGCATTACTGTTTGCTTTTGTCCTGGCCGCAGGTCTCACAGCATGCGGCAATGGTACCTCAACGAAATCGGAATATAAAGGGATCAGCACTGACTCTCCCGACTGGGTGGCGAATCTGGATGCCGCTGCAACCGCTGACCAAATGCTGATTGTAGCCGCTTTCGATGAAACGGCAACCGATGCCTGGATCTCCCTGCACGAAAAGCAGGCGGACGGCACCTGGAAGATGGTCATGACAAGCCCCGGCTTTATCGGCAAAAACGGCCTCGGCAAGACGAAAGAAGGGGATGCCAAAACACCGACCGGCGTTTTCCATTTTAACCGCGCCTTCGGAATTGCGGATGACCCGGGCTGCAAGATTCCCTATGTGAAAGTCGATCAGGACACCTACTGGTCCGGCGATCCGCGCGAAGGTTTCCACTACAACGAACTGGTAAGTATCAAAGACCTGCCCGATCTGGATCTCGCGAGCGGGGATTCCGAGCATATCATCGAGTACACTTATCACTACCAGTACTGCCTGAATATCAGCTATAACGAGGAGGGAACGCCGGGGCTCGGCTCTGCGATCTTTTTACACTGTTTCGGCCCTGTAAAGCCTTTTACCGGAGGATGTGTCGCCATTCCGGAAGATCACATGAAATTTGTCATGCAGCATGTTGACGAGAACACGGCGGTCGTGATCAACACCTATGAGGCGTTATCCGGCGGCGAAGATTGGCCCGGCAGCACCTGGCCTCAGGAAAGATAAACTGTCTGATTTTAGAAATAGTTAAAGGCCACTCATGAAATCCATGGGTGGCCTTTTTCTTTCATTTATTACAAAAAACAATTGATAACCTACGACTCCTCACTCCTTCAGCGCCGCCTTAAACTCATACCCTTCATTCCAGGCCATATCCCAGAACTGATACTCGTAGTTGCTGCATATTTCGACGATCCTCTCGAGGTTCCGGATCTGCTCCTCTGTATATCCTTCCGAGAAACGGTCGCACATCTCGATCATGTCATCGTTGCAGTCCCTGAAGCCCTTGGATGTATAAGTCCCGATCCAGTTGCCGTAGAAGGGGTGCTCAATTCCCTTGGGATAATTCTTTTCAATGAACTCGCCGATCAGCTCATAGCTCCAGGAGCAGGCGAGGACCGCTGCCGCGATCTCCGCGAGGCCGCCCTTGAAGCCAATGGAGATCATATAGTTGGTATAAGATTCGTTGTTCATGCACATGGGCGTGCTGTCGATCATCTCGCGGGAGATGCCGAGCTTGCCGAGATAGCTCTGGTGCACTGCGTTCTCTGTGTCCAGCGTCGCCGTGATCAGGCTGCTGAAAGTGCGCATGTCCGACTCCTCTACAGAGCGGATCAGTCCCAGTGCGAAGACCTTCGCGTACTGCATCAGGTATTTGTGGTCCTGAATCATGTAGAACTGGAATTTGGACACCGGAAGCGTACCGTCTGCGATGCCTTTTACAAAGGGATGGTCAAAATAGCTCTCCCAGATCGGCCATGCTTTCCTGTACAGTCTCTCCGAGACCTTGAGTCCGAAATTGTTTCCCTCTTTGCTGTTCATCATGCGTTCTCCTTTTCTTTGGTAAATTCATTGCAGATAGCAAATGCATGGTTCATTGGTCCACTGCCTTTCCCCAGGTCGAGCATGGCAGCAAGAGCGCCTGATATGTATTTTTTAGCTCTCTCGACGGACTCCTCCATGGAAAAGCCCTTCGCCAGATTCGACGCGATGGCACTTGAGAGCGTGCAGCCCGTTCCGTGCGTGTTGGGGTTATCGATCCGCTGTCCTTTGAACCAGCGAGGGCCCCCCGCGTCCCACAGGAGGTCGTCCGCGTCATTGACCCGGTGTCCTCCCTTGAGCAGTACCGCACAGTTGTATTTGGTAAAGATCTTCTGCGCAGCCTCCTCCATCTCCTCTTTGTTCGTGATCTCCATGCCCGAGAGCACTTCCGCCTCGGGGACGTTGGGCGTCACGACATCCGCCAGCGGGATCAGATCCTCTTCAAGGCTCGCAATCGCATCATCCGAGATGAGCTTCGCGCCGCTGGTCGCCACCATGACGGGATCCAGCACGATATTGACCGCTTTGTACTCCTTCAGCTTGGAAGCGATCGTGCGGATCAGGTCCGTTGAGGAGACCATCCCTATCTTGACAGCGTCCGGGAAAATGTCCTCGAATACCCTGTCCAGCTGTTCTCCGAGAAATTCTGGAGAAACATCCATAATACCCGAGACGCCGGTCGTATTCTGCGCAGTAAGAGCTGTGACGGCGCTCATGGCGAAAACTCCGTTTGCCGTCATGGTCTTGATATCTGCCTGAATGCCGGCGCCTCCGCTGGAATCACTTCCGGCGATCGTCAATGCTGTTCTCACTTTTACCTCTCTTTCCGGAGCACGATACGCACTCCTTAGCGCTCTCTTTGAGCTTCTGCGTCGCCGTTTTAATGTCCTTCTGCGCAAAGATCGCGCTGATCACTGCGATGCCGCAGATCCCGCTGCCCTTCAGCTGCATCACATTATTTTGTGATATGCCGCCGATCGCCACCACGGGGATGCTGACAGCGCTGCAGATCGCCTTCAGGGTCTCATGGCTGACATCATCGGCGTCATCCTTGGATCCCGTGGGAAAGACCGCGCCCACGCCGAGGTAATCCGCGCCTCTCTGCTCTGCCAGCAGTGCCTGTTCTACGGTCTGCGCGGAGACTCCCAGTATTTTGTCAGGACCCAGGAGCTTTCGCACGTCGCCGGCTTCCATGTCGCTCTGTCCCACATGGATGCCGTCCGCCCCCATGGCAAGTGCCACGTCCACGTTGTCATTGACGATGAACGGGACGCCGTATCTGCGGCAGAGTGCCTGCAGCTCCTTTGCTTCCTCGAGAAAGTGCTCCTCATCCAGATTCTTCTCGCGCAGCTGCAAAAAGGTCGCTCCGCCCTCAAGTGTTTCTTCCACCTGGCTGTAGAGCGTTCTGCCGCCCAGCCAGCTTCTGTCTGTGATCGCATAGAGCAAAAGGCTCTCTTTAGTCAATTTCACTTTTCTCTTCTCCTGTCACTATAGCGCCCTTCCGACCGTATTCACTGCAAGTAAAACCGAAGAGGTCTGTATCCTGCCGTACGAACACTATTCAATCTACCGGATCAACTTGTTAACGTACCTCGAACTTTGCGCCCTCATTGAGGCACGCGCCGTCCATGTGATAGACTGCATCAATGATGCGGTTTCTGTATGTGGAGTTGCCCTCATACTCCGCGAGATGTGAGTAACCAATTTCTCCCGCCAGGCCCATCGCGCATACCGACGCCGCCGCTGCTTCCAGCACGTTGTCGGGGTTGGCCACGATAAAAGCAGTCATCATGCCGGACAGCTGGCAGCCGGTGCCGGTGATCCTGCCCATCTCGGGCCTTCCGTTCCGGATCACGTAGCAGCGCTCCGCGTCCGCCACAAGGTCGATGGCCCCTGTCACAGCCACCACCGCTCCCGTTTTGGAGGCAAAATCTTTGACGAATCGGATCGCGTCGTCCAGATTCTCATCCGTCACCGCATCTGCGATATCGGCATCGACGCCCTTGGTAGTGCCGCTGCCCAAGGCCAGCGCCTTGATCTCCGAAATGTTGCCGCGAATCACCGTAAATCGGATCTGATCCATCAGCTCCGCCGCCGTCTTGGTTCGCAGCGCGCTGGCACCGGCTCCCACAGGGTCAAGGAGAATGACATGTCCGAGTTCCTGAGCCCTGCGGCCGGCCTTCTTCATTCCCTTGATACTTCTCTTGTTCAGCGTCCCGATATTGATATTGAGCCCGCCGCAGATAGAAGTGATGTCCTCCACATCCGCAGGTTCATCCGACATAATGGGGCTTCCACCACAGGCAAGCAGTATGTTGGCTACATCATTCACTGTCACATAATTTGTGATGTTGTGCACCAGCGGTGCCTTTTTTCTCACTTCATCCAAATATTCTCCAAGCATTTCGTCCTCCTTATGGTCTTCTTCTCGCCGCAACAAAAAAAGGCATACCCATGTGGCATGCCCGTCCCAAATACACAGTATTCGCATCCCTACGTTGGCATTATCCACATCAGGTTATCGGGTCGGTGAAGTATAATCACCCTCTCAGCCTGCTCCTGCAAGCTCCCCACATGAATGATTATGATACTAAGAAATAAACTAGTCAACATCTTATGGCGTCCTTGTTGGCATACTTGATCATATCTTTTCTTTGTTTTCTTTGATTTCAGCAACAAATGAATTATATGCATCTTTACCAAAATCCCCAAAATCATAATCTTCCATCCTGACGAAGAAGTGCCCGCACTTTTTTCTCATTTGTCCCGACATTTATACCGACATTTGTCCCGACATTACGGTGACTATCCTGATTCTTTATAATATCCGCCAGCGCATCCCGAATGATTTGAAGCATAAATGTGACAAAGATCGTAGATTCTCCTTTTGTGTTATCATTTTTTGTGTCAGTTAAATACTTTGATATTCTCTCTGTTTTCGTCATATCTCTTCCAGTCTTCGTCAGGTCGACCGGTCTTCATGAACTTAGCAAAGTTCCGGCTGTATTCTTCCGATACTCTGCTGCACTCCCCGGGATCCAGCTCCTTCAGGAAAGGCGCACCCGCCCATTTATCGAAATTACGCAGAAGAAAAGGAATGTCAAAGCAATGACATGCATGTACATGCCGCATCTCTGATTCATAGGCAAACTCATATCGATATATATCGTGTCCTGCGTTCCCCAAATAGCGCAGAAGCAGCTCAGTATCATTGACAAAGGCGATCTCTGTATTTTGCCTGACCCTCGCCAGATACTGCTCTTCCGGTTCACCTTCCGGGCATGATACAAACGGTGTGCTCTCGTGTGATACGGTCCCGCAGAAGATCTCTACGGAAGGATCTGAGTTTACTGCCGCCTGACGGATATAGTCCGGAAAGATCGTGGGCTCTCAGCTCACACTACATGATTAAAATGAGTCAAAAAAAAGACATTTCCCTTGTAGAAAAGGAAAATGTCTTTTGTCAAATGGAGACGGTGGGACTTGAAGCCAATGTTCTCGAGAAAAATCCTTTATTTTAGGCACTTTTCGGGGATGGCCCGAGTCACCCGGAGTCACCCGTTACAGAAACGTAATAAATCACAAAGTATAACCAATAATACTATTTCATGATGTGCGAATGCTGCCGATTATTACTAAACTACCCTATGAGAAAACTCAAATAGTATTCATTTCTTTTTTCTACGATTCAGTTTATATATTTATATTAACTTCTAAGCTTATGTTGTCCATATGAAAGCCCCCTCGTGATCTCCGATACCTCTCGGTGTATCAAGCAATTCTTATTCTACCATATTTTGACCAGTGGAACCCTCGGTTTCTCACATGCTGATCTTGCCTGGCACAAAACTTAGCCAGGTAAAATGATATTTTAGCGTTTCGATGTGAATGCTCCATGTTAAAATCAAATTGATAGAACAATCCGCACACGCATAGGACCATTGTTGACACGAAGAATATGAGGATCATTCAGTAGTCTTTCTCTTCTTGAAGAATAATCGGCGCATTCTCGTGTTTTTAAACATGAGTAAGACGGGAGTGTTTGGTGCCTGTTCTTTCAGTCTGCATCATCGTTTTATAGTTTGTTGAGAAAAGGGCCGTCGGCCCTTTTTTTGAGCCTATTTCAACCAGAGCTTCTTTAGAAAAAGAAGGAAGCATACAGCAATCATTTTCCTTTGTCTAAGAAGGCCGTTTCGGTGTGCAGTACGCTATAGACATAATCGTCAGATTAGTTTATAATTAAAACAGAACACCTGTTCGAAAACACCATTGGTTTCAAGTTCATCATATGGTAATATATTTATATGGAGAAACTTGATTATTTTACTGGGAAAAACGAACTTACATATGGTCGTGGATATGTCTATTCACTACAGTACCATCTCGTGTGGTGTACGAAGTACAGGAGGAAGGTGCTCCGGGACGGGATCGACATGGAATGCAGGGAGCTGCTGGAAGCACTGGCAGAGGAGTATAGGTTTACCATCACTGCTATGGAGGTCATGCCGGACCACATCCACCTGCTCGTGGACTGCAGGCCGCAGTTCTATAGCCCGGATATGATAAAGATCATGAAGGGGAACCTTGCGAGAAGCATGTTTATCAGACGCCCGGAGCTTAAGAAGGAGCTGTGGGGAGGGCGCCTGTG
>ODAI011195038.1_pt1 | contig 15964 bp, 12 predicted proteins | sample 1539321 | NCBI WGS metagenome assembly ODAI01 (sample SAMN02144231, study PRJEB22623) | gut metagenome | biome: sheep rumen | host: Ovis aries | place: New Zealand
AATATCGCGGGATGGAGCAGTCTGGAAGCTCGCCGGGCTCATAACCCGGAGGTCGGTGGTTCAAATCCATCTCCCGCAACTACGTGCCCAGATAGCTCAGTTGGTAGAGCAGAGGACTGAAAATCCTCGTGTCGTTGGTTCGATTCCGACTCTGGGCACTTGTTTTTTACTCTTCAGTATTTTTACTGGAGAGTTTTTTGTTATATGGGTCTTTTTCTATGAAAATATATGTGGCATAATAGCTACAGAAATTGACAAGGAGTGAAAGACATGAAAATCGTATTTCTTGATAGAAAAACAATTGGGGAAGATATAGACTTATCATCATTTAATAAATTTGGTGAAGTTGTAATTTATGATTATTCTACTGTTGAAGAAGCTTCTAAGCGTACAGTAGATGCAGACATTATCGTTTTAAATAAGGTTCCTATTAATGAAAAAACAATAGGTAACGCTAAGAATTTGAAATTAGTATGCGTTACTGCTACAGGAACAAATAACCTTGATAAGGACTATTTAGCTAGTAGGGGAATTGAATGGAGAAATGTTGCTGGTTATTCAACTGAGGCAGTTGCACAGCATACATTGGCTCTAACTATGTTTTTACTAGAGCATTTGAACTACTATGATAATTACGTAAAGACTGAAAAGTATGTTGAAGATAAGATGTTCACTCATTTTGAGATGCATTTTAATGAGATTTACGGGAAAACATGGGGAATAATTGGATTAGGAGCTATTGGAAAAAGAGTAGCAGAAATAGCAAAATGCTTAGGTGCTAATGTTATTTATTATTCTACCAGCGGTAAGAACCATTCAGATATCTACAAGGAAGTGGACTTTGAAACACTGTTATCCACATCAGATGTTATATCTATTCACGCTCCATTAGATGAAAACACAATGCATTTAATGGATGCTAATGCATTTGCTAAAATGAAAAAGTCGGCAATTCTAATCAATGTTGGCCGTGGCCCTATTATTGTAGAGAAGGATTTAGCTGATGCATTAAATCAGGGAACTATAGCAGCTGCTGGATTGGATGTACTTGATGTAGAGCCTATGTCTGCAGATAATCCACTTAAGCTAGTAAAAGACAGTAATAAGCTTATTATTACACCTCATATAGCCTGGGCAGCTGTTGAGGCTAGAGTTAGATTAATGGAAATAATCTATAATCAAATAAAGGAATTCCTTGGAAAATAACTTATTCAATTGGTAAACCACTTAAATAGCTTAAATCACTTAAACTAACCAGTAGTAAGTTTCTGTAATGGAGAAATTGATTGGTTTCCTCCTCAATATTCCATTCAGAATCGATAAACGAAGTGTTTCCACAGGATTTCATATATAAATCCATACGTTCAATATATAATGGCATAGCCTCATTTATAATATCAAAGACGCTTTCGTCCTGAGGTTTCTCGGGATTCCAAGGATTATGCCACTGGGTGTGCTTCTCATTGCAGGGGTCAGAGTATTTTATAATTGAATCGCTTGGTATCATAGAGGATATAACGGCGCATTTGAAGAAAACTTGTTCAATTCTTCTGATGCGTCGTTTTTTTGTGCCTTTAGGGTCCTTCATCATGTGATTGAGCTTGATAAAGGTATTGATGGAATTATTTATGGTACCAATTCTAATGCTATATTCTGGGTAGGTTCTATTTATAGCAATATGAAGCAATTCTGTAATGATACGTTTTTCATTAGGAGAAGGGCATACTGCGGCGGCATAATCAAATTGGGTTGGCAATAGCTGCTTGTAATGTTTCAAAACAACATGATCAATATCTGTTTCGAGAGAAACATGCCTTCCAAAATCATAGACACCACTTTTCTGTAGGTTTTCAAAATGATTGCTTTTGTAATAAATGTATGGATGGCAGGCAGTATCTAGAGAATAATGGCCTATAAATCCTAAAATGTAAGCATCACAAATCCTTCTAGAATGAGCATCTTCAAAGGTATTTCTAGCATCACATAGATAATCAAAAAATAGCATCACACGTTCACGATGCATAAGCTTTCCAATATTTTGTTCATAAAATATGTAAGCAGGAATATGGTAGAAAAAGATATCAGGACCCTGTAAACCGAGTGAATAGGCAGTCTGATGTCGTTCAATTAAAGTTCTAGTATCAGTAGATTCTATGAAAGAAATCGATTGTTCTCCAAAGAGTAGATGAGTAATAAACCCTGGCATAATAACTCCTTATAAATAAACAAGAAACAATAAATTTGACTTTAAATTTACATTATTATAGCACAATAATTGAAACCTAAATGCGAAGGTAATGTGAATACAAAAAAAAGAATGTGTATTAAAAATTTAAACAAAAAATTAGATGTGTTTAATACCCTAGAACAAAAAAATTTTTTGTATATGGTGAAAATATAGGATTTTTCTATACTGAAATTATAGAAATGCGTAAAGAGGAGGACTAAGAATGGGAGTAAAAGATAGTGTTGAACGTGCTGCTTTTGGTGCAGCGATTGATGGTGTTCTTAAGAATATCAAAAAGGACCCAAAGACTAATCTTTTAAAACTGGTAGATTTGACAGAAAAGATGATGGGTGGAAATGCTAAAGGCTTCCGTTCAGCTGCTTTTGCAGGAGCTAGAGATTTAATTAATCAGGAAGATTCCAAGTGGATGCATTATGTAACAAGACTTCTTACAGAAACAGACCCACATGTTGCTAAAATGACAGCTTTGAATTTAGGATATCAGGCTGCATTTAAAGGCACAAAAATGATAAGAGAAAATAGAGAAAAATATAATTGCAACATACCTTGGCTCATTCTTATGGACCCAACAAGTGCATGCAATCTACGATGCAAGGGCTGTTGGGCTGCGGAATATGGCCATAAGCTTAATCTTACATTTGAGGAATTAGATAGCATTGTAACCCAGGGTAAAGAGCTTGGCATATTCTTCTATATGTTCACAGGTGGTGAGCCACTAGTTAGAAAAGATGATTTAATCAAGCTTTGTGAAAAGCATAATGAATGCGCTTTCCACAGTTATACTAACGGAACTTTGGTAGACCAGGCTTTCTGTGATGAGATGAAGAGAGTTGGTAACCTTTCGCTTTCAATTTCATTGGAAGGATTTGAGGATGCTAATGATTTCCGTAGAGGAGATGGAGTATATGCTAAGGTGCTTAAAGCAATGGATTTACTCCATGAGAATGGATTGATCTTCGGAAATTCAGTATGCTATACAGCCAAAAATATGGAATCAGTAACATCCGATGAGTTCTTTGATTTGCTTATAGAGCATGGTTCAAGATTTGCATGGTATTTCCATTTGATGCCAGTTGGAATGAATGCAACACCTGAGTTAATGCCTTCTCCAGAACAGCGTGAATATATATATCATAGACTCCGTGAGGTCCGTGGAAACAAGGGCGGAAAGGAAATCTATGTTATGGACTTCCAGAATGATGGCGAGTTTGTAGGCGGATGTATTGCCGGTGGACGTAATTACTGCCATATCAATCCAAAGGGTGATGTGGAGCCATGCGTATTTATTCATTATTCAGGAGCAAATATTCGTGAGAATACGTTGTTAGAGGCATTGCAGCAACCATTATTTATGGAATATAGAAAAGGCCAGCCTTTCAACGATAACATGTTGCGACCTTGTCCAATGTTGGAGAATCCAGAGCTATTGCAGGAAATGGTAAAGCGTTCAGGAGCCCATTCAACAGATGTGCAGGAGGAAGAGCCCGTAGAGCATCTATGCGGAAAGTGTGCTGAGTACGCCGCAAATTGGAAGGAAACAGCAGATAGATTATGGATGGCACACCCATACAGACAAAAAGGCTATATTAACTATGCGAATGCTAAAGAAAAGGGTTATGAATATAAAGTAGACTAATTATTATAAATTTGATTTTCCCTATGACCTGGCAGAGGACAGCTGTCAGGTCTTTTTTTCGCCATTAAAAGGTAAAAAAACTAATTACGATATTGCTAAAAATAGGAGATAATGCTAAAGTAAAGAAGATAAAAATAGGTAAATCTAAAATAGTTTAGAATTATTAAAAATAATTTCGCCTTATTGCAGTAATAGTTGAAACGTGATACCATGAATTTGCACGCGCTAATGGCTGTGTAAAGGAGAGGTGTTATGTTTAAAGGTAGAAGTGACGAGTTAGAAAAGCTAAACAAGTTTTATGAGGGAGATAATGCTGAAGTAGCCATAATTTCTGGTCAGATTGGTATTGGCAAGTCATCTTTGCTGAGGGAGTTTTACGCGGGAAAAGAAGGCGTATTCTTTGAAGCATATGAAACCACAAGCAAGCACCAGTTTGAACTTATAAGTAAAATTATGGGTTCTGAAACAATTCTTGATGGTGAGGGATTCTGTAAGGAGATAACAAAGCGAGCTACAGAAACCAAGCAACTCATTATTATCGATCAATATCCTCATATTGTAAAAGCAGATCCAGATTTTGATAAAAAGCTGCATGAATACATCATTGGTGAATGGAAGGATTTACCGGTAAAGCTAGTACTATGTTCAGATGCGTTCATGCTTGTTGACAAATATATAAAGGGTAAGAAGGCCATTTGGCGAGATAACATATCTCTTGATTTAGAATTAAAGCCACTTGGATTTTATGATTCTTGCCAGTTTTTTGCAGATTCAAGCCCAAAGGAAGCCGCTTATTTATATGGAATAACAGGTGGAATACCATACAATCTTGCAAGGGTTGCAGCATTGCTTGGGGTTGAAGGGTTCTCAGAATTGAACATTAATCCAATAGATTCTGACGACAAGATAAAAGAAATTACTAAACGATTATTCCTAGATAAGGAATCTAAGCTGGGGCTTAACCCAGAAGCTGTTATGGCTACAGAGCTTAGAGAACTTGCTTATTATAACTATATGCTTACCACTTTGGCGAAGGGACTTAACAGAGTAAACCAAATTTCAGCCGAAGTAGAAAAGCCAAAGGACGTTGTAGTTCCTTACCTGAATTCTCTTATGGCAATAGGGGTATGTACAAAGGATACCGCTATTACAGAGATTACAAACAGGAAAAAAACTCGCTATTCAATCGTTAATTTAAGCACACTATTTTGGTACAAGGTAGTAGTTCCTAATTACGATGAATATATATCAGGAAACGCCGATGCTATATGGGAAAAGGCACAGGCGGGCATGGATGAATATATGAAGGATGTATTCATCAAAATATGCGCTGAATATCTAAGAGATAGAAGCGATAAAAACATGTTACCATTTACAATTGAAGAAATCGGTAATTGGTGGGTTAATGATGATGAAGCAGGCACCACAGATGGATTTGACCTGGTATCACTTGGTAAATGTGAGGGCAAGCCAGCTACTATTTTTGCTCAGTGCTACTACATACACGAACCAATCGAGGTTGCTCAGCTTAAATCACTTATAGAGAAGACTAAGCAGTTACATAGGCAAGGGGATGCCTTCTATTTAGTCTTTGCAAATGCAGGATTTCATGAAAATGCTATTACCATTTCGTCAGCTATTAAGAACATCATGCTGATTACTCTAGACGAAATGAGATAATATACATTGGCTTAGCCAGGTAATTGTATAGGAGGAGAAAAATGACAAACCAAGAGCTAAAGAAAATTGCTACTGAGGTTCGCAAGGGTATCATCGAAAGCGTTCATGCAGCTAAAGCTGGACATCCAGGCGGATCTCTTTCAGCAACAGAGGTATTCACATACCTTTACTTTGAGGAGATGAACATCGACCCAAAGAATCCTAAGAAGGCAGATAGAGACAGATTTGTACTTTCTAAGGGACACACAGCACCAGGCCTTTATTCAACATTGGCACAGCGCGGATTCTTCCCAGTAGAAGATTTAAAGGGACTTCGTAGCATTGGAAGCCACCTTCAGGGACATCCATGTGTTCAGCACACACCAGGTATTGATGCTTCATCTGGTTCACTTGGCCAGGGTATTTCTGTTGCAACAGGAATGGCACTTTCTGCTAAGCTTTCAAATGATTCATACAGAGTTTACACACTTTTAGGTGATGGTGAAATCCAGGAAGGTCAGGTTTGGGAGGCAGCAATGTTTGCTGGCGCTAAGAAGCTTGATAACCTTGTAGTAATCGTTGATAACAATGGTCTTCAGATTGATGGACCTGTAGATGTTGTTAATACACCATATCCTATTCCAGATAAATTCCGCGCTTTCAACTTCCACGTGGTAGAAGTTGCAGACGGTAATGACTTTGACCAGCTTCGCGCAGCTTTCAAAGAGGCTAGAGAGACAAAGGGAATGCCAACAGCTATCATCATGAAGACTGTTAAGGGTAAGGGCATTTCATTTATGGAAAACCAGGTAGGATGGCACGGAAAAGCTCCTAACGATGAGGAGTATGCTATTGCAATGGAAGAATTAGGAAAGGCTGGTGAGTAAGAATGGCAGACGTAAAGAAAATCGCAACTCGTGAGAGCTACGGTAACGCTCTTGTTGCTCTCGGTGAGAAATATGATAATTTAGTAGTTCTTGATGCAGACCTTGCAGAGGCTACAAAGACAGGTATTTTTAAGAAGGCTTTCCCAGAGCGTCACATCGACTGTGGTATTGCAGAGTCAAACATGGTTGGTATCGCTGCTGGTATCGCATCTACAGGAAAGGTTCCATTCTGCTCTTCATTTGCTATGTTTGCAGCAGGACGTGCTTTTGAGCAGGTACGTAACTCAGTTGGTTACCCACACCTTAACGTAAAGATTGGTGCTACTCACGCTGGTATTTCAGTAGGTGAGGATGGTGCTTCACATCAGTGTAACGAGGATATTGCTCTTATGCGTACAATCCCTGGAATGACAATCATCAATCCTTCTGATGATGTTGAGGCTAAGGCTGCTGTAGAGGCTGCTTACAAGATGGATGGTCCAGTTTACCTTAGATTTGGACGTCTTGCAGTACCTGTAATCAACGACAGACCAGATTACAAGTTTGAGATTGGTAAGGGTGTTGTTCTTAAAGAGGGTAAGGACCTTACAATCATCGCTACAGGTCTTGAGGTTAACGAATCTCTTGAGGCTGCTAAGAAATTAGCAGAGGATGGAATCGATGCTGAGGTTATCAACATCCACACAATCAAGCCTATCGATGCAGACCTTATCGTAAAGAGCGCATCTAAGACAGGTAAGGTTGTTACTGTAGAAGAGCATTCTATTATCGGTGGTCTTGGTGGAGCGGTTGCAGAGGTACTTTCAGAGAAGTGCCCAACAAAGATGCTTCGCATCGGCGTAAAGGATACATTCGGCGAGTCAGGCCCAGCCGTTAAGCTTCTTGCTAAGTATGAGCTTGATGCAGCAGGTATCTACAAGCAGATTAAAGCATTCGTATAAATTGCTATTTACTAGCTCTAATAATTAAGCCTAACCCAATTACGGGTAAGGCTTTTTTAGCAAGAATTATTAAAATGATTACACAATATTGCTAATTAACAGATAATGTCTGAATTTTATCCGGTTAAAACATATAATTTACCCGTCAAAAATCGATTAATAATACACATATAATAACAACTGTGGTTATATAATGTATCTCGAGAGGAGGGTAATTTGAAAAACAAACGAGTAAAGGCAGCGTTGTTAACAGTAGCTATGTGCTTGCAGCTGATTGGCCCAGCCATGTCGGTGCATGCAGCAGATACTATCTATGACAACAAAACTGGAACACAGGACGGGTTTGATTTTGAGTTATGGAAAGACACAGGTAACACAAGTATGACACTGAATCAGGGGGGAACATTCAGTTGTCAGTGGAGTAACATTAACAATTGCCTTTTTAGAAAAGGTAAGAAGTTTGATTGGACTCAAACCTACAGTCAGATTGGAAACATTTCCATTGACTATGGCTGCGATTTCCAACCAAACGGAAATTCATATCTTTGCGTATATGGATGGAGTGTTGATCCACTTGTGGAATATTATATCGTAGACAGTTGGGGAACATGGCGTCCACCAGGAGCTTATTCCAAGGGACAGATTACAGTAGATGGTGGCACCTATGATGTATATCAGACAGAAAGAGTTAACCAGCCATCTATTCAAGGCAACACTACATTCCAGCAGTACTGGAGTGTACGTACATCAAAGAGAACAAGCGGTACAATTAGTGTAACTGAACATTTCAAGGCCTGGGAACGTATGGGCATGAAGATGGGTAAGTTGACTGAAGCTGCACTTAATGTAGAAGGCTACCAAAGCAGTGGAAAGGCTAATGTTTATAAGAATAATATAACAATCGGAGGTAGTCCATCAGACGGTTCTAATGCAGGAAACCCAGGAAATGAGAATGCAGGAAATAACCTGGTAAAGGTAGCAGATGCTGACAAGATTCAGTGTGAAGCAATGACAAAGGGTGGTCAGTATACAGGAGATGTAGCATCTCCATTTGATGGGGTAATCCTTTATGCTAACGATGACTCAGTGAAATTCACACAGAATTTTACAAAGAATACTCATGATTTCACATTACGCGGCTGTTCTAATAACGACAATATGGCTCGCGTAGACCTTAAGATTGGTGGTCAGAACAAGGGTACATTTTATTTTGGCGATGCTAATCCTGCAGAATATACAATCAAAAATGTAAGCCACGGTGTAGGCGAGCAAACTGTTGAGCTAGTAGTTACAGCAGATGATGGCCAGTGGGATGCAAATATTGATTGGCTTGGCATTGGTGGAATTAGTACAGAGGGTAAAAATAACGAAGGTTCACAGGATAATCCTGGACAGTCAGCAGGCGCTGATACAAACAAGATTGAATGTGAAAAGATGACAAAGAACGGACAGTATACAGGAAACATTTCTGATCCATTTAATGGTGTAGCACTATATGCTAACAATGATTCAGTTAAGTTTTCAAAGTATTTCGCCTACGGTTCACATGATTTTACATTACGCGGTTGCTCTAATAATGACAATATGGCCCGCGTAGACCTTAAGATTGGTGGACAGAATAAGGGTACATTCTATTTTGGAGACGCTTATCCTGCAGAATATACAATCAAAAATGTAACTCATGGAACTGGCGAGCAAACCATTGAATTAGTCGTTACTGCGGATGACGGCCAGTGGGACGCATATCTTGATTCTTTGACAATTACAAATAACTAATGAACTAATAAACCAAATAACCACAACAAAAAACTCCCTTAGGCGGTTAAACCTAAGGGAGTTATTGATTTATAGGAATTTATAAATTGTGGTTGAGTGAGCTTTAACGCCTGCTTTTGCGATTGGCTGATCAAACTCTGGTACGTTGATGGCATTTGGGAAGAACTGTGACTCGAAGCATACACCGTAACGCTTGTCGTAAACGCATCCGCCCTTGCCGATGTGTGAAGTATCAAGGTAGTTACCAGCATATAGCTGCATGCCAGGTAAATCTGTGTAAACTTCCATCTTTCTGCCGCTCTGAGTTGATTCAAGTGTGCAACTTGGCTTATCTAATGTGTGGTGATTTAAGCAGTAGTTGTGGTCAAATCCCCCTGCCCAGTTAAGCTGGTCGTAATCAACATCTGTATCCTTTGAAAGAGCCTTTGGAGTAGTGAAATCCATTGGAGTTCCCTTAACTTCGCGGCATTCGCCATGTGGGATGGACTCTGAATCTGTGTGAGTATATCTGTCTGCATCAATCCAAACAATGTGCTCCATAACAGAACCAGCATCGTGACCATCAAGGTTAAAGTAGCTGTGGTTAGTTGGGTTGAATATTGTATCAACATCTGAAATGCCTGAATAATCAAGGCGAATTGAGTTGTCATCACCTAATGTGTATGTGATTGTGATGTCCATCTCGCCTGGGAAACCACATTCCATATCTGCCTTGTGGCATGTGAATGTGATGTGTTTATCATCAACTGATTCAACATCCCAAATGCGCTTGTGCATTGGGTTGAAGCCTGAATGAAGATTGTTCTTGCCATCGTTGGCATCAAGCTTGTATTCAACACCGTTAAGTGTGAATTTGCTGTCGCCGATGCGGTTGCCGTTAGGGCAGATGCAGCAGCCAAAGCCAGGTCCATTAACAAAATAATCTTCGATTTTATCGTATCCTAAAACAACATCTGAAAGAATTCCCTCTGAATCAGGAACCCAAAGCTCCAGTAAATTACATCCGAAATTCATTATTTTAGCTTGCATACCGTTCTCATTTATAAGAGTGTATGCAATAATATCTTCACCATTTTTGGTGACACCGATTTTCTCTTTTTCCACGGTTAAAAACCTCCCTTTTTTAGACTACATCTATGATAAATGTATGCTTAATCAATTACAAGATAATAGAAATAAAAAATAAAATTTTAAAGGTTAAAATGTCAAAGAAATGACATTGTGGTACTATAGAAGTAGGACACACTTTTGGGGGTGCGGGGAATGAAATCCAGGGATAAGAAAATCCTTAGATTAATCAAACTGCAAATCATTTTGCTACTCATACTTATCACAGGGGTTACTTATTATTACGTGAGTGGCTACGCTTCTCAGGTCTCTACACTTAAGACAGAGGCTAATCTTTTAGTGCGCAAATCTAACGTAAACACCTTTAGGCAGATAGAAACAAGTGAGGCCTATGACAAAAACGGCAACACCATATCGGTGCTAAAGGGTGAAAAGGACGTTTACTATATCTCTTACGACGAAATTCCAAAGGATGCCATAGATGCAATCATTTCAATAGAGGATAAAAATTATTTCGACCATGATGGAGTGGATTACAAAGCCATTGCAAGAGCTGCTTATGTAATGTTTAGGGATAAGCAGATGACCCAGGGTGGAAGTACCATTACAATGCAGCTGGCAAGGACCATATTCCTAAACAATGAAAAGACCTGGCAGCGTAAGGTTGAGGAAATATTTATAGCATCGGAGCTGGAAAGAAAGTATTCGAAGGAGCAGATACTTGAGTTTTATTTGAATAATGTATATTTTGCCAATGGATATTATGGCTTAGAGGCTGCAGCCAAGGGGTATTTTAGCAAGGATATTTCAGAACTGGATTTGGCAGAGATTTGCTATTTGCTGGCAATACCAAATTCTCCAACATATTATGACCCTGTTGTAAATCCTGATAATACTAAGAGCCGAAAGGACCGTATTATCGATGCCATGGTTGCTGATGGAAAGCTTTCTGAGAAGGAGGCAGACAAGGTTAAGGCAGAGGAAATCACCCTATCAAGGCCAGACAGCATAAAGAATAATTACGTAGAAACCTATGTCTATTACTGCGCTACTAAGGCGTTGATGGCAGCAAATGGATTTGAATTTAAGAATGATTTTAAGAAGGATAGTGAAAGGGGCACTTATGAGAAGTCTTATGAGGAGACCTATGATGAGTGTAACAAGACCCTGTTTACATCAGGCTATAGGATTTACACATCAATAGATTTAGACATGCAAAGAACCCTTCAGGAGTCCATAGATAAAAGGCTGGAGGAATTCACAGATGTTAATGATGAGGGCATATACGCCCTGCAATCGGCTGGTGTATGTATAGATAACGAGACGGGCATGGTAAATGCCATTGTTGGAGGCAGGAGCCAGGATGTAACAGGCTACACCCTTAATCGTGCTTACCAAAGCTTTAGACAGCCGGGAAGCTCCATTAAACCGCTTTTGGTGTACACTCCAGCTTTAGAGATGGGGTACACCCCTGATACGATGGTGATGGATGAAAAAATAGAGGATGGTCCTGAGAATGCGGGAGGAAAATATAGTGGCGAGATTACCCTGCGAACTGCAGTTGCCACATCAAAAAACACAATCGCATGGCAGCTATATTCAGAAATCACACCGGATAAGGGCATCGCTTATTTAAAGGCATTAGGCTTTTCCCATATCGAAAAGGCAGATTATGGCATGGCCGCATGTTTAGGTGGATTAACAGTGGGCGTGAGCCCTCTTGAGATGGCAAAGGGCTATGGAACCATTTATAATGACGGCTACATGCGTGATGCCACCTGTATTCAAAAGATAACAGATTCAACTGGTAAGGTGATTTTCGAGGCAAATCAGGAAAATGTTAAAGTTTATGAAGAAAATGCTGCACGAAATATGACAGATATGCTACAATCTGTATTGACTGACGGTACAGCTAAGGGTATATCATTAGGTGAAATGCCTGCAGCAGGTAAAACTGGTACCACAAATGATAATAGAGACGGTTGGTTTGTTGGATACACTAAATACTACACAACAAGCATTTGGGTAGGCTATGACCAGCCAAAATCTCTTCCAGGGCTTACTGGTTCATCTTATCCAGCAGCCATTTGGCAGGATTTTATGACCGTTATTCATGAGGGTAAGGTTCCAGCTGAGTTTAAAAAGCCAGTTGAGTTTATCGGTACCGAAGAGCAGCAGGAAGACCCAGATTCAGAGTCTGATGAAGAATCGTTTGGCCAGTTTGATCAGGAGCATCCTGAAGAAAAAGTGGGAGGCAGTTATCAGGTAGTAACACAGACCTTTGACGGAACTGAGATTCCAGAGGGGGCTATACCAGATAATGCCACGGACGTTCAAATTACTACCACAGTAGAGCCTGTGGTTGAAGAATAGTTATATTATGGAGGATTATGTAAGTAATGGCAAAGTATGGTTTTGGACTAGACTTAGGTGGCACAACATGTAAATGTGGTTTATTCACAGCAGAGGGCGAACTCTTAGAGAAATGGGAGGTTCCAACAGATACTTCTAACGGTGGCGTTAACATCCTTAAGAATTTAGCACAGACAGTTGTTAAGAAGATGGATGAGAAGAACGTCACATCTGATGATGTTTTAGGCGTAGGAATCGGTATCCCTGGTCCTGTTTCAGACGAGGGCGTTGTAAATAGATGTGTTAACCTTGGATGGGGCGTATTTAACGTAGAAAAGGAATTCTCTGAGTGCCTTGGTGGAATCAAGGTAAAGGCAGGAAACGATGCTAACGTAGCAGCACTTGGCGAGTCTTGGATGGGAGCTGCAAAGGAATATTCAAGCTCAGTTATGGTAACACTTGGAACAGGTGTTGGTGGTGGTGTAATCATCAACGATAACATTATTTCAGGTGCACAGGGTGCAGCAGGTGAAATCGGACACATCAGAGTTAACTATACAGAGGAAAACACTTGTGGATGTGGTAACCACGGATGTCTTGAGCAGTACTGCTCAGCTACAGGTATTGTTCGTCTTGCAAGAATTCGTCTTGCTCAGAACGAAGATGATAGCACACTTAGAAATGTTGAGCAGCTTGATGCTAAGGCAGTATTCGATGAGGCTAAGAAGGGTGATACAGTTGCAAAGGAAATCGCAAAGAGAGCTTGCGAGTACCTTGCACAGGGATTACAGGTAATCTCATGTGTAGTAAATCCAGAGGCATTCGTTATTGGTGGTGGTGTGTCTAAGGCTGGCCAGTACTTAGTTGATGAAGTTGAGTACAGATTCAACCAGATTGCATTCCATGGTTGCCGCAATACAAAGATTGTTCTTGCATCACTTGGAAATGACGCAGGAATCTACGGAGCAATGAAGTTAATACTTTAATAAACAAAAAAAGACCTCTAGCACTGCTTGATATCAGCTAGAGGTCTTATATTTTGACTATCTATTAATGATTCCAGAGTATCCGCTACCTAAAAGCTTTGTCGCAGTATCTGTAAGCACAGAAAAATCAGTTTCTTTTCCATCATTTAACCAGTCCTTATAGATAGCTGTAATAGCCTTTGTATAAGAACGAACAATAGAAGGGTGCTCTGTCATTGAGAAGAAACGAGAAAAATCATCGCTCTTTAAAACCATATCAACAACATTGTTATAGAAGAATGAATAGTGTTCGTCGCACATAAGCTTCTTCTCAACCTTTGAACATGACTCTAAGTACTTATAGAAGTAAGTAATACATCCATCAAGGTCCAGTTTTCTGGCGTATTCACCAATATTATCAAGAATCTCTTTTGTCATTTCTTCTTCAACTTCTGATACTAAATCATCCAATGAAGAATAATGCAAATAAAATGTTTTTCTATTTATGCCGGCTTTTTCAGTGAGGTCAGTGATAGAGATTTCATTGTAATTACGAGCCAAAACTAAGTCATTAAAAGCTTTTCTGACAGCGGTAAGGGTTCTTCTTACTCTTAAATCTTTACTTCGTTCTCTCATTTGCACACTCCTTTTCTCTATATTAATTATTCATACTCACAAGGAACTGAGACCTTTACTCTTGTCTACTATACCACGGAAAAAACCCCTCGTGGAATTTTTAATAGTTTTTTTAGAATTTGTTTATTGATTGGACACAAATTCAGGAGTATAATTTCGATTAGTTCGAACACGGACAATACGGATTCGAACTTTCCGAAATCGGACGAAAGGAGAGACATGGATCATAAAGAATTTGACAGTAGAATACATTTAGGTTTCCTTTGTGATTGCCTTAGCAGAGAGGTGAAGAACGCCGTAAATAGAGGACTTAAGGAAGATAATGGGGAAAACGCTTCTTCTAAAAATGGTTGGTTATTGGCCTATATAACACGTCAAAGTGAACCTGTATTTCAGAAGGATTTGGAAAACATTTTTCATTTACCAAAGTCTACATTAGCAGATATGATGCAGCTTCTTGAAAAAGATAACTTGATTAAAAAGGTTCCTGTAGATGGTGACGGCAGAAAAAAGCAGATTGTTGTTACCGAGAAGGGCCAGCAGCAGATTCTTAGGGATGAAGCTAAGATTATGGAAGTCGAGGATTTTATGGTAGAGGGCATATCTATTGAGGATATGGATACTGTAGTCAAGGTTCTTGATAGATTGCAGCAGAACGTAAGAAAGTATAAATCACATATAGTACTAAAAAAGGAGGACTAGATATTGGTTAAGAGACTATTACAGGAGACAAAAGAGTATACTCTTTCAGCAATACTCACACCTGTATTCATGATTCTCGAGGTCGCTATGGAAATGGTTATCCCACTTCTTATTGCAGATCTTGTGGACAAAGGAGTAGAAGCTGGAAACATGAGCGAGATTTATCGCATAGGTGGATACATGCTTATCTGTGCGGTAATCGGCTTGTTTGGAGGTATCATGGGCGCTGTGCTTGGTTCAAAAGCATCGGCAGGTCTTGCAAAGAACCTTCGTAACAAGATGTTTGAAAACATTCAGACATTCTCATTTGAAAATATTGATAAGTTTTCAACTGCAGGACTTGTAACACGTCTTACAACAGATGTTACAAACGTGCAGAACGCATTTATCATGGTGCTAAGAATGGGCTTTAGAGCCCCAGTAACAGTTATTGTTGCTATGGTTCTTTCATTCAGAATCAATGCCCGCCTTGCATCAAACTTTTTAATTGCAATGATTATTATCCTTGCATTCATGGGATTTGTAATGTTTAAGACAAGAAAGCTTTTTGAAATATTGTTCAGAAAGTATGATGATTTGAACGCATCAGTTCAGGAAAACATTACTGGTATCAGAGTAGTTAAGGCATACGTTAGAGAGGCTTACGAAAAGACAAAGTTCACAACAGCCAGCCAGGGCATTTATAAGGCAGCCACATCTGCAGAAAAGATGATTGCTACAACAATGCCAATGATGAACTTCGTTGTATATGTATGTATCATCCTAATCAGCTGGTTCGGTGCGCACTTCATCGTTGTTGATGGCACACTTACAACAGGTGAGCTTGTATCATTGTTCTCATACTGCATGAACATTCTTATGTCACTTATGTTCTTCGCTATGATTTTTATCATGATTACAATGTCAGTAGCCAGCATCAAGCGTATCTACGAGGTACTTGAAGAAAAGACTACAATCACAAACGGCGAGAACCCAATCTACGACGTACCAGACGGTTCAATCCAGTTCAAGGATGTAGTATTTGGTTATAATAAGACAGCTGAAAGACCAGTACTTGACCACATTAATCTTGAGATTAAGTCAGGTGAGACTAT
>ODAI011575831.1_pt1 | contig 15964 bp, 15 predicted proteins | sample 1539321 | NCBI WGS metagenome assembly ODAI01 (sample SAMN02144231, study PRJEB22623) | gut metagenome | biome: sheep rumen | host: Ovis aries | place: New Zealand
CTTAGACTCACTGAAGAATCTAAGACTTTTTATCGAAAGCTAAGACACTGTAACCTCAGCCCATGGATGGGCGTTAAGCGGCCGTCCGATTTCACGGACGAAATCGCGGCCGCAGTTTCTTTTTGTTACTTTTTCTTTGCACCAAAGAAAAAGTAAGCCGCAACTTACTTGAGCATAGCCAGCATCGTGCCTGCGGCTACAGCCGTACCGATAACGCCTGCCACATTTGGGCCCATAGCGTGCATCAGCAGGTAGTTGCCAGGCTTGGCTTTCATGCCCACCATCTGGCTGACACGGGCAGCCATAGGCACAGCGGAAACGCCAGCGGAACCAATCAGCGGATTGATCTTCCAGCCGGAGAAACGGCACATGATCTTGCCGAAGATGACGCCGCCTGCGGTGCCGGCAGCGAAGGCCACGAGACCCAGGCAGATAATCAGCAGGGTCTGGGGCACCAGGAAGCTCTCAGCGCTCATGGTCATGCCAGTACCGGTAGCCAGGAAGATGGTGACGATGTTGCACAGAGAATTCTGGGCCGTATCAGAGAGACGGTCAGTGACACCGGACTCGCGGAACAGGTTGCCCAGCATCAGCATGCCCAGGAGAGCCGCAATGGGCGGCAGCAGCAGGCTGATGAGAATGGTAGCCACGATGGGGAACATCACCCGCTCGAACTTCGTCACAGGACGGAGCTGCTCCATCTGCACCTCACGCTCTTTCTGGGAGGTGAGGAGCTTCATGATGGGCGGCTGAATCAGTGGTACCAGAGACATGTAAGAGTAAGCAGCCACGGCAATAGCGCCTAAGAGGTGCGGAGCCATCTGAATGGAAAGGTAGATGGCCGTGGGGCCGTCAGCGCCGCCGATGATGCCGATGGCGCCTGCTTCCTGCACGTTGAAGCCCAGCAGCATGGCACCTACCAGAGCCACGAACACGCCAATCTGGGCAGCAGCGCCCAAAAGGAGCACCGAAGGACGGGCCAGCAGCGGACCGAAGTCAGTCATGGCGCCGATGCCCAGGAAGATCAGCGGCGGGAAAATCTCATTGGCAATGCCGTAATGGATAGCCTGCATAAGACCCGGCTCTTCCAGGAAGCCCGTGCCCGGGAAGTTGGCCAGGATACAGCCAAAGGCGATAGGCCCCAGAAGCAAAGGCTCAAATTCCTTCACGAAGGCCATGTAGAGGAGCACCAGGCCTACAGCAATCATGATGGCATGCCCCATGGTAAAGGTGGCAAAGCCGCTCCCTGTCCAGACGGATTGCAGGGAGACTACGAAAGCATTAAATAATTCCATCTATATCCCTCCCTGTTCAAACCGTGCGGTCCATGCCCATGGTGCGGCCGGACTGTTTCCAGCCGTTGCGGTCAACAGGCCTGATGGCCTTGACGGCGCCGGGACCGTAGCCAAGACTGGCCACTGCCGCTGCTATCACCGCCACCACCTCGGGGGTAAGGCCTTCTTCCTTTACAGGCTCTGGCGCAGCTTTCACTACGGGAGCCGGAGCAGGAGCGGGGGCCGGAGCCTCCTCTGCAGGCTTGGCCTTGGGCTTGGTAGGATCAAAATAGTGGATAAGATTGATGACTACTCCCAGGGCGATCAAAACCAGGAACACCACCGTCATGTTGATGAGCATGATGATGAACGGGTTCGTCGTAACCGGTTGTGACATGAAATCACCTCATTATAATGTATTTGATGAAACCATAGAAATTCCCATTTGTGTATTATACAACAATCAGGGAAAATATCAAAATATTTTATGAGAATATAACTAATAGCTATTGGCTATTCGCTTCCCACCAGCTTCAAGGCCTTGGCAAGGTAGAGCCTGCGGAAGACCGGGTATTCTGCCAGACCTCTGAGCTCCGTCCTGACCTCAAAAACTGCGTCCTTCAGGCGGGAAAGCCAGGAACCAGCTTTCTCTCCTGCCATATCCTCATGGACATGGAGGCCGCCTGACAGAAGCAGCGGAGCCAGCAGCACCTTTTTTGTGCCTTTTTTCTGCAAGCGTGCCAGCACCATGGCAAAGTCAGGCGTATCACTTTCCTCCAGCACACCAATATGAACGGGAAGGTCCTGCCTGTCCGCCCTCTCCTGCAGTTTCTCATAAACAGGATTATGCTGATGGGGTGAACCGTGGCCCAACAGAACCAAATCTTCCCCGTCTTCAAGATGATGGGCAGAAAATACAGCCGCCAGGCCTGACGCAAAATCATCCTGCCCGGGCCCTTCCTGATAGAAAAGAGGCTCGCCGATTTTCAGCAGTTCAAAGCTGCCGCGGAACTCCTCCGCAGCCTCAATGACCTTATGATTATATTCTTCACCCGGCGTGAAATGGGTTGGCTGCAGGAATACCTTCTGAAAGCCCTCCTGCCTGAGCCCTGCCAGGCATTCTGCCAGAGAAGGAATGATTATCCCATCTTTCAGAAGTTTCTTCCTGATGAAAACGGAGGTATAAGCCTGCCGGATTTCCATATCAGGCAGGGCCTCCCCCATTTCCATTGCCAGTTTCTCAAGCCCCAAGGCACGGGCCTCACGGCCCGCCACCCCAAAGCTCACCAGCACTAAGGCCGCATCCATCAGCCCTGCTCCGCCTTCACCACATCGGCAATGCGGTTGCAGATATCATCCAGCTGCTCCTGATCCGGGCCCTCAGCCATAACGCGAATCAGCGGCTCCGTACCGGAGGGGCGCACCAGAATGCGGCCTTCAGCCCCCAGCTCCGCCTCGCCTGCAGCAATGGCAGCCTTGATGTTCTCGTTCTCCTCCCAGCCTTCCTTGGTAGCCACTTTCACATTCAGCAGCAGCTGGGGATAGGTGGTCATGAGAGCGGTCAGCTCAGAAGCCTTGCGGCCGCTGCGCTTCAGGGACTTGAGCACCTGCAGGGCAGTGATGAGGCCGTCGCCAGTGGTGGTGTATTCAGTGAAAATGATGTGTCCTGACTGCTCGCCGCCAATCTTGTAGCCGTTCTTCAGCATGTTTTCCAGCACATAGCGGTCACCCACCTTGGTGATCTCCGCACGGCCGCCAGCAGCCTTGATGGCCTTGTGGAAACCGATGTTGGCCATCACCGTGGTCACGACAGTCTTGTAAGGCAGCGTGCCGCTCTTTATCATATCCGTGGCGCACATGATGAGGATATGGTCGCCATCGATGATCTCGCCCTTCTCGTCCACGCAAAGGCAGCGGTCAGCGTCGCCGTCATTGGCAATACCAAGATCTGCACCATACTCCACTACGGCCTTCTGCAGGGACTCCATGTGAGTGGAGCCGCAACCATCATTGATGTTGATGCCATTGGGCAGAGCGTGGATAACCTTCACCTTAGCTCCCAGCTGGCGCAGGATCTGGGGCATAGCCTCGAAAGAAGCACCGTTGGCGCAGTCCAGCACGATTTTCATGCCATCCAGGCGCTCCTCACAGGTGCTCAGCACAAAGTCGATATACTGGTTCAGAAGGTCCTTGCGTGCCTCCAGATGTCCGATACGGCTGCCCTTGGCACGGTACAGGTCATCATTTTCCTCCAGCTGATGCACAATGGCCTCCAGCTCGTCTTCCACGGAGTCAGGCAGCTTGTAGCCATCCCCGCCGAAGAACTTGATGCCGTTGTCATGGAAAGGATTGTGAGAGGCAGAAATCACGATGCCTGCCTTGGCGCGGTGCTTGCGGGCCAGATAGGCAATGGCCGGCGTAGGAATGACTCCTGCCAGCATGGCACGACCGCCAGCAGAGCAGATGCCTGCCACCAGAGCGGCTTCCAGCATTTCCCCGGAGAGGCGGGTATCGCGGCCAATGATGATGAGAGGCTGCTCCTCCTCACTATCCTTGCCAAAATAAAGCGTAGCAGCACGGCCCAGGCGGTAAGCCATCTCCGGCAGCAAAGTCACATTTGCTTCCCCCCGGACGCCGTCCGTGCCAAACAGTCTTGCCATAATATAAATCCCCCTAATAGCTTTTAAAAATTAAATCATAACTCATTTAGTATGCCACAGAAGCAGTGAGAAATGCAAGGGCTGCCTTCATGCCGTCTACGGCAGCACTCATGATGCCCCCGGCGTAGCCTGCCCCTTCCCCCATGGGATAAAGCCCCGGCGTTCCCTCAGCCATCATATTTTCCCTGTCCCGCACAATGCGGCAGGGAGCAGAAGAACGGGACTCAATGCCCGTCATCACCGCCCCCTGGTCAGCAAAGCCTGGTATCTTCCTGTCAAAATACGGCAATGCCCCCGCCAAAGTCTTGGTGATGAACTCAGGCAGGCAGTCATGCAGATCAGCCGTCTTTACCCCCGGACGATAAGTAGGTGAAGTCAGGAATGACTGAGCCCCCACAGAACCCAAGAGGAAGTCCCCCACGGTCTGCACGGGAGCCTTGTAGTCCCTGCCCCCCAGGTCAAAGGCCAGGTGCTCCAGCTTTTCCTGCAGGGCCATGCCGGAGAGCACATCCCTGCCGAAATCCTCCGGCCCCACCTGCACCAGCAGGGCGCTGTTGGCAATGCCCGAATCCCGGGCGAAATTGCTCATGCCATTGGTGACAACACCCTCCTTTTCGGAAGTGGCCGCCACCACCAGTCCCCCGGGGCACATGCAGAAAGAGTATGCTCCCCTGCCCGTCACCGGGTCCTTGTAGGTCAGGGCATAATCTGCCACAGGCAGGCGGGGATGCCCCGCATCTTCTCCATACTGGGCCCTGTCGATAAACTCCTGGGGGTGCTCTATCCTCACGCCCATGGCAAAGGGCTTGGCTTCCATCTTCAAGCCCCTTGAAAGGAGCATGCGGTAAGTGTCGCGGGCAGAATGGCCGATGCCAAAGAAGGCTGCCTGGCAGGGTATGCGCTCCTCGCCCCCCACAATCAGGGCAGCCAGTTCCCCTCCCGGAGCAAGTTCCAAATCCGTCACCTGGGCGCCAAAGCGCACCTGCCCCCCCAGGGAAATGATTTCCTGCCTGATATTCCTGACAATGCCCCGCAAAAGATCCGTGCCGATATGGGGCTTATGGAGATAGCGTATCTCCTCCGGAGCACCAGCCCTGATAAAAGCCTCAATGATTTCTCCCATCAAGGGGTCATTTATGCGGGTGGTGAGCTTGCCATCGGAAAAGGTGCCTGCGCCTCCCTCACCGAACTGCACATTGGACTGAAGCTTCAGCCCGCCTCCCTGCCAGAAAGATTCAATATCTTTGGTGCGGGTATCGACATCCGCTCCCCGCTCCAGCACCAAAGGCCGATAACCTGCCCTGGCCAAGGTCAGCGCCGCAAACATGCCTGCGGGACCAAAGCCCACCACTACAGGAGGCAGCTCTCCCTGCCCGGGAGCAGGAAAATTCCTTTCAGTCAGGGGCTGAGGCACTATGATTTCCAGATTCTTGTCCTTTTTCAGCTTGCCCCTGAGCTTCTTTTCATGGGCAGGTGCTATTTCTACATCCAGCATATAGGTGAACTGGATGGGAGCCCCACGATAGCGGCGGGCATCTATGGCCTTACGCACAATTACCACCCCAAGCACAGCCTGGGGTGGTAATCCGAGACGCTTAGCCACAAGGACGGACAGGTCCGCCTCCTCAGTGAGAGGCACCTGCATATTCTTGATTCTAAGCAATGTTATCTTCACTCCATCTTATATTGACTTACTGACTCTTCTCCGGCTCATCGGCCTTCCTGATTTCCAGATAAACAGTAACCTCCTTGTTGGTCACTGTGATGCCTTCGGGAAGTTTCAGCTGCACCTTCCTGCTGGTGGATTTGCCCAAATCTGCCAGATTGACAGGCTCCGTATCCACAGAAGTGATCTGGGCCAGGGTTTCCTCAGGTCCTGCAATCTCAATCTTCACCGGATCCACCTTCACTCCGGACAGCACCAGTCCCCGATGCATCTCCCCTGCAGTGACAGCCTTGATATTGACTACTTTCTTAGTCAGTCCCCGGGCCAGCTGCACATCTGCCTGCACGGAGGAAGGCCGCACCGTAACGCCGCTTACCTCCCTGCCGTCTGCATTGATGGGCGTGAGAGGCACCTGGAGGGTGAAATCTGTGCCATTGCCGGAGAGGCCCACATAGCCTATCACCCGGCTTACCTCATCCAGCAGGGACTTGGGCCCCTCTACGCTGACCACACTGGCAGTCTGAGTGACCCTGGCCACAGTAGTGCCTGGAGCTGTAGCTCCCGTGACAATGAGCTCTGCCTTGAACTGGCGGCTCTCAATCTTATCCAAAGTCACTTCCACAGTCTCCGGCTGCACTTCCACTAACTCAAAGCCCTGTGGCATATTGGTATGCACCCGGTAAGCCTTCCTGCCGTCACTGGCACTATCCAAGTCCACATAGGCATCAAAATCATCTTCTGTAGCATTCACGAACATGGAGCGGGGTCCCCGCACCTTCAGCTTCACTGCCCCTGTCTCCTGGGACACCTTGTACCCCTCAGGAGCATTCATGATGGTAAGGGGCACGGAAAAAGTTCCCTCAATGGAAGGATTCTGATCATTCATCACATAGCCCCAAAGCACAAGGGCTACCAGCAAACAGAGGATCTTGGCAGCCAGATTGCGCCGCACCAGATTTTGCAAGCGTCCAATCATGACTTATTCCTCCAATTCCTGATCATATCCTTGAAGCCCGCTTCAGGAGCCACAAAAGCCGGCCGCAGAACCGCCTTGAGCCTGTCCATGTCCAGATGTCTCATGATATGGCCGTTCTCAGCCACTGAAACAGTCCCCGTTTCCTCACTGACCACTACAATCAGGGCATCGCACTGCTCAGAAAGGCCAATAGCTGCCCGATGCCTGGTGCCAAGCTCCGTGGAAAGGCTGCGATTCTCCGTCAGGGGCAGCAGGCAGCCTGCCGCAATGAGCCTTTTCCCTCGAATCACTGCCGCTCCGTCATGCAGCGGCGTATTGGGAATAAACACATTCATGAGGAAATCAGAGGTAATCAGGCCGTCTATCTGTATGCCTGTGGCGCTGATATCGTTGAGCCCCATATCCCGCTCGATAACCAGCAGGGCCCCTATCTTGTTGGTGGAAAGCACCTTCACAGCCTTGGCCAGCTCATTTACCACTGAACGGGCTTCATTATCATCCAGCGTAACCGAAGGAGCCAGAAACCTGCCCTGCCCCAAATGTTCCAGCGCCCGCCTGAGCTCTGGCTGGAATACAATGGGCAAAGCCACAAAGAGCAGGGTCACGCTCTTCTGCAGGAGCCAGGACATGACATGCAGTTCCAGCCAGCTGCAGATGATGGTGATGCCCAAAAGCACCAGCACACCCTTCACCAGGGTAATGGCCCGGGTATCCTGGAGCATCTCATATACTTTATAAAGGATGACTGCCACAATGAAAATATCTACAGCATCAAGCACCGTAATGGTGGAGAGAATGCCATGGAATCCGCTGGGCAGGGAAAAATCTATAGGCATAACGTAAAACTCCCTATGTAAAATAGCACTAAAAATATTATAGCGCAATAAACCAAGTTTTGCCACCTTCAAACATACCTATTTATAGGGCATTCTCTCCGGCCAGACCGAAATCCTTCCTGTACACTCCTGGTGCACTATGAAAATTCTCCGCACAAGAAAAGAGGACTGCCTCACAGCAGTCCTCAGACGTATTTCTATAAGATTTACTTGATTTCCCGAATCCAGCCTTCGGGGCCTTCGATAGTGCCCAGCTGGATGCCGCGCAGGGTATCGTAAAGCTTCTGGGTGACGGGGCCCATCTTCTCCATGCCGCTGGGGAATTCGATGGTCTCATCCTTCCCAACCACCTTGCCCACAGGGGAGATGACAGCTGCCGTACCGCAGAGGCCGCACTCAGCGAAGTCCTTCAGCTCGGAGAACTTCACCGGGCGATGCTCCACCTTCATGCCCAGCATGTGCTCTGCCAGGTACACCAGGGAGCGGCGGGTGATGGAGGGCAGGATGCTGTCGGATTTTGGGGTTACCACCGTGCCATCTTTGGTGATGAAGAGGAAGTTGGCGCCGCCGGTTTCCTCCACATAAGTGCGGGTGGCAGAATCCAGGAACATATTCTCGTCAAAACCGTTGTGATGAGCCAGTACATAGGGATGGAGGCTCATGGCGTAATTGAGGCCTGCCTTGATATGGCCCGTGCCATGGGGCGCAGCCCGGTCAAAGTCGCTTACGCAGAGGGTGATGGGCTTGGCACCGCCCTTGAAGTACGGTCCCACAGGAGTGCCAAAGAGACGGAACTGATACTCCTCAGCCGGCTTCACACCAATGACCGGGCTGGAGGCGAACATATAGGGGCGCAGGTACAGGGAAGCATCAGAGCCGTAGGGAGGCACCCATTCCTTGTTGGCTGCCACTACCTGATCCACTGCTTCCAGGAACCTCTCCTTGGGGAAAGCAGGCATTTCCAGCCTTTTGGCTGAATCCACCATGCGCTCTGCATTGAGGTCAGGACGGAAAGTCACAATGCGTCCATCCTTGGTAGTGTAAGCCTTAAGGCCCTCGAAGACCTCCTGGCAGTACTGCAGGATACCTGCACATTCATTGAGGACAATATTGGCATCCTCGGTGAGCACGCCCTCGCCCCACTTGCCATCCTTGAAATTTGCCACATAGCGCTTGGATATCGTACGATAGCTGAAACCCAAATTCGACCAATCCACATCTGCCTTTGCCATACTAATGCCCCTTTTCTGCTAAGGACAGCCCGGAGTTTGCCGGGTCCCCCTATATATAAACTTGACTGATGTTTGTCCACCATTGGCGGAAATGTGAAACATCTTTATCTCATTGAACTATTTTAGGCTAGAAATGTAACATTGTCAATGCCTTTTGAGAACAAACGTCTTTCTATGTCCTTGATGCCCTTCTCCTTGCGCCAGTCCAGGAGTTCCCGACGGGCCTGAGGCAGTTTTTCGATGATGTCACCTGCCAGCAGGCCTTCCCCCAGCACCTCATAGGCCAGGTCTCCTGCCCTGCCGTGAAGATACGTGCCCAGAAGCGGCATGAAATCCACCTCCGTCTGGGCCGCCAGGCCGGCAATGGTGCCTGCCAGCACATCACCGGTTCCGGCAGTGGCCATGCCAGGATTGCCCAGCGTGGAGAAGAAAACCTCCCCTTCCGGATAGGCCATCAGCGTACATTCGCCTTTGGCCACCAGTACGGCCTTGCAGCCCTTGGCCAGCCGCTGGGCAGCCGTCACCAGATTCCCCCGGAGAGTCTCTGTCTCCACCCCCATGAGCCGCGCCATCTCGCCCAAATGAGGCGTGAGGATGGGACGTTCCTTGCACTCTGCCAGCACCTCAGGCAGCCTTGCAAAGGCGAAGAGAGCATCTGCATCCAGCACCAAGCGGCAGGGAGTGCGGGTGGAAACCAGCCGCACAAACTCCATGGTCTCCGCTGCCCTTCCCAGCCCCGGCCCCATCAGCAGCACATCAGCCTTATTAGCCAGGGAAAGCACCACTTGCACAGCATCCTCCCCCCCAAGATACCCGGCTTCTGTTTCCGGCAGGGGACAGGTCATGATTTCCTGTACCTGCGCAGCCACTATGGGCTGCTGGCTCTGGGGCACTGCCAAAGTCACCAGTCCTGCCCCAATGCGCAGGGCTGCTTTGGCTGCCATGACAGCCGCCCCGGTCATGCCGCGGGAACCTGCCACAATGAGAATGCGGCCGCAGCTGCCCTTATGCACATCCCTGGCACGCTCCGGCAGCAGAGAGGCCGCCAGATCCTTGTCCAGCATCTGCAGGGACATCTTATCCGAATCAAGCAACTGGGAAGGCAGGCCAATATCATCCACTACCAGCCTGCCCACATAATCTGCTCCCGGAGAGAGCAGCTGCCCCGGCTTGGGCAGGCCCAAAGACAAGGTAGCCTGGGCTCTTACGGCAGCAGTCTGCACTGCGCCCGTATCTGCCGCCACCCCGCTGGGCATATCTATGGCCATGACAGGCCTTTCCGACTGATTGATCTCCTCAATCAGTTTCAAGGTCTTCTTCCTGAGCTCCCCCACAGCTCCGGTGCCCAGGATGCCATCCACTATACCCTCGGAAAATTTCAGGGCCATGTGGCACCTGTCCCAATCCCTGTCGCCGTTCAGTTCGTGCAGTTCCATGCCCATCTTTTCCAAAATGGTGTACATGGCAGCAGCCGAAGGTTTCAGGTTGGCGTGCTCCCCGGCCAGGAACACTCTCACCCTTGCCCCCTTATTGGCCAGATGGCGGGCAGCAGACATGGCATCACCACCGTTATTGCCGCTGCCGGCCACCACGCAGAGGCTCTTGCCCTGCACGCCTCCCAGCATCTCCATGGTCACTTCTGCTGACCTGCGGCCTGCATTTTCCATGAGCACGATTTCAGGCAGGCTGTAACTGTCCGCCGCCTCCTTGTCTATCCTGTGCATATCTTCTATAAGTCCAAGCTTCATACCATTTCCTCCGCTTATGATTTATTTTTCCATCACACACTGGGCAACAGCATAGTCCTTCGAGTGGCTCAAAGAGAGCCAGACAGACTTTATCCCCCGTTCCTCTGCCAGCTGCCCAAAATAGCCGCTGAGGGTCACCTGGGGACAGCCCAACTCATCAGGCAGGATTTCGATATCCAGCAGGGAGCCATGCCTGAGCCCTGTGCCAAAGGCCTTCAGCACCGCTTCTTTCCCCGCCCAGCGGGCGCCGTAACTGGCAAATTTGCCTGCCCCACGTGCCTTGCAGTACGCCTGTTCTTTTTCCGTATATACCCGTTTGATGAAGGCAGGGCTGGCCGCCTTTTCCACCCGGGCGATTTCAATGATGTCCGTGCCAATGCCAACAATCAACAATTATTCCCCCGCTTAATCACAAATTAGGAGCCGACAGAACTTGCCGGCTCCTATAGTATACCATTTTAAGGTGAAATCTTGCACCATCAGTTTGCCAGAGCAGGAGGCAAATCTCCTGTATATGCCTTGCCCGCCATGGTGGGACCACCAGTAGCGCTGGTGGCACCGCTGTCATCGGTGCTGCCAATGCTGTTGTCACCTGTGGCTCCCAGCGTGCTGCTAGCACCTGTAGAAGGAATATTGCCCGTTGCCTTGCTGGTGGGGGGACCGCCCGCAGCGCTCACGCTCTCATTAGGATTGAAGCGATAGTTCCGAGCGATGAAAACTTCCACCCGGCGATTCTGCTGCCTGCCCTCGTCCGTATCGTTGGAAGCAATAGGACGGTATTCGCTGTAGCCCACAGCGCTGAAGCGCTTGGGATTGAGCCTGTTGTCCTGGGCGATGATGTACTTCATGAAATTCAGGGCACGACTGGAAGAAAGCTCCCAGTTGGAAGGAAACTGAGCCGTGTTGATGGGCACATTGTCCGTGTGCCCGGAAATGACCACCCGCTCTGGCAAAGTAGCCAGAAGCCCCGCTATCACGGGAGCAATCTTCTGAGACTCAGCCACCAATTGAGCTGAGCCCGAGGGGAACAAAGCCCTCTCCTTGATGCGGATCATGAGGCCGTCCTCGGAAAGCTCCGTGGTGAGCTTGTCCTTGAGGTTGTTGGCCTCGATGTATTCCTCCATCTGGCGCTGAACTTCCTCCAGGCTCTGATTCTCCTGGATGTAGGCCGAATTGCCCGCATCCTCATCGCTGGGCATCTCCGCCCGACGCCCGGGATTCGGCCCCATGGCATCAAAGAAGGAGGGGCCGCCGGAGTTGAAGGCTGCAGTGAAAGCCTGGGCCATCTGCTTCAGCTTCGTCTGGTCGGTCTGGGAAATAGCGAAGAGGGCTATGAACAGAGCCAGCAGGAGGGTCATCAGGTCAGAATAAGGCAGGAGCCAGGGCTCACCTTCATGTTCTTCGTGAGGTGGCTGACGTTTCTTCTTAGCCATTAAATCACTCCTTCTTCAAACCTTCACGCTCGGACTGAGGAATGAAGACCATCAGTTTTGCCTCGATAGCCGTGGGAGAATCACCGGCCTGCAGGGAAAGGATGCCTTCAATGATCATGCGCTTCTCGCTGACTTCTGCCTTGGACAGCAGCTTCAGCTTGTTGGCCATGGGCAGATAAACGACGTATGCGGTGAAGATACCGAGGATGGTTGCCACGAAAGCTGCTGCGATAGCGTGGCCCAGCTTGTTGATATCGTTCAGGTTGCCCAGTGCTGCGATAAGGCCGATAACGGCGCCAAGCACACCAAGTGTAGGCGCGTAAAGTCCTGCCTGCTCCAGCATGGCACGGCCTTCGGCATGGCGTTCCTGCATGACAGCCAGTTCTGCATCAAGCACGTCGCTGACGAACTCCGGATCCATGCCGTCAATGACCATGCCCAGACCTGTCCGGAAGAAAGGGTCCTCGATTTCCTGCACCTTGCCCTCAAGGGCCAGGATGCCTTCACGGCGGGCAATCTGGGAAAGCTCGATGAACATGCTCAGAAGTTCCGCTTTCTCATGCAGGGCCGGCTTGAAGTAAACCATCTTGACAATCTTGGGCAGGGACTTGAGCTGCTTCATATTGAAGGCAGTGAACAAGCAGGAGAAGGTACCGCAGATAATGATCAGGAATGCCGCAGGGTTATTCAGTGAGCTGATGGGCGCACCCTTGATGATCATACCTACGAAGACGGAGATAAGACCGCCTATTGCGCCTATAACTGTTGATATTTCCAAGATAAAAGCCCCCCTAACCTTCTGTCGTTATTGAAGGAAAATCATCTAAGCTATAACGTGCTTACGCTTACTTGTATAATTCCTTGCAAAGGGCAAAAATCCTACCAGAGGAGAGGAAAAAAATTTTTTACGGAGCAACAATAATTTTTTATTATTATATCATTTATGTGTGTAAAGTATGATATAATAAATAAAAGATAAAGGAGATTTATGTCTACAAAGAAAGAAGCGATTGCATGGAACTCAGACAACTCGAATATTTCCAGATGGCCAGCCGTCTGCGGAATATCACCCGGGCTGCGGAAAGGCTGCGCGTCTCCCAGCCCAACATCACGGTCGCTATCAAGAAGCTGGAAGCAGAGCTGGGCATCCAGCTTTTTGACCGGAGCCAGAAACAGCTGTCCCTGACCCCGGAGGGAGCCGTCTTCCTCAACCGTATCGAGCTTGCCCTGCGTAACATCCAGGACGCAGTGCTGGAGGTCAATGACTACAAGCAGCTGCAGAAAGGCACCATCAAGATTGGCATACCTCCCATGATGGGCGCCTACCTCTTTCCCAAGATTTTCTCCAGCTTCCAGAAACGCTACTCACATCTGGAAATCTTCCTGCATGAAGAAGCCTCCATGTCCATCCGGGAACAGCTGGAGCGGGACGAGCTGGACTTCGGCATCATCATCATCTCCGGTGCCTCCCAGAGCCTCCAGCTCCTGCCCATGTCCCGGAACCAGATTGTCTGTTGCGTACCGGAAACCAGTCCTCTGGCCCAGAAAAAAGCCATCAGCCTCCAGGATGTAGCAGACTCCAGCATGGTCATGCTGAAAGAGGGCAGTTTCCTCAGACAGCTCATCCTGGGCAAACTTGAAGATGCAGGCGTCAAACCCAACATCGTCCTGGAGTCCAATCAGGTAGGCACTCTCAAAGGCCTGGTAGCCTCCGGAGTAGGCCTGGCTTTCCTGCTGGACATGGTGGTGGAAGGCACGCCGGGCGTGAAGGTCATCCCCCTGGCCGAGCCCCTCTTCGTGGATGTAGGCCTGGCCTGGAAAAAAGACCGTTACATTTCCAAGGCCGCCCAGTCTTTCATCGACTTCTGCAAGGAAATCCTCAAACAGAAAAACGACGACTGATTTTCCAACCTAAAAAGCTCCACAAGCTGCTTTGTGGTGTGCTTCCCGTCAAGTAGACACGTAAAAAAATATAAGTAACTTTTCTTGCTGCCCGCAACTAATGCGGGCAGTTTTTATGCAACATTCGCTAGCTTTTCATGGTATTCACTAGGTGTGAGTATGCCAAGACACCGTTGCGGCCTATCATATGTGTAATACTTTATGTAGTTTTCTATGGCATTAACCAGTTCTTGACGAGATGTAAATTTTCGCCCATAGTACATCTCGCGCTTTAGTATACCCCAGAATCCTTCCATAGGAGCGTTATCAAGGCAATGCGCTACTCGGGACATGCTTTGCGTCATATCAGCTTCCATAATCTTTGCATGAAAGGTCTTGTTAGTATATTGAAATCCTCTGTCACTATGGAACAGGGGATGAGCATCTGGATTGGCTTCCAAGGCCTTGTCAAAGGTCTGGAATACGAGGTCATTGTTATTGCTATCACCAATCACATAGGCAACTGGCCTACGGTCACAAAGGTCAAGGATAGCACTGAGGTATATCTTTTTAATAGCACCATCTTCGGTACTGTACTTGAATTCAGTCACATCCGTGACCCATTTCTGGTTGTATTGGTCTGCATGGAAATCGCGTTCAAGCACATTCTCTGCTGTATAGTACGGATCAGTGGCTGGCCTTGTACAGCAATTGTGCCTGCCCTTTATTACAGATTGCAGTTTCATCTTGCGACAGATACGCAATATACGCTTATCGTTTACATGCAGGCCATGGTCATGCTCTATCTTGTCACGAATTCTGCGGTAGCCCATATCAGGATGCTTCTCATGTATATCTTTGGCTAAATTGGCAAGGTTTTGGTTCATATCATCATTCTGGCTAGGTCTTCTATGAAGCCATTTGTAATAGGCTGCCCTCGTTGTTTTACCCAGTTTGCATAGTGCCTTAACTGAGTAATCAACATGTTGGCTGCTAAGCTCCTGTATTGTGCTGTACACGCATGTGTGGCGTGTTCTGCCCAGTATCACCGCCTCTCTAACTCCTCGAGTTTTTTTAGGAAGTCAATCTCCATTTGTTGCTGGGTAAGCTGTGCTTTCAGCATACGGGTTTCATATCGGAGCCGTTCCAGTTCGCTCATTTCTGATTCAGGCTTTCTATGTCCTCTGCCATCTCTAAGCCCCTCAATGCCGTTTCTGTCGTGCTTTCTGACCCAGGTATAGACCTGCTGGTAGGAAACATCAAACTTCACGGCTGTTGCTGTATAGTCGCGCCCATTAGCAATGCAATCCTCCACGATGGAGACTCTTTCCTCGAATGTAGTCTTTCTGCCTTTAGTCACGATGCTGTTCTCCTTTTTGCCTACTGTTCTAAGCTTCTCGTGACTATTATACTTCATAACCCAGTCATGTAGTTGCCTGTGGCTGAGAATACCATATTTTCGGCATATAACATCCTGTGAGCTTTTGCCGGCAAGGTAATCACGGACAGCAGCTTCCTTGAGCTCAGCTGTGTATCTTTGGTGATGCTGCCTTAGAAACACTTCCGGTCCATGGACATCATAGTTACGTATCCAGGTTATAAGAGTTGACCTGTCAATTCCTGCGGCTTCGGCTATGGCTTTATGACTTCCTTCACCGCGCTTGTACTGCTCAACCAGGGCTACCTGCTCTTCTGGTGATAGCTTCCTCTTATACATAAAAATCTCCCCATTAAGTAGACAGTTTTATTATTTAATCTGTCTACCTAATGGGGAGCATATCATTCTGGTTGAGCGAGTGGTGCTTTTTAATATGCTTTATCAAAGCTCATTTAGCCAATGAAAAATCCCGAAAGCAATTTTGATATCGCTTTCGGGATTTATATATTACCTTCGTGACTGAATACTCAACGCCACGAAACATTCATTTTGGTGCGCTCGGCGGGAGTCGAACCCACGCTTTCAGCTCCGGAGGCTAACGTCCTATCCACTGGACTACGAGCGCAATCAACTCTGTTATAATATCATGGATTTCACTGGTGTGTCAAGGGTTTTGGATGGATTTGACTGAAAATAATCACCTTTGATAGGCTTTCATAACTGTAACCTATGGATTTCAATTCTCTTTCACCGTGTGAACTATGGAAAATACTTAGGTCAACTTTTGGTCAACTTGAGAAAATAGCCTTTTGCATGGCACGTGTAGCTGCTTCATCGGTTGAGTGAGCGTATACCGATAAGAGTGTCTTTGGTGTGCTCC
>ODAI012922959.1_pt1 | contig 15962 bp, 14 predicted proteins | sample 1539321 | NCBI WGS metagenome assembly ODAI01 (sample SAMN02144231, study PRJEB22623) | gut metagenome | biome: sheep rumen | host: Ovis aries | place: New Zealand
CACCGGGTATAATTGTACTGGCCCGCCTGCGCCATGAGGAGGAGTTGTCCTGCCAGCTTTTTCCGGCGGATGTCCGCCGGGTAAGTTCCGACTTTGGCCCGAATGGCCGTGAATTCTCCGAAGTTGTCAAAAAATACAGCTCCGTCCACCGCTTCAGCGAGAGAAGCTTCCGGGACCGTAAGCCAGCCGTCCGCATCAAGCTCCCCATCGGGGCAACCCAGCCTGTCCATGAAGAAATCGGCCGTCCGGATGACGCCCTTCCGGGCGCCGCCCACCGGCTGCATGAGGGACCGCTTGGCGCCTTTGAACTCCTTCGGCAGTTTGGCATAAGCCCGCTCCAGCAGAAAGGCCGTCCGCCGGTCCACCACGTCCTCCCCTGGGAGGAAGAGGCAGAAGCCCGGCTCGAAGTCATGGTCCGTGGAGACGTCGTCGTCAAAGCCCAGGCACTCGGAGCCGCTGCCGCAGAGGCCGGCCGCCAGGAAAGGCAGGACCTCAGGGAATTGTTCCTCCAACATCGGGCGGCCAAAGGCCTCAAAATATTCTCTCGACAGCTCCAGTCCCTTCATAGATAATTCACCAGCTTCTCCTCGTCGTAGGTGTGGGGCTCCTTGCCGGCAGCCTTGTGTCCTACAGCGAGGGCGATCTCATACTGCCAGCCCGCCGGGAATCCGAAGCCCTTCTCGAAATAGTCGCGCCTCTCCCCGCGGAAGGCGTCGTAAATGCAGCCGATGATGAGGCTGCCCAGTCCCAGGTCCTCAGCCGCCAGGGACATGTTCTCCACGGCGATGCCCGCGTCCAGGCCGCCCCAGTGATTGCGGCTGTCCGCGCTCAGCATGATGACGACAGGTGCTTCATAATAAAAGTTGTGGGCCGGAGCTTCGATGCCGCGCAGGGCATTTTTCTCATTCTCCAGCTCCGCCAGGATGGGATTGTCGCCCTTCACGACCGTAAAATGGACCTCCTGGCGATTGGCCGCCGTCGGGGCCTGAAGACCGGCGGTCACGATCTGTTTGATCTCAGCCTCCGTGAGGGGCTCACTGGTGTAGCTTCTTGTCGAGCTTCTCTTTGCGATGGCTTCCAGCGCTGTTCCCATGTTTTGTATCCTCCTTAGATAAAGCTTTGTTCTGTCCGGCTTCAAAGTCTGGACCTATTATACCCTATTTTTTCTCCTGTTGGAACAGGAGCTTAGGAAAGTGGGAATCAGGGACGGTTCCTTTTCCCAGTTTTCTTCGAAAACTGGGAAAAGGAACCGTCCCTGATTCCCACTTTCCTCACCCCGTCAGTTCCGCAGCAGACACAAACCCATACGCACTCTCCGCGCTCCACACGGCCCGCTTAATAGCTTCGCTCACCGCCTCCGCAGCCAGCTGCCCCACCAGATCCCGGTCAGCCTCCACCTCGCCCACCGAGAGGGCATAGATGCTGTCCCCGTCGGCCGAGGTGTGGACCGGCCGGATAGACCGGGCATACCCATCATGGGCCATCCCGGCGATCTTGCACAAGGCCGTCTTGTCGAAGGCGGCGTTGGTCATGACCACGGCCAAGGTCGTATTCCCGACGAACTTGTTCTCCACCGCCTGGATAGATGCCTTCATGACCTCGGTCGTGCTCCTGAGTGCCTGCCTGTCCTCCGTCAGCAGGCCGGCGATCTGCTCCCCTGTCTGCCAGTCGAACACGTCACCCAGGGCATTCAGGGCTACAACTGCCCCCACCTTGAGCGAGCCGATCTCCATGGCATAGCTGCCCATGCCGGTCTTCATGCAGGTCGCCATGCCTCCGATCTTGCCGACGGTGGCTCCGCAGCCGGCACCGAAATTCCCGTCGCGGTAGTTATTTTCCTCGAAAGCCAGCCGCGCGGCCTCGTAACCCATCTTCTCATCAGGCCTCACGAAGGGGTCGCCCACGGTGAGGTCGAAAAGGTCCGACTGCGCCACCAGCGGCACCTTGGTCACGCCCACGTCGAAGCCGTACCCCCGCTCCTCCAGATAGCGCATGACGCCGCCCGCCGTGCCGAGGCCGAAAGCGCTGCCGCCGGATAAGACCACCGCGTGGATGACCTGGGCGGCCATGAGGGGATTCAAAAGCTGGCTCTCCCGGGAGGCCGGACCGCCGCCGCGGACGTCGAGCCCGGCCCGCATGCCATTTTCACAAATGAAGACCGTGCACCCCGTCCCCGCTTCCGCATTCTCCGTCTGACCGATCCGGACATGGCCGATTTCCTTGATTGAGATTTCCTTCATGACATCCTCCTTGTGCTGAGCCGTCCGATTTACCCTGGGAACCTTCCGGTCTGCTGCCACTCTAAAGTACAGATTACGGGAAAACCGAGCCCGAAGCAGGTGCTTAAGCATTGAAAACCAGTTCCCGCTGACCCCCGGCTTACAGCATGCACTTAAAGCCGCGTTGACCGCAGGCGCACCCGATCCTGCGTAAAAACGGGCCGGCGGACTCAATATACCAATGTCCCGCCGGCCCTGCCTGTGTCAGATTCCGTTGTTGCGGATCACGTCCGCGTAGAAGTAAGCCGAATCCTTGAGGGTCCGCTCCTGGGTCCTGTAGTCCACATAAATGAGACCAAACCGCTTGTCGTACCCTTCCGCCCACTCAAAATTGTCCATGATGGACCAATAGGTGTAACCGACCATGGGCACGCCTTCCTCCGCAGCCCTCTGCAGGCCGGAGATATAGCCCTTCATGTACTCGATGCGCTGCGGATCGTGGACCTTGCCGTCGCTCATGACGAAGTCCAGATTGGCCATGCCGTTCTCCGTGATGAGGAAGGGCAGGCCATAGCGGACATAGAAGGTCTTGGCAGCCCAGTAGAGGGCGTCCGGCGTGATGGGCCAGCCCATGGCTGTCCTGGGCATGCCGGGATAGACGTCCGGGTTGGGGCCGGCGAACTCCTCGTAGTTGCTGGACTGGTAGCTGTTGTAGCCGAAGAAATCCAGCTTCTGGTGGATCACCGCCAGTTCCTCATCCGTAATTCTGCCCTGCATGGGGGCCGGCAGTGTGCCGAGGATGGCCGGGTCAGCCCACCAGTTGATGTCGAAGAAAATTGGATTCTCCGGGAAAGTCCTGTCATAGGCAGCCTTTACGGCCTCCTCATCTGTCCCCTTGGGCTCGTAGAGGGCGCCGTTCAGCGCCATACCTACCTGAGCCGGAAGAATGGCCCTCTCCCGGATCAGCTGCACCGTCCGGCCGTGGGCCAGGAGCACATGCTTGGAGAGAAGGACCATGTCGTCAAGTCCCTCCTCCATGGAATTCGCCTTCAGTGTCTCGAAAGGAGCGTGGCCGCCGGTCACATAGCCCAGACCGATGAAGCAGGCCGGCTCGTTGAAGGTCATCCAACGGGAGACCTGGCCGGAGAGGGCATCCACCACCACCTTGGCATAATTCAGGAACCAGTCCACGATCTGGGGATTTCTCCAGCCGCCCTGCTCGTGGGCCCACATGGGAAGGTTCCAGTGGAAAAGGGTCACCATGGGCTCGATGCCGGCCGCCTTGAGCTCCGCGACCAACTTCCGGTAGAAATCAAGACCCTTCTCGTTGACCGTGTCGGGCCCGCTCATGACGCGGGGCCAGCTGATGGAGAAACGGTAGGCCTTGATGCCGATCTCCTTCATGAGGGCGATATCTTCTTTATAACGATGGTAATGGTCGCAGGCGACATTTCCGTTGTCGCCGTGGGCAACGTGGCCCTCGCTCAGAGCATCCCAGATGCCGGGGACCTTGCCGTCCTCGTCATAGGCGCCTTCCACCTGATAGGCAGCACTCGCTGCACCCCATAAGAAATCCTTGGAAAATGCCATGATTGTGTCCTCCATTTCAGTTCAATGCTTCTGCAAACATTTTATCCCCGCGCCGCTGCAGGAAACGGTCGCGAGGTAAGGATCTGTATCATATAAGTGTGTTTTGGGTTATTTCTTATGATAAGGCCGCGGCAAGACATCGGGCGGTTCTGCCGCCCCCTCAAGAAGGCAGGATCAGGAACACCCGCCGCATCCGACATAAAAGGCTTCGCTGCCTTTACACTGTCCGACTTTCTCAGTCCAGGACCTCCACCAGCTCGATTCGGAAGTTGAGCTCCTTGCCGGCCATCTCGTGGTTAGCGTCGAAGGTGATATTGCCGTTCTCAAGGGCTGTCACCCGGCAGGGAATCGGCTGGCCCATGGCGCCCTGGAGATAGACCTGCTGGCCTACCGTAAGACCCTCAGCGCCGGGCAGGTCGCTGACCGGAACAGTGAGGATTGCGTCCGGATTGGACGGGCCGTAGGCTTCCTCGGGCATAAGATGAACGTCGACGATCTGGCCGACCTCAAGATCGGCCACCGCGGCGTCAAAGCCCTTGATCATCATGCCGGCGCCGCAGACGAACTCCAGCGGCTCGCCCCTGTCGTAGGAGGAGTCGAACTGGCTGCCGTCGTTCAGCGTGCCCTTGTAGTGAACGCGGACGGTCTTGCCTGCATTTTTCCCATCGACGGTGAGGGCCTGTCTGTGACGGCCGCAGCAGTGATGGCCTTCGTCCTCGTCCTCGCCGTGGTGACCGCAGCACTCATGATCTTCACCGTCCTCATCGTGGTGGCCGCAGCACTCATGGTCTTCACCTTCTTCGCCGTGGTGACCGCAGTGATGGCCTTCGCCATGGTCGTGGTGGTCGCAGTTGGCGCCTTCAGAGTCCAGTTCTCCCCTCAGATAAGCCTCCACAGCCGCGTCGGCGTCGCCCTGGGCGCCGGAGCAGACCTCAAGGCCGGCTTCCATCAGATGGTTCATGGCTCCGCCGCCGATGCCGCCGCAAATGACAACATCGACGCCCTTGCCGGCCAGCATGCCCGCCAGCGCGCCGCAGCCGGCGCCGTCTGACCCGATTACCTGGCTGGATACGACCTTGCCGTCCTCCACCTCATATATTTTGAAGCACTCGGTGTGGCCGAAGTGCTGGAAAATCTGTCCGTTTTCGTAAGTAACCGCTATTCTCATGATTTCTCCTTTTCTATGCCAGTTGGACTGTCTGACCATTATAACATAAAAGGGCCGTGACGCAAACGCCGGCCTTCCATGTCTCTGCAAAAAAAGACGGCCCATGAAGGGCCGCCCTTTTCGGCAGTAACCATATTTTACGATAATCTCGAAGGAGTATCCCTTGTCTCAATATCCGCCAGAAAAGCCTGAATGTAGGTGAGGGCCGCACCGACAGTGATATTATGCCGGGGCATCCTGCTGAGGAGAATGAAATCCTCCTCTTCGTCAAATGGCGTGGCTTCTCTGATGACGCTGTACATGAACCTGACATCCTGTTCTGTCAGGAACTGGGCGAGATGCCCGCCAAGGATGACGTCCACATCCAGGACAAGATGCAGGTTGTTGACCATCCGGCTCAGAATCCCGAGATAATCATTCCACTTCTCCACAGCCCCGGCTTCCCCGCTCCTGACAGCTTCAAAGAAATCCTCCGGCTGATCGTCTCCCAGAAGAGCGCTCATAGAACAGACCGTCTCCAGGCAGCCATACCTGCCGCAGTAACATTTTTTTGCCTCCGCCCCATAGCGCACCTGGATATGTTCAAACGTTGCGTTGTGTCCATGTTTGCCGCCCCGGATCATGCCATCAGCGATCAAAGCACCGCCCAGATGCTGGCTCAAAGAGATATACAATGCATTTGTGATCCGCTGAGAATGCCAGATTTCCGTGAGCGCAGCCCCCTCCGGATCGTGAATGAAGGTACATGGATAAGGAAGATACCTGCCGAAGCACTCGACCTTGAACCCTGTATTGTTCAGAATCGCGCCATATACAATACTTGTGCCGTCCGTCGAGATCAGGGCCTGCATGGCAAAGCCTATGCCCAGCACCTGCTCATCGCGGAAGTCATGTCGGGAAATGAAATCCCGGATTTCTTCGCTGACGCGTCTGCAGTATTCATCCGACATCTCAAAAGGCAGACCCTTCTCCTCAAAATCGACCGGCTTCCCATACAGGTCCACCGCTATCATTTTGAGCTTCCTGGAACGCACCTCTACGCCGATGGCCACCCTGTAGTCGGCAACTATGGAGTATCCGACAGCTTTGCGTCCAATCAGCTCGGTATCCTGCATTCCGTTCTTGTAGATCAGCCCGTCAGCCTCCAGGGCCACCAGGTTGGAGGCTACAGTCGGTCTGCTGAGACGCAGTGCATAGGAGATATCCTGCTGAGATACCTTCCCGTTTTCATATATGTAGTCATATATCAGCTGCCGGTTGTTCGCCTTGATCTGTTTAGGCGTAATACTTTTTCCCATAATGATATTCCAGCCTCCCAATGCAAGCATGCCTGTGACAGTTTTTATTTCTTACTGAATACTCTACCAGATGTGAGATAGGCATGCCACATGCAGATTGCACAATATTTTGTATAATCATTTGACAAAATTTCCAAGTTGACTGGAGCGTTCTGCGATGGTATTATGTAACCACAATATGATAATTCATTTTACAAATCTTATTTATCAATTAACTTACACAAGCAAGAAAGGAGTTCGAGTATGGGTATTATTGAAATGATGCGTCTGGACGGCAAGAAGGGCTTTGTCACTGGAGCTGCCCGAGGCATCGGCAAGTGCACGGCCACCGCTTTCGCAGAGGCAGGTGCTGACCTCGCCATCGTCGACCTGGACATCGCCACTGCGGAGCAGACCGCAAAGGAGATCGCGGAAGCGACCGGCAGAAAAATCATCGCCATCAAGTGCGACGTGACGAACGAAGCCGAAGTCCAGGCCATGGTAGATGAAGTCGTTGAAAAGCTGGGCGGTCTTGATTTCTGTCACGCCAATGCAGGCATCTGCATCAACGCCGCTGCGGATGAGATGACCTTCGCCCAGTGGAGAAAGAACCTCTCCATCAACCTCGACAGCGTCTTCCTCACCGACACCATCGCTGCAAAATACATGCTTGCCCACGGCGGCGGCTCCATCATCAACACAGCTTCCATGTCCGCCCACATCGTCAACGTTCCCCAGCCCCAGTGCGCATACAATGCCTCCAAGGCCGGCGTGATCCAGTTGACCAAGTCCCTGGCCATCGAGTGGGCAAAGCGCGGGGTCCGCGTCAATTCCATCTCCCCGGGCTACATCGGCACCGACCTTACCCTCTCCTCCCCGACCCTTCAGCCGCTGATCGCCCAGTGGAATGCCATGGCTCCCATGGGCAGACTTGGCAGACCGGAGGAGCTCGGCTCCATCTGCGTATACCTGGCGGGCGACACATCCACCTTCACGACCGGTTCGGACTTCATCATCGACGGTGCCTTCACCTGCTTCTGATCACATCTGTGCTGCGCCCCCTTCTGTTCTTATCCACGCGCCATCCCTTCCGGGCCAAAGGAAGGAGATAAACCGCAACTACTCAGCCACCTGCCGAGGGCGATCAGAGGCTCTTTGCACTCTGACCATCCGGGGATTCCATCTTGAAATCTGTCGGACAGTTCTTATGCGTAATTCCAGGGGGCTGAGCAGTTGCAAATATATTTCTCACTCAACAAGGAGGTTGAAAATGAAAAAGAAACTTTTAGCTGCTCTCTGTGTGGTCACTATGGCACTTGGTCTTCTGGCGGGCTGCGCCGGATCCGGTTCCTCTTCTGGTTCCTCTTCTGGTTCCTCTTCTTCCGGTTCCTCTTCTGAAGCTGCAGAATCGGTTGCCTCCACAGGCGAGACCGAAGGCGTGCAGGCAAGTCCCGAGTTCTATGCCCAGGCCGATCTCTCCACCCTGAGCGGCAAGAAAATCGGCGTCACCATCCAGTCTCTCCAGAATGCCTACTGGGCCGGCGTCATGCCCGCCCTCCAGAATGTCGTTGAGTCTAACGGCGCTGAAATCACCATCGTCGCCTGCGACGACAGCTCCGCCACCCAGATCGGCCAGATTGAGAACTTCGTCTCCTCCAAGTGCGACCTTATCATGGTCCATCCCTCCGACGCCGCTGCCGTCGAAGACGCATGTGCCCAGGCCAGGGAAGCCGGCATCAAGGTCATGTGCTGGGATGACCCGATGACCAACACCGACGGCAACTGGGTCCTCAACAATACCGACCTCGGCATTGAAATCGGCAAGGCTGCCGGCGAGTTCATCGCTGAGCACTACACTGCCGACAACAAGGCCCAGATTGCCATGATCAACTATCCGCAGACCACCATCCTGCTCGAGCGCGAGGAAGGCATCATCCAGGGTCTCGAAGCCACCGCTTCCGGCCTGTATGAGATTGTTTCCAGCCAGGCCGGCCTTGACGCCAACCAGGCCCAGACTGCTATGGAGACCATCCTTCAGCGCTATCCGGACTGCAGAATCGTCACCGGTATCGGCTCCGGCGCCATGATTGGTTCCGACGAGGCTTTCCAGATCTCCACCGGCGGCAACATCCCCGAGGATATGGGCGTCTTTACCGCTGACGTCACCAAGCAGCAGCTCGAGCACCTCATGGACGAGAGCTATCCGGCCCGCATCGCTGTCGGCTTCGAAGGCTCCGACGTGGATACCGCCACAGCCTGCGCTTCCATGTACGCCCTGATTCTGGGCGACAAGCTCGAGTCTCAGAACGTCTTCCGTGGGCTGATGAGAATTTCCGCCGAGGATGCTCCCACCATCATGGAAGGCATGCAGTAATACGTAGTCTTGATTACCCGCGCAATACTCAGCAACCCACCTGTATTGCGCGGGCAACTTATACCATCATTTAAAGGAGGATAGGGAATGAGTGAAGATTTTGTCCTTGAACTCGAACATATCCGAAAGGAATACCCCGGCGTAGTCGCTCTCAAGGATGTCACGCTGCAGCTGAGGCGCGGTGAGATCCTTGGACTGATCGGTGAGAACGGCGCGGGCAAGTCTACACTGATCAAGTGCTGCTCGGGCGCTGTCATTCCGACGTCCGGCAAGATCAGGATCAACGGCAAGGAATTTGACCGGATGACGCCCCAGCTGGCGGCGGAGAACGGTATTGCCATCATTTACCAGGAATTCAACAACGTCGGTGAGCTCTCTGCCGCCGAGAACCTCTTCCTCGGCCGCCCGATCCGCAAGGGTATGGTCATCGACCGCAAGGCCATGGAGGAGGAGGCCGCCAAGGCCTTCGCGCAGCTCCGCATCAAAATCAACCCCAAGGAGCTGGTCAAGAACCTCACCGTCGGTTACCAGCAAATGATCGAGATTGCCAAAGCGATTCAGCAGAATGCCCAGGTCCTCATCATGGACGAGCCCTCAGCCCCGCTGACCACCAATGAGGTAGAGAGCATGTTCGAGGTCGTCGAGCTCCTGCGCTCCCGCGGCGTTTCCATCATCTATATCTCCCACCGTCTCGAGGAGATCTTCCGGCTCTCCGACCGCATCGAAGTCATCCGCGACGGCGAGTACGTCAAGACCCTCATCACAGACAAAGCCACCGTCAATGAGCTGATCACCCTCATGGTCGGCCGCGAGATGACCCAGAAGTATCCGCCTCGCAAGCCCTGCATCTCGGACGAAGTGGTTCTCGAGCTGAAGGACCTGTGCGGAAACGGCGACAAGAACATCAATCTCAAGCTCCACGCAGGCGAAGTCCTCGGTCTGGGCGGCCTGGTCGGCGCCGGCCGCACGGAGCTCGCCGAACTCCTCTTCGGAGCCAAGCCTAAGGAATCGGGGCAGATCATCTACTTCGGCAAGGAAATAAACCCAAAGTCCCCGCGTGAGGCCATTGATCTCGGCATCGCCCTGGTCCCCGAGGACAGAAAGCGCCACGGCGCCCTGCTTACCAACTCGATCAAGAACAACATCAACATGCCGATCTATGAGCGCATCTCCAAAGCCAGCGTGATCGACTCCAAGACCGAGCACGCCACCGCGGAGAAATACCGTGCCGATATCCAGATCAAAGGTCCGAGCGTCCACCAGCTGGTCAAGAACCTCTCCGGCGGCAACCAGCAGAAGGTCATCCTTGGCAAATGGCTGGCTGCGGACTCCAAGCTTATTATCTTCGACGAGCCGACCCGAGGCATCGATGTCGGCGCCAAATACGAAATCTACAAGCTCATCAACGATCTTGTAGAATCCGGTCACAGCGTGCTCATGATTTCATCCGAGATGGAGGAGCTGATGGGTATGTCTGACCGAATCATAGTGCTCGCGGAAGGTGAGATGACCGGCGAGCTTGAGAAGGAAGCGTTCAATTCGGACACCATCATGGCGTATGCGTCCGGTATCATCGATCAGAAGGAGGCTATGAAATGAGTAACGTGAATATCAAGAGTCTTGTCAAGTCCAACGCGATCTGGCTGGTCTTTATCGCGGAGGTCATCATTTTCACAATCGCCAGCGGCGGTACTTTCCTCACAGGCAACAATATCGTGAACATCTCCCGCCAGGTTTCCTATTACGGCATAGCCTCCATCGGTATGACTTTCGTCATCCTGATCGCCGGCATCGACCTTTCCATCGGCTCCATCATCACCTTTGTCAACGTCGTCTGTGCCTTCCTCATGGTAAATGCAGGCATGAACATGTGGGTAGCGGTGATCATCTCCCTGCTGCTGGCTACAGCGATCGGCACCCTGAACGGCGGTATGGTCGCCTCCATCGGAATCCCGGCCCTGATCGCGACCTTCGCCTCCCAGACCATCTTTGAGGGCATTTCCTACCTGATCTCCGGCGGACGTCCGATTTCCGGCTTCACCAGCAGCTTCGGCCTCTTTGGCCGCTGGGCTATCGGTCCCGTTCCGGTCTGCGCCCTCATTATGATTGCCTGCTTCGCGCTGGGCAGCTTCATTCTCAACAAGTCCTACTTCGGCCGTTACTTCTACGCCATCGGTGGCAATGAGGAGGCTGCTGAGCTCTCCGGCATCCGCGTGAACCGCGTCAAGTACCTCATCTACGCCCTGTCCGGCTTCTTTGCAGGCCTCGCCGGCATCGTCCTCCTCTCCCGCTCCGGCTCCGCCCAGAGCACGGTCGGCAAGGGTCTTGAGTTCGACGTCATCACCTGCGTTGTCCTCGGCGGTGTCTCCGTCAACGGCGGTGTCGGCCGCATGTCCGGCGTCGTCGCCGGCGTTCTCATCATCGGCTCCCTGACCAACGGAATGATCCTGATGGACGTCAGCGAGTACACACAGATGGTCGTTAAGGGTCTCGTCCTGGCCATCGCCGTCGGCATCGACTGCATGTCCAAGAAGCACCAGTCAACCTGATCCGGGCTGAAAGAGCTGGCCCGCTCCACCGCCCACGCCATATAAAAGGAGGTCGTCATTATGCATGAAGCAGAGAAAAAATGGGACGCCTATTTCAATGAGACGGACCCCGAGGAGCGCAAGCTCATTGTCGGTATGACTGCCGGTGAAAATGACGACCTTGCCGGCTTCCTGGCCATGATCTACAGGAAACGTTATGAGGACCCTAAAAATCATGACCGGGCGGTGGACAACTGGCTCTGGAAATTCGTCTACCTCCCCGGTCTCTACCGAAAGCGCCGCCTCTCCAAAAAAGCCATGCTTACGGAGGTTGACCGCACACTTGACGACCTTTGTCTCAACATGATACTGTCAAAAGAGGAGGAAGCGGCTCTTTACCTTGAATTCCGCAACGCTGCCCGGAGATACCTGGGGACCTGCCTTGGCAGGAACTACGGACGACGGCTGTTCGGTCTGAAGGAAATATCGCCTGCCGAGAAGAGGGCCAGGGCCTGCGAGGAGCTCTGGATGATGTCCCGAGGGCTGGCCCTCAGTGCAGGCAAAGAGGCAAAGTTATCACTGTTCATAGAAGCTCTCCGCGCGGAGGCTTCCGAGTTCTGTCCTGACTGCGACAGTATTTACGAGCACCTAGAGCAGAAGCACAAAAGAGGAGTTTGAATATGATGAAAGACACAATGACACAGCAAGTCATGACCGAGCCAAAAAAGATCATTTTCCGCCAGATTGAAATCCCCAGTCCCGGTCCCGACCAGGTCCTGGTCAAGATCAAAAAGATCGGCATCTGCGGCAGTGACATTCACGTATACCACGGCACGCATCCCTACACCTCCTACCCGGTCACCCAGGGACACGAGGTGTCCGGCGAGATCGTCGCCCTCGGCGAGTATGTAAAGGACCTCACCGTCGGGCAGCGGATCACCATCGAGCCCCAGGTCTTCTGCGGCCGCTGCCATCCCTGCCTCCACGGCAAATACAACCTCTGCGAGAAGCTGAAAGTCATGGGCTTCCAGACCACGGGTACAGCCAGCGAATACTTCGCGGTGGACGCCTCCAAGGTGACCCCCATCCCCGATTCCATGACCTGGAGCGAAGGCGCCATGCTGGAGCCCCTCGCGGTCACCGTTCACGCAGCCAAGCGTTTCCCGGACCTTAAAGGTTCCAAAGTCGTCGTTCTCGGCTGCGGCCCCATCGGCATCCTGTTGGCCCAGTCCGTGAAGGCCCTGGGCGCGGACAAGGTCATGGTCACCGATATCTCCGACAAGCGCCTTGAGCTGGCAAAGAGCGTCGGCGCGGACTATGCCTTCAACACCCTCCACAAGGACTTCGGCGAAGCCCTCCTTGAGACCTACGGTCCCGACAAGGCCGACGTGATCTTCGAGTGCGCCGGCAGCGACATCACCATGGACCAGGCCATACAGAACGCCCGCAAGGGAAGCACCATCATTCTGGTCGCCGTCTTCGGCAAGCGCGCCAGCGTGGACCTGGCCAAGCTCAACGACTCTGAGCTGGACCTGAATACTTCCATGATGTACCGGCACGAGGACTTCGTCGACGCGATCCGGTTGGTGGAGGAAGGCAAGATTCAGCTGAAGCCCCTGCAGACAGCCCATTTCGCTTTCGAGGACTATTCGGAAGCCTATCAGTATATAGACAATAACCGTGAGACCACCATGAAGGTCATCATCGACGTGGACCCGGACGCAGGCGAGTGAAGCCTTCGCTGGAAATGAAGACATATCATGCAGATACAGGAGGCAGCCAGATGATTCTAAGTTTTAAAGGACTGAAAGATACCTCTTCCTGGGAAGCCGCAGGCATCGCCCTGCCCGGCTACGACCCGGAGGCACTGGCCCGGAACACAAAAAATGCGCCCAGGTGGGTTCATTTCGGGATTGGGAACATTTTCCGTATCTTTATCGGCGGCATCGCTGACCGGCTGATCTCCGAAGGATATCTGGACACGGGCATCGTCTGCGTCGAGACCTACGACTATGAGGTGGTCGACCGGATCTATCGCCCCTTCGACAATCTCGCCCTCGCGGTGACGCTGCACAGTGACGGGCAGGTGGACAAGCGCGTTCTGGGCTCCATGGCTGAAGCCGTCAAGGCAGATATGGCGGACGCGGAGGCCCGGAATCGGCTTAAGGAGATATTCATTGCGCCTTCTCTGCAGATGGTTTCATTTACCATCACAGAGAAAGGCTACGCCCTGCGCGGGACGGACGGCAGCTATCTTGGCTATGTGGCCAGGGATATGGTGGCCGGACCGAAGGAGGTCACCGGAGCCATGGGCATCCTCACCGCCCTCCTCTACGACCGCTATCTCGCCGGCGGCGCACCGCTCGCCCTGGTGTCCATGGACAATGTCTCGAGAAATGGAGACAAACTCCGCGCCGGCCTTCTGGAGACCGCTGAAGTCTGGACACGGAAAGGCTTTACGGAAGTTGGTTTTCTGGACTACCTGAACGATCCCGCCTGCATCAGCTTTCCGCTGACCATGATCGATAAGATCACGCCCCGCCCCAGCGAGGCGGTGGGTGAAATGCTGCGGGCTGACGGCGTAGAGGACATGGACATCGTTGTGACCGCAAAGCACACCTACATCGCGCCTTTCGTCAACGCGGAACGGCCGCAGTACCTGGTGGTGGAGGACACCTTCCCGAACGGCAGGCCGCCGCTCGAGAAGGCCGGCGTTTACATGACTGACCGCGAGACGGTCAACAAGTCCGAGCGGATGAAGGTCACGGTCTGCCTCAATCCCATCCACACGGCCCTCTGCACCTTCGACTGCCTGCTGGGCAACGCCCTCTTCGCCGACGGCATGCACGATCCGGACCTTGCGGAGCTGGCGCGCCGGGTGGGGTACGTCGAAGGCCTGCCGGTGGTCGAGGATCCGGGCATCCTCTCGCCCAGGGCATTTCTCGATGAGCTCATGGCGGAGCGGTTCCCCAACCCTTACCTTGGGGACACATCAGCGCGGATCGCGGTGGACATTTCCCAGATGACCGCCATCCGGTTCGGCGAGAACATCAAAGCCTACGTCGCGAGGGATGGAAGCGCCGAAGCCCTGACGGCCATTCCGCTGGCCATAGCCGGCTGGTTCCGGTACCTCCTGGCCGTGGACGACCAGGGCCGGCCCTTCACTCTCTCACCGGACCCCATGCTTGGAATGCTCACAGATGCCCTCAGCGGTGTCAGGTTCGGGGAGCCCGACAGCCTTACCGGCCAGCTTAAGCCGCTTCTTGCGAACAAAACCCTGTTCGGCATGGACCTCTATGAGGCGGGCATCGGCGAAAAGATCGAGGACATGGTCCGTGACATGCTCGCCGGGCCCGGCGCGGTGCGCAGGACACTTCACAGCCGCCTCTTTGGTGATGGCAAATAAGCCCCCTCCATGTAGGTTTGATAAAATGGGAATCAGGGACGGTTCCTTTTCCCACTTTTCATTTCATGAAAAGTGGGAAAAGGAACCGTCCCTGATTCCCATTTTATCTCTTTTCTCTCCCGAAAAGTGGGAAAAGGAACCGTCCCTGATTCCCATTTTCTTGCACCCTCGTTTTTTCTTGCATCCTCCCCCGCAGGCTAGTACACTTTTCAGGAAATATTTTACCGGAAAGAGAGAAACCCATGAAAATCGATCCATCCGTATACACAGCCCCCGGCGCTCACATGATCGGAAATGTAACCATCGGCGCAGGGAGCAGCGTCTGGTACAACGCCGTCATCCGGGCCGATGAGGCCGAAGTCATCATTGGAAATAACACCAACATCCAGGACCTGGTCATGGTCCACGTGGACGCAAACCACCCGGCCGTCCTCGGCGACGGCGTCACCGTCGGCCACAGCGCCATCGTCCACGGCTGCACCGTGGAGGACAACGTCATCGTCGGCATGGGCGCCATCCTCCTGAACGGCTGCCGGATCCGGAAGAACTCCATCGTCGGAGCCGGCGCCCTCGTCACCCAGGGCAAGGATTTCCCAGAGGGCAGCCTCATCCTCGGCTCCCCGGCCAAGGCTGTCAGGCAGCTGACGCCCGAGGAAATCGAGGGAATCCGGCGCAACGCGGAGGTTTATGTGAAGCTGGCAGCGGAAAGGTGACGGGGGAAAAATGGGAATCAGGGACGGTTTTCATTTTCCCGAAGTCTCCCGCAGCCACCGTTCCGTCTCCGCCATGACCTTCTGCAGATTCTCAAGATCCGTCGCCACGTCCCCGGTCTCCAGCGAGTGGTTGGCGTCCGGAATCACAACGAGCGGAATCCTCTTCCTCCGGCACCCGTCCTCCACGTCCTCATCCGTGGCCCAAGGATCGGCCGTCCCGTGGAAGGCAATCCCGTTCCCCTCTGCCGCCAGCGAGAAAGTCTCGGCGAGCGGCGTATAGTACACGTGGCGCACCGTCAGCTTGTGCCGAGCCGCATAGGCCGCCGCGACCACTGTCCCTATGCTCTTGGAAATGAAGACAATCTCCTCCGCCTTCTTCCATTTCACATCCGCAAGCATCTCCTCGGCCTGGGCGAGAGCGCTGTCGAAGGCTTCCCGCATCTTCGCGGCATCCCCCTTGATGCCCGATTTGAACTTCTTGTAGGGAACCTCCCGGAGCTCATATCCAAAATTCCTCGCCAGCTTCTTCCCGTAATAGAGAAGCGGCTTGTCCGTGTGGTACCCGATCCCCGGGAAAATGACCGCAATCTTCACTGTTTCTCCTCCAAAACAACTCCTCCCGCAAGGCTTCTTCTGCTCTGCGCGGGGCAGATACAATATTCATAAACTCATGCCGGTCTCCACACC
>ODAI011105721.1_pt1 | contig 15959 bp, 28 predicted proteins | sample 1539321 | NCBI WGS metagenome assembly ODAI01 (sample SAMN02144231, study PRJEB22623) | gut metagenome | biome: sheep rumen | host: Ovis aries | place: New Zealand
AAAAACTACCCCGTTACACGTAGCGCAATCTATCTAATCAGACACCGAAAAACATACAAAAAAGTTATGTAAAAAGGAGTTAATCACATGGGCGAACTCGCACAAGCGGCGGTAATGCACAAACTCGCACCCGCCCAAAACAAGCAGATTCAATTTTTCGATGATGCGGGCAACGAGATTGTTATTTCTAGCAACGACGTTGCAAAATTCATTTGCCCAAAGGCTACAGAAAAAGAGATTTTGTTCTTTATGGAGCTTTGCAGGGCGCAACGGCTCAACCCGTTTTTAAATGAAGCTTTCCTTGTCAAGTATGACAAGAACGCGCAAATGATCACCGCTGAAACCGTGCTAGAGCGACGCGCCAACGCGCACCCTGATTTTAGGGGCATCAAAAGCGGCGTTGTATACCTTGACGCAAACGGCGCGGTTTGCAAGCGTGAAGGCTCGGCGGCGTATGCCGAAGCGGGCGAAACCCTTATAGGCGGCTGGGCAAACGTTGAGCGCGAAGGGCGTACAGACACTTACGCAGAAATCACGCTGAAAGAGTACAGCAAGAATCAAAGCACATGGAAAACAATGCCCGGCACGATGATTAACAAGTGCGCGAGGGCGGCGGCGTTGCGTAAGGCGTTCCCCGTTGAATTTGAGGGGTTATACATCAAAGACGAATTGCGCACCGTGCCGACAGTTGAAGCCGTGGCAAGCAATATCGAAACGTCAGAATTGACGGGCGCAATTATGGCGTTGGCAGATCTTCGCGGCGTTGGCACGCAAACCGTAGTTGACGCACTCGCAAATCACGCGCGCATGAATGCCACAGGCTACACGGGCGGCGCAATGACAGACGCGCAAACGGGCGTTGCGCTTGAAATCGTTAACGAGTGGCTACTAAAGGCGCAAAATTTGCCCGTAGAAGCCGAAGAAGCCGAAGCCGTGAGCATTGATGCGGAAACGGCAGAAGAAGCCGACAGCGGGCAAACCATGAGCACACAGGCGGTTTGCAAGACATGCGGCAACGTGCTTTTTGTCGCGCCTGATGCAACCGCACAAGATATAGCGTTTCAGTGCTGCGAAAACCCCGATTATGAAATTCGGGTCGGCTAATGGCAGAACAGCGGCTAACGGTTTTTCACAACCCGTTTACGGCGCGTGAAGACAACGTGCTTTTTCTTCATTTCGAGGGCAAGACAAACGCCCAAATCTCAAAAGAACTCGGCATAGACAAAGACAAGGTGCACAAGCGCATTTTGAATTATTGGAAATACGGACGGAGATACAAAAACTATGATTAACGTTGCTTTTGTTGTCGGCAATGTCGGCAACGCCGAAAGTCGAGCGACCGCCAACGGCACGCCCGTACTTAACTTTTCGCTTGCGGTCGAGGAATACCGCAAAGACGCAGAGAATTATGTAACGTGGATTAGCTGCGCACTGTTTGGCACTCGCGCGGAATCGCTCGCGCCTTACATTACGAAGGGGCGCAAACTCGCGGTGCAAGGGCGTTTGCATGAAGCGCGATGGAACACGCCCGAGGGAGAAAAGCGCAGCAAATTGACGATTACGGTTGATGAAGTCGCGTTTTTCGCGGGCGAGACGGCGAACAAAGAGCGGCAAGAAGCGCGGCAAGCTGTAGCGGCTACCGTTGCGAGCGCATACCCACAAGCGCAAGTTTCGGAAGCTTACGCGCAAGACGATATACCTTTTTAATTATGAATTACATCAGCTTGTTTAGCGGCATAGAAGCCGCGTCTGTAGCGTGGCAAAAGCTGGGATTTGAGCCAATCGCGTTTAGTGAAATTGAGCCGTTCCCTTGCGCAGTTCTTGCACATCACTTTCCAAATGTCCCGAATTTGGGCGATATTCGCGAAATTGATTGGAGGAAATTTTTAAATGGGCGATCAATTGACATTGTTGTTGGCGGTAGCCCCTGCCAATCGTTCAGCATCGCAGGAGATAGAAAGAGCTTGGGCGGTGAATCTCGTCTCATGTTCGAATATATCCGAGCTATACGAGAGATTCGCCCGCGTTGGATTCTGTGGGAGAACGTGCCCGGCGTACTATCGACGCGAGACAACGCATTCGGTCTATTACTCGGACAGTTGGAACAATTCGGGTATTGTCTTGCATGGCGAGTGCTTGACGCTCAATTCTTCGGTTTGGCACAGCGGCGCAAGCGCGTGTTTCTTGTCGGACATCTTGGAGACGGGGGCGCGAGTGCAGCCGTATTGTTTGAGCGCGAAAGCGTGCGCGGGAATACTAAGACGGACAGAGAAAAACGGCAAGAGCTTACCGGAGCCGTTGAAAAGCGTACTAACGGCGTTAGCACACACACATACACAATACGGCAACGAGATAGCAGGGACATTGACGGCGCGGGCAGATTCGAGCCCTTGCGCTGATCGTGTGCAAAATGTCTTTTGCATAGCAGACGATAACGCACACGCGGCAATTGATGAAAACATATGCGGCACTCTCAAGACGGGGGGGGCAACCCCGACAATTGCGCAAACCGTGAACTAGTAAACGCGCTATGCGCAAGTGACGCGAAAGGCGTTAGCAATCAGTTAATGACGGACGGAAAAATCATATGTCAACAAGTTATGTCTTAAAAACGAGGGGGGGGCGATCAACTTACGTGAAAAGAGACGGCACGCAAGGAACGGCGGGTAAGGGCGCATTAGTAGACAAAGAGCTAGCTTACACCGTGGCAGCGACGCAAGACCAAACATTGATACAGCCCGTGCCTTTTTTCGCCGATACAACGCCAAAATTCGGCAACGTGGGCGATCCGGCTTATACATTGGCGAAAGGCGGCGAGGGCGGCACAAAATACGGCGTTGTGTGCGTTGAGGGTCAATCCTATATCGTGCGAAAGCTAACCCCGGTTGAATGCGAGCGTTTACAGGGTTTTCCCGATGATTGGACAAAGGTTAGCTATAGGGGCAAACCCGCCGAAGAATGCCCCGATACACCGCGCTATAAGGCTTTGGGAAACTCTATGGCGATACCTGTTATCGAATGGCTAGGCAAAAGAATAGCTATGGTCGATGAGCTGTTAGAAGAAAAGGAGCAAGCATAAATGAACGATGAACTTTTACCTTGCCCGTTCTGCGGAAAGCCCGCACGCATTCAAACATACGCAAACGAACGTAAAGCCATTGTTTGCGACAATATGTACTGCCCATGTTTTATGAATGGCAATTTGTTTGATACCGAAGCCGAAGCCGTGACGGCATGGAACACCCGCGACGCTGAACTTGCGGCAGTTACCCCGCTGAAAAACGCTATTAGCGGAATGCTCAACGCGTTTTTGCTTGGAGCGCGTAGCGGTGAGGGGCTTTCCGTTCAATGGTGCAGAGAACTTTACGAAAAATACAAGGCGGTGAGCGGGCTATGAGCGAACCGAATTATAAAGAGCTTGCGCGGCAATTCCTGCTTGAGACAGACGGCACGCACGAAGCCGCATATGTTCAAACAAAAGCACTGTTGTCTATCGCGTGTTCGCTGATTGCTCAAGAGCAGACTTGCACAGTGACAAAGCGCGACATGTTCAAACGCGAGACAGAAAGCAAACAGTATTTCTATTGGCTTTCTTGCGGGCATCTTGTGGAGACAGTCAACAGCGAGCCGCCGAATTATTGCCCTGATTGCGGGGCAAAAATCGCCGCGACGCTGGGCGGCGGGGAGTGCGAGGACGGAGGCGGCATCGACGCGAACAGCGAGCCGGTGTTCAGTTGCAGCGAGTGCGGGTGTGTGTTGAGCCTTTATGACAGCGACGGAACGAACACGTTGTGCACGAGATTCGTGCACGACTACCCAAGATTTTGCCCTGCGTGCGGAAGGAAGGTGAAACGATGATCAAACCAGACACCTTAGCACACGAGCTGCGCACGCTTGCGGGCGAGGTTGACCAATTCGTGGGAGGCCGCGGCACATCGCGCCACGCTTGGCACGTGATGCTCATATCGTCCATCGATTGCATGCACGAAGCCGCCGACACCATCGACGCATTGCGAAAACAGATAGCGAAGTGCCAAATCGCAGAGCTGAAAGCGGATTATGACACATCGCGTTACTTCGAGCTGTTCGGCACGCCCGAGAGGGCGGCGCGGACGCTGGCGAACCTGTTCGCGAACTGCAATAACGGTTTCTGCTTCGCACCCGAACCAGAAGACGCGACTTACGACGCGCTGCTCGAATTGCTGAGGGGTGATACGGAATGAGCGAGTACGCGTACGCGCAGACGGGCGGCACGTTCGGCTACCTGCTCTGCTGCGATTGCGGCGAAATCCTGCGCAAGGACTACCGCGCGAACCACGCATCCATGAAGCCGCCGAACTTCTGCCCGAACTGCGGGGAGCGCATCGGAAAGCGCCGCAAACTGAGCGACGGCGAGCTGACCGAGCTGTTGAAGATGCAAGTAGAGAGAGCTAAGGGGTGATGCGGAATGACCGAGTACATCACAGAATGGGTCAGTCACAACATCGAAGACCCGTTCGTGCGCGAGGAAATCGTGCGGTGCAGGGATTGCGAATACTACGCGACCGACGAGCTGGGCGACTGCTGCACGCTGATGGACTTCGAGGACGTGAAGGGCATGGCCGACATGTTCTGCGCGTGGGGCGAGAAGGCGGTAACAGATGAAAGCGACGAGGATTAATGCGGACACTTACCGCATAGGCGATGAGCACGGCGATTTCGTAGACGATGAACCGCACCCGTGCGAGATCATCGCGACAGAGCCAAGGACAGAAGCGGCGATAAGGAAAGCAAAAGAACGCGCTAGAAAGGCGAAAAATGATTCGAACGATAAAGAACACGGACAGCGAGCAAAAAGCCCGTATAACTGAATTGGTGGCTTCTAACGAGCATTTGCGGCTTGACAATGACGGCTTGCGATTGCTTTGCGCGAGACTGAAAGAAGAAAACGCGCTTTTGCTGGGAATTGCCCGCGAAGCTACAGACGTGCTCGACGGAACGGCGCGCTATATGAACGTGCTAAACATTTGCGGCAAAGCACCCGACAGCGCAATTATTGACGATCTGCGCAAGGCGATAGTTAACGCGCTTTCAGCACTCGCGGAATACGAGCAATGCAGCAGCTCGCGCTAAACCTTTTCGCGCCCGAACAAAAGCAACCTGAACGACAAAAGCGGCACGCGCCAACTTGGGAAGACAAGCAAAAGGGGCGTGCCGTTTTGGTTGACCGCGTGGAGCTTTGCGAAGTGCTACAGGGGCGATCATGCCAGTTTTGGCGCGGTAACAGATGTACGCACGTTCGCGGCGCGTATGCATTCCCGAAAAAACAACCAAATGACATGTGCATCAAACATTATCTAGTTTGGGGTGACGAAGAATGAACAGGTACGAATTGACTTACAGCGCGGTTCTCGCGCTCGCGGGGCTTATCCTCGTTGCGGTTTGTCTGCTCGCGGCTTGTCTTGCCGTTGGGTTTGAGTACGGCGCGGCGCGGGGCTTTATCGCCGGGGCTTGCGTCTGTCTCGTTGGCGCGGCGATATGCTTTGTCGCAGCCGTGCGCAATAAGTGACCATGTGCGAGCTTGACGAATACGCATCAAAGCCCCTTGCCTACTTTTCGCATGATTCAGACGCGCAAAACGATTGCAAGTTGCGGCGGCTTCTGCGCATGGGCGGCGTTGCGGCTTATGGTCGATGGTGGCTGCTTTGCGAAGCCCTCGCGCAATATGACGGTCACGCGCTGCCTTGCGTTACCGCGCTCGATTGGGAAGAAATCGCGGATTACATAGACGCGCCCACGATCGACGCGGCGAAAGAGTTTATAGAGCTGCTTTCAAGCCTGAAACTCATAGAGCAAGAAGACGGTTTTTTGTGGTCAAAACGAATGCACGAAAACGCGAAAAAAGTAGGCATCAGGCGCAAAGGCGCGGCGGTTTCGAACAGTGTTAGACGGCGTTAATTGTGGATAATGTGGAAAAGTGGATAACAAAAACCGCGTAATGTTGTTATGCCTGTTCGAGCCTTGCGCCCCGCAATAAAAGTAAAGTAAAAGAAAAAGGGGGCTAACCCCTTGGGTTAGTTAGCCCCTTTTTTCATCAAAACGTATTGATAATAATTGCCCCATTGTGGAAAAGTGGAAAACATGAAAAAACAACGAGCAATTGACTTTTTCGAAGCGGCTAAATGCGCGGCGATTCGGCGCGAAAACATTTGTGACGCGCTAGAAGAATTGAGCTATGCCGGATACGTTAGCGGCGTGTCATATGACGGTTCGAGCGTTCACGGCGCGGACACGTTCGCGAGCGTGGACAACAAACTCGTTTCTATCACTTCCCTATCTCAAAAGCGCGACGAATGCAGCGCGGTTATAGACGATGCGCTAGAAGTGCTCTACGGCAAGAAGGACAAAGGCGGCATTGCGCTATTGATGGGCTTCAAATACGCGGATATTGTCTGTGCTCATTACCTCGACTTGAGGACTTGGCGCGAGATCGCGCAAGATATGGGCTGTACGCATTCATGGTGCATGATGCTTTCGAAAGAGGTTATGCAGTTCATAGACCGCCACGGCTTTGCATACGTGCGCGAAGCCGAATACAGAAAATCGAACAAAAGTTCTCACGAACACTTGTACTAACCAAGAATCGCGCTATACTGCTAATGTCGGCAAGTGTGGGCGAAAGATTCAAACCTCCTGTTTCAATCGTGCCTTACGATGCGGCAACGCTCACATTACCCCGACAATATGACCCGCGCCGATTTCTAACCGTTTATCGGACATACCAAATTGGTTCTTGCCTTGCGGGTCAACCTACCGATTAAGCCCCGACGCTTGAAACGCGCTGGGGCTTTTCTTTTTGCGCAAGAAGAAAGGCGGCAACACATGACAACGAAAGCAAAAGCCCTCGACCGCTTGATCGACGCTATCGCGGGCGAAGACGTGCCGATGAACTCGCAGACCGTGGCGGGGCGGCTCGACACGCTCGCGGATACCCTCGCGGGCGATGACGTGACGTTTTCGGCGCGTGACATCGCGGGCAGGATTAGCCAGCTCGCGGGAATGATCGAGGACGGCACTATCAGCATCGGCGGCGGCGGCGGTAGTAATTGGAAACCACTCAACGACGGCAAAACGCATCTTTTTGTTGAGACGTTCAGCGCAAACGAAACGGTGAAAATCTATTGCAAGCCCGGTTCGCTAGACATTGTGTTTAACTGGGGTGACGGCACGACGAGCAATGCAACGAATACTATTATTATGGACGTTTCACATACGTACAGTGTCGCGGGCGTTTACGAAATTGTTATCGATTTGAACGGCTCCACAATTACGTTTGGAGATGATAACAGCAATTTTCTCTATAACGACAGTAAGAGACAAGGTAGATTGCTATGCGCTGAAATCGGCACGGGCGCTAGTATTGGGAAAAAGGCATTTTATCAGTTCCGCAATCTTGAAGCGTGCTTTAATGTCCCCGCGCTGCCCGAATCGGCATTTGAACAGTGCTACAGCATCGGGACGCTGACATGCGCCGACAGTGTCTCGTCTGTTGGTTCAAGCTGCTTTTATGATTGTCACAGCCTTAAAAAAATCGAATTGCCGAGCGGCGTGAATTCGTTTGGCGCTTCAACATTCACGAATTGTTTTGAACTGCACAATCTGACATTACACAATGCCACACCGCCTACTATGACATCGCTGATGTCTCCTGATAATTTGAGTATGTCAAATCTCACAATCTACGTCCCCGCCGAAAGCGTGGACCCTTACAAAGCGGCTACCAATTGGAGTAGCTACGCGAGCAGAATTCAGGCAATCCCCGCGTAATGTCCAAACCCTCCGCCCGACGCTTCTACAACTCGCGAGCTTGGCGCGAGACACGGGCAGCGGCGTTTGCGCGAGATCACGGCTTATGCGTTGAGTGCAGAAAGCGCGGCGAAGTAACAAGCGGTGAGATAGTCCACCACATCGAACCGCTAACACCGACGAACATAAACGATGCGGGCGTGTCGCTGAACCTGCTAAACCTTGAGACGGTTTGCAGACCGTGCCACGCCCGTTTGCATGGCTACACAAAGAGCGCAACACGCGAGGGCTTTTATTTCGACGCTGACGGCAACTTGTGCCACGAAAGCGAACTAGGGCAGGGACTAAATTAAAACGTCTCACGCGCGATTTGGTTGCGTCTCATGCGCAAACCTCGCGGCAATACTCCCCCCTATCACGCGAAAAAAATTTTTCACGGAGAACCAACGGAGAGGGAGAAAGAAAAACCCGAACGCGATTTTTTCGAATTACGGTGGACTTTTGAATTTTGGGGGCAATCATGCAGAATGAAGAATTTTTGAGCGACTATGACCCCAAACACGCCGAGCAGATCGCGCGCAGGGTCGAAAGCGAACGCAAAAAGCTAACGGAACTCATTGCAGACGTTGACCCGAAGAAGAAAAAAGCAGCCGCGCCGCTTGTCAAGAACGCGGCATTTATGCGCGTGAAGCTTGACGAGCTGATGCAAACGCTAATGTCTCAAACGCCCATCATTCCGTATGACAACGGCGGCGGTCAAAAGGGCATTCGCGAGCACCCCGGCTTTACCGCATACAACAAGCTTTTTAACAGCTTTTCAAAGTGCATCAAGCAACTTTGCGATTTGCTGCCCTCAACCGCTGGGGCGGCAGATGAGCTATTAGCCTACCTTGACGAAACGCGCCAAAGCTAAAACGGGCGCATGTGAGAGTGCTATCCGCGAATATTTCGGCGGCGTGATTAGCGGTGAAATTGTCGCTTGCAAAAAGATTAAGCAAGTAGCCGCCTATATTCTCGAAAGCCTAGACAATCCCGATAGCGGCAAGCCATGGCGTTACAGCGAAGAGCACGCGCAGAAGCACGTTAATTTCATTGAGCGGTTTTGCAAGCTGCCAAGCGGCAAACTTGGCGCAAAATTCACGCTTGAGCCATTCCAACGGGCGGCGTTATCGGTGATATTCGGTTTCGTTGACCTTGAGGGCGTGCGGCAATACAAAGAAGTTCTTTGGATCATGGGGCGCAAGAACGGCAAAACCGCGCTTGCGTCTGCTATAGAGCTTGATTTGCTGATTAACGACGATGAGGGCGCGCCCGAAGTCTATAACGTCGCGACGGCTCGCGATCAAGCCGCTAAAGGCTTCAATAATTGTTGGCGTATGGTCAAAACGTCACCGCTTTTAGCGCGTCATGTTCGCAAGCGCGTTAATGATTTGTACTGTGATACGAACATGGGCAGTATTCGCGCGTTGTCTGCGAATACAAACCATCTTGACGGCTTGGATATTAGCGGCGCGATCATTGACGAACTCGCAGCGATGAAGAATCGCGATTTGTACGATTTGACCGTGCAAGGCACAAGCGCAAGGCGGCAACCGCTCGTTTTGGAAATCACAACAAACGGTTTCGTTCGCAATGGCATCTTTGACGCTCAATACGCCTTTGCAAAAAAATGGTTAGACGGCGAAGCAACAGGCGAAAAGGCAGACCGCTTTATTGCTTTTGTGTATGAGCTTGACGAGCGCGAGGAATGGGAAAACGAAAGCGCATGGATTAAAGCAAACCCCGGACTAGGCACGATTAAAAGCATTGACGCGCTGCGCGAGAATGTCAGCAAGGCAAAAAACGACCCGTCATTTCTGCCAACGCTTCTAACGAAAGATTTTAACTTGACCGAAAACTATTCCGAAGCGTGGTTGAGCTGGGGCGAGATACACAACGAACTGACATTCGACCCGCACGAAATGACTTATGCGATTTTGGGTGTTGACGCATCGGACACTACCGACATTACAGCGGCTTGTCTGATGATGCGCAAACCTTTTGACGAACATTTGTACTGCTTGCATATGGGCTGGATACCCGAACGCGCGTTAGAGCAAGCAGAGCTAGAGGGGCGGCGCGGCGGTAAAGACGGCGTGCCTTATGACGCGTGGATAAAGCGCGGCATACTTCGCACGGACGCAAGCCCGATCATAGACAAGCGCGTTGTCTTGGATTGGGTGGAAGACGTGCGCGCGGAATTCGGCATCAATGCCATTGCTTGCGGTTACGACCCGTGGCACATGCGCGACACGCCGACGCTTGAAGCCTATCAAAGCTATTTCGGAGCGGACAATCACAAGGTTGTGCGGCAAGGGGCTATGACGCTATCGCAGCCAATGCGCGAGCTTAAAAAGCTCTATGCAGAAAACATGATTGTTGACAATCAAAACCCGCTTGCGGAATGGTGCCGTTCGAATGTGCGCATTAGAACCGACGTAAACGGCAACGTGCAACCCGACAAACGAAACAACGACCCGCGCAACCGCATCGACGCGTGGGCGGCAGAGATAGACGCGTTCGTTGTCTATAAGGACATGGCGAACGATTACGCGGCATTGATTGGAGAATGATAGAAACATGGCAAATCTCTTTCGCGGCATGTTTGAGAGTGTTTTTCATCAGCCGCAAAAGGTAGCCGTAAACGGTTATTTCTCAACCTTTACGAGCTACCGCCCCGTATTCACGACTTGGCAAGGCGGTTTGTACGAAGCCGAGCTAACGCGCAGCGTCATTGAAAGCGGCGCGGAACACGCGAGCAAGCTCAAACCCGAATTTTCAGGCGTTGCAGCCCCGCAAGCCACGCGGGCATTGCGTCTCACGCCTAACCCATGGCAGACAACGCCCCAATTCCTCAAACGAATTTGGACGCTGCTACAAGTTCACGATACTTGTTTTATCTTGCGCATTTACAACAACGCCGGGCAACATTGCGGATACTTGCCCATTTTGCCGCGACGCGTTGAGCCTTACGACGTGGGCGGCGAAACATGGTTGCAGTTCACTTTCGCCAACGGGCAGACGCGTTTAGAGCCGTGGGCAGAGGTTGGCGTAATGACGCGCCACCAATACGAAAACGATCTTTTCGGAGACGGCAAGAACGCACTAGAGCCAACTCTAGAGCTGATTAACAATGAGATTGAAGCCGAGCAAGAAGCAATCAAGCAGGGCGCGGCAGTTCGTTTCATTGGCAAGTTCGCGCAGAACCTCAACCCCGAAGACCAAAAGAAGCGGCGCGAGGAATTCAACGCGCAGAACTTGGGCGCAGACAACGCGGGCGGCATCGCGGTATATGACCGTGCTTTCGAATCTGTCACACAGGTAACACCGCAAAGCTATACCGTTGACGCGGCGCAGATGGAGCGCATAGAAAAGAGCGTATATCGCTACTTTGGCAGCAACGAGGAAATCGTCACCAACAAAGCCGATGAACTGACCTATAACACGCATTACGAAGGGCGTATAGAGCCATTCGCGGTGCAGCTTGGCACAGTGCTAACGACAATGACGTTCACGCCGTTTGAAATCAGCAACGGCAATGAAATTACGTTCAGCGCGAACCGCTTAGAGTTTGCGAGCAACGCGACGAAACTAAACGTTGCGCTGGGGCTGTTCGATCGCGGCATTTGGAGCGGAAACGACGTTGCCGACGTTTTCCAAAGTGCGCACTATGACGGCGGCGAAAAGCACGTTATACGCGGCGAATATATCGACCTCGATTTGATTAGCGAGCATACAGCCGAAGACGCAGCCGCAGCACTTGAAATCAATTCAAAACTAAGCGAAGGGGGCAACAATGCCAGCACTTCCGAATGAGAGACAATATCGCGCGCTTGCGGTGATGATGCAGCCGAAAGAGGAACGAAGCGAACGCCGTTTCGATTGCGACTGTTACGTAGAGGGCTACGCGAGCACCTTTAACGACAAATACGAACTTTGGCGCGATTGGGACGGCAACCGCTATTTTGAAATCATCAGCCCCGACGCTTTCGCCGATACGGACATGCGCGACGTAATCATGCAGTATGACCACAGCGGGCAAGTGTTCGCGCGCATGAGCAACGGCACACTGCTTGTTGAGCCGGACGAACACGGGCTTTTCGTAGCCGCGAATCTCGACAGCACGACGCTTTCAAGACAGCTATACGAGCAAATCGAAAGCGGGCTTGTAGTCGCTATGTCGTGGGCTTTCACGGTCAAAGAATCGGCGTATGACAGAGACGAACGCACCACGACTATTACAAAGGTCGAAAAAATCTATGACGTGTCGGCGGTTTCATATCCCGCCGACCCGAACACGGAAATTTCAGCACGCAACGCAATCAGCGCGGCAGATGGAGCAATCGCGGCGCAACTTCGCGCGGAGTACGCGAAGCGCAAGCGGGCTGTTATGAGGGCAAAAGCCCAACTTGCTATTAATCGACAGATCAGGAGTTAAGACAATGACCAAAGATGAAATCATCGCAGAGCTTGAGGCACTCATTGCCAAGCTTGACGAAGCCGACGAAGCAGCCGACACCGCCGAAGACGAAGCGCGCATGTCTGAACTGCTCGAAATGCTCGAAGAGCGCAACGCAAAAGACGCATCTATTGAAGAGCGCAGCGCGAGGATTGAGCGCGCCCGCGCGGCTATCGAGGAAGGGAGCGCACAGCGCATGAACCCGATTGACTTTGTTTCCGATCCCGCCCCGGTTGACGAGGGCGCAGCCTATAAGCGCGCATGGCTCAAGACTGTTGCCGAGCGCGGCGGCATCACGCTTGCCGAGGGTAACGAGCTTACCGCAGAGGAGCGCACGGCATTTACCCACCTGACCACTAACACGGGCGCGGTCATGCCAACGGATATGCAGGACGAAATTATTAGCCTGATTGAGCGCAGCGCGGTTCTTTTCGGCGATATTCGCAAGAGCAACTTTAAGCACGTCTTCGAACTCGTGCGCCACGCTTCTATCGCCGCAGGTGATGCAGCCCCGGCAACCGAGGGCGCAGCACCCGCCAACGACGAGCAGAACACTTTTGTTAACATCACGCTCGCGGGCGTTGAGATCAAGAAGACTGTCAAGCTGTCGCGCAAGCTCGCGGTGCAGAGCATGGACGGTTTCGAGCAGTACATCATTCAGGAAATCGCCGACCGTTGCGCCGTTGCCGCTGATACGTACATTCTTGGTACTGTCCTTACTGATGAGACGGTGGGCATCGACGCTAATAACGTCATTGAGACGGGCGGCGATTTGGAGAAGTCGCATGTTACCGCAGCTATTGGCGCAACGAAGTCCTATGGCGCAGCCCCGAAGGGTCGAATCGTGTATGCGAATTCCTCGACTATTTGGAATCAGCTTGCAAACCTTGAGGACGGCAACGGGCGCAGCTACTTTGTTGACGAGAAGACCGAAGACCCGACCGTGCAGGGGCGCATTTTCGGTTGCGTCGTTAAGGCAGATGAGAACATTGTCGATAACACTATTCTCATCGGCTACCCCGACACGATGCAGGGCAACATTTTTGATGGTATCGACGTTACCGCATACGTTGCTACGGACGGTTCGCAGAATCATTGCTTTGATGGCTATATGCTGTTTGACGCAGGTATGCGCGAGCCGAAGGGCTTTGCAATCCTTGAGATTACGAGCGCGTAGCTATGAAGGTTAAAACGCTTGTTTCATATCGTGACAGGCTCACGGGCGAGACGATCGAAGCGGGCAAAACGCTAGAGGTCACAGAAGCCCAATACAAGCGTATGCGCGTTAACCCGTTTTACGGTTGCATGTGCGAGCCTATCGCAGAAAAGCCCAAGCGCAGCACGCGAGGGCGCAAGAAAAAGGAACCTGAAAAGGAACCCGAAAAGGAGTAAACGAATATGGCAAGTGCGGAACTTGTAGCGGGCGTGCGTAAGGCTTTGCGGCTTTCCGCTAACTCGTTTGACGATGAAATTACAGAGCTGATAGAAGCGGCACGCGTCGCTATGGTGATTTCGGGCGTTACGCCCGATGTAGCCAACAGCGAAACAAACCCGCTTGTGTCGCTCGCTATCAAGGTTTACGCACGCGCCAATTTCGGACTTGATAACCCCGATTCGGAAAAGCTGCAAACGAGCTTTGACAGCATCGTGACGCAGCTTAAAGAATCGACCGATTACGGCGAACTGTTGCAGGGCGTGGGCGATGAGTAGATACAACCAAATGTGCAAGCTCATCGCTCGCACCCTCACCCGCGATAGTTACGGCGTTTCGCATAATATCGACGTTGCGCGATGGGTTTACTGCAATACGTACACCATTTCAGACGATGCGCGTTACAACGCGAGCGTGCAGGGCTTGCGCCTTGCCGCCCGCGTGCAGATTCGCAAAGCGGATTATGACGGCGAAAAGCTCGTAGAGCTTGACGGCGAATTGCTGACTGTGGAGCACGTGAACGCCACAAGCCCCGATTTCGTCGTTTTGTCCCTCGTTGAAAAGCTGGGGGATTAATGGCTAACATCACGCTTTCATTAGACGGCGATATTGCGGGCGCAATCGCGGACATGTGCGAGGAAGTCGCAGAAGACAACGCGGAAATGCTCGCGGCGCGTGTCGAAGCGGCGGGCAAAGAAGCCGCCAACGAATTGAAGAAAACGAGCCGCAAGAAATCGGGCAAATACGCTAAAGGTTGGCGTATGAAGCTTGTTAAAAATAGCGATGGGCTAGGCGGCGCAGAAGCAACCGTATATCAATACGAAAAACCGCACCTAACGCACCTGCTCGAAAACGGACACGCAACGAGAAACGGCGGGCGCGTGGCAGGTGATGGAAAAATCGCAGAAGCCTACGAACACGCGGCGCGAAGCTTGAAGGGCGGCGAATAATGGCAGTTACCACGCTAGACGATCTCGCGGAAACGCTCACGGGCTTAGAAATTCCATGGGCAAACACCATGTTTGAGCCGCAAGAGCAGCCCGCGCCGCCTTTTATCGTGCTCACGGCAAACAGCGCGGAAAACACGCACGCGGACAATATCACGTGGGCATCTGTCATGGAATATGACATAGAGCTTTATTGCGAGCGGCGCGACTACATACGCGAAAGAGCCGTGCAAGCGGCTTTGACGAACGCGGGCATCGCTTATGAAAAATCGGTTTGGGTTATCGAGCAAGAAAATCTTGTCGAAACGGTCTATTCCGTTTTGATCGATGAAGAATAGAAAGAAGGTTGCATAATGCGACAGGGATTTTTCGGCGTTAAGAACTGCCATATCGCATTGCTTACGACTGAATCACCGCTTGCGTATGAAACGCCCGTACCCGTACCCGGCACGGTTGAGATTAGCGCAGATGCGGAAGTTTCGAGCGAAGCTTCATACGCTGATGATATGGTTTGGATTGACGGCACGACGAACAACGGCTTTAGCGGCACGCTTTCTTTGCGTGACACGGTGAGCACGCCGACATTGCGCGAGCTTTTCGCGAAGCTTAGCGGCTACGCAATCGACGCGAACGGGCGTATTCTCGGACTGACCCAGCGCGCCCCGCAGACGTTCGCGCTCATGTGCGAGAAGACAGGCACGAACGTCAATCAGCGTCGTTGCTGGTATTACTGCCAGCTTACCCCGCCCAGCTTTGACGCGGCTACCAAAGAGGATAACGCGGAGATTACGCAGCTCGATTACGAATTCACCGCGCGCCCCGTCACGCTGCCAAGCGGCGAAGTTGCGAGCCATTACGATGACTTCACAGGCTCTGAAACGTTCGATGACTTCTTCGAAGCGGTCGATACCGCCATCGTTGAGAAGCCGTAACCCCGCTAATCACTAAGAGAGAGGGCAAGCAATGCAGAAATTCACGATTGACGGCAAAGAGCGCGTTATTGATTGCAACGCGCTCACGCCGTTTATCTATTCCGAGGAATTTCTAACCGAGGGCAAGGGCGGCAAAATGCGCGGCGAGGATATTAACGAATGCGTGTTGCGCGTCATGCAAAGCGCAGACGTTAACGACGGCATACCGCCCATTGTTGACATGATGCGTTTGTGGTGGACGTTCGAGCGGACAGCGGACAAGGCAACGCCGGCGTTTAATTGGTGGGTTAAAGAGCTGCCCGCCGATGTTATCGACCTCACCGCCCTATACAACGAAGGGTCATGGGGCGCGGCTGTCATGGCAG
>ODAI011841210.1_pt1 | contig 15957 bp, 9 predicted proteins | sample 1539321 | NCBI WGS metagenome assembly ODAI01 (sample SAMN02144231, study PRJEB22623) | gut metagenome | biome: sheep rumen | host: Ovis aries | place: New Zealand
CCCTGTTTTTTTTATTTCATCAGCAGTGCACTCAGTTCCCTCATGCCTTCCGAAGCGCCTTTCTGTATGTGCGTGATGTGGCGGCCGCCGGCACTGACGGGGTTAGGGTCGACGATATATACCGGCACGCTGGGGCGCACATAGTGAATCAGTCCGGCAGCGGGGTATACGGCCAGCGAGGTGCCGATGATAATAAAGATGTCGGCCTTCTGGCATTCTTCTGCTGCTATGCTAATCAGAGGCACTGCTTCGCCGAAGAATACGATGAAGGGTCTGAGCAGCGACCCGTCGCCGGCTTTCGTGCCGGGGATGACTTCGCAGTTGTCGGCCGTCAGAAGCTGTTGATAGCGCGGGTCGTCGGGGTTGTCCGACGAGCAGACCTTCATCAGTTCTCCGTGCAAGTGTATTACCTTGCTCGACCCAGCCTGCTCGTGCAGGTTGTCCACGTTCTGTGTCACCACCGTTACGTCGTAGTTCTTCTCCAGTTCCGCTACCAGTCGGTGTCCCTCGTTCGGCTTGACACCCCAGCACTTGCGGCGCAGCATGTTGTAGAAATTCGTTACTAATGTAGGGTCGTTCAGCCAACCCTCGTGCGTGGCCACTTGCTGTACGGGGTATTCCTCCCACAGTCCGTCAGCGTCGCGAAATGTTTTCAGTCCGCTTTCCACCGACATGCCGGCACCAGTCAATACAACAATCTTTTTCATTCGCTAAAATATTAAGAATGCACAAAAATAGTAATTTTTCACGAATTATCGCATAGAAATCGCAGATTATTTGTAACTTTGCGCCCGATTTTAATAAATAAGGTATAATAGATGGATAAAGTAAGCTATGCATTAGGAATCGGCATTGGCCACCAGTTGGCCAATATGGGAGGTTCCGAGTTGAATATCGACGACTTTGCGCAGGCAGTCAAAGACGTGCTGTCCGGTGCAGAACTGAAGGTGAAGAGCAGCGAGGCTCAGCGCATCGTCCAGGAGTACTTCGCCCAGCAGGAAGAGAAAATCAGCCGCCAGCGTCAGGAAGCCGGCAAGGCTCATAAGGAAGCCGGCGAGAAATACCTGGCCGAGAATGCCAAGAAGGAAGGCGTCATCACGCTGCCCAGCGGCTTGCAATATCAGGTGCTGAAGCCCGGTAATGGCAAGAAGCCCACAGCCAAGGACTCCGTCAAGTGCCACTATGAGGGCTTTCTGATTGACGGCACCGTGTTCGACAGCAGCGTGCAGCGTGGCGAGCCCGCCGTGTTTGGCCTCCAGCAGGTCATCGCCGGCTGGACCGAGGGCCTGCAGCTCATGCAGGAGGGTGCAAAGTACCGTTTCTTCATCCCTTACCGCCTGGCTTATGGCGAGGGCGGTGCCGGCAGCTCCATTCCTCCCTATGCTGCCCTCGTTTTCGATGTGGAACTAATTCAAGTAATGTAATTATAACAAAGCAATGAGAAAGTTTACATTTGCTGCTATTGCAGCTGTTGCTGCCGTCATGATGTATTCATGCGGCAATGGTACTCCGAAAGCAAATCTGAAGAGTGACGTTGATACTGTCAGCTATGCCATCGGCATGGCTCAGACCATGGGCCTGAAGGACTACCTGGTGGGCCGTCTGGGCGTAGACACCGCCTACATGGACGAGTTCGTCAAGGGTCTGAACGAAGGCGCCAATGCTGGCGACGACAAGAAGAAGGCCGCTTACTATGCTGGTATCCAGATTGGTCAGCAGATTTCCGGTCAGATGGTAAAGGGCATCAACCACGAGCTGTTTGGTGACGATTCTACAAAGACCATCTCACTGAAGAACTTCATGGCAGGATTCGTTGCCGGTACTACTGGCAAGGACGCTCTCATGACTATCGACTCTGCTTCTATGACTGCCCAGAACATGATGCGCAGCATCAAGGCTAAGGTTTTGGAGAAGGAGTTCGGTGCCAACAAGAAGGCTGGTGAGGACTTCCTCGCCAAGAACGCAAAGGCCGAGGGCATTGTCACCCTGCCCAGCGGCGTACAGTACAAGGTGCTGAAGGAAGGTAAAGGTGCCATCCCCAGCGACACCTCACTCGTTAAGGTGAACTATGAAGGTAAGACCCTGGAGGGCAAGGTATTTGACTCAAGCTACAAGCGCAATGAGCCCGCCACCTTCCGTGCCAATCAGGTCATCACCGGTTGGAAGGACGCTCTGACTCACATGCCTGTTGGTTCTGTTTGGGAGGTTTACATTCCTCAGGAGCTGGCTTATGGTGAGCGTCAGCAGGGTACGGACATCAAGCCCTTCTCTATGCTGATCTTTAAGATTGAATTGCTGGAAGTGAATCCTAAGAAGTAATGAAAAAACTGTTCATAGTGGCACTCGCTCTCGTGGCGGGTGCCTCTTTGTCTACCATCCAGGCAGGCAAAAAGAATAAAAAGGCTCCCAAGAGCACCCTTCAGCTGGTCAGCGGAAGCGACTCACTGAGCTATACCGCCGGTTATGTGCTGGCAGATATCGTCCGTGACCGTTTCCTGGCTGGTCTGGGCAAGGAGGTCAATGACTCTGAAGACTCTCTGCAGCTGTCGCTGGCCTATCAAGGTTTGTTCGATGCGCTGCGTGGCGACACCACACTCTTCAAGACCCCACAGGCTGAGAGATTCCTGAACAACCGCGTGTCGGACATCCGCAAGGCTAAGGAGGAGAAGTTGAAGAAGGTCGGTATAGACTTCCTGAAGGAAAATGCCCAGAAGGAGGGCGTCGTCACGCTGCCCAGTGGTTTGCAGTATAAGGTGCTGAAGCAGGGCAATGGTGCCGTTGCCAAGGCTAACGACAAGGTAAAGGTGAAATATGAAGGACGTCTCATCGATGGTACCGTCTTCGACTCTACCGACAAGCACGGCGGTGATCCTATCACCTTCTCACCCAACCAGGTCATCAAAGGTTGGACTGAAGCCCTGTGCCTGATGCCTGTAGGTTCTAAGTGGCAACTGTACATTCCCCAGGAACTGGCTTATGGCCCTCGTGGTGCCGGCAACGACATTCCTCCGTACAGCACGCTGATCTTCGATGTAGAGGTCATCGACATCGAGGCAGCCCAGGAGACAAAGGCTACTGAAGAGGTCAAGCCTGCCGAGGAGGTCAAGCAGGAGGTAAAGCCCGCAAAAGCCACCAAGAAAAAGAATACCAAAAAGTAATATATGCAAGAAACAAGACAAAACAAGATAGCCCGTCTGCTCCAGAAAGAACTCTCTATGATCTTTCAGGAGCAGACGCGTGCCATGCACGGTGTAATGGTCAGCGTGACACGTACGAAGATATCGCCCGACCTGAGCATCTGTACGGCCTATCTGAGCATCTTCCCCTCTGAACGTGGCGAAGAACTGCTGCAGAACATCACCCGTAACGAGAAGCAGATACGTTATGAGTTGGGTACGCGCATCCGTCATCAGATGCGTATTATCCCTGAGCTTCGTTTCTTCATCGATGACTCGCTGGACTATATCGAGCGCATTGACGAACTACTTAAGAAATAGACTTTTAGCTTTTGGCCTTTAGCTTTTAGCTAATAGCCATCTGCTAAATGCTAATAGCTATTATGAATTTCCCGTTTTACATCGCCAAGCGTTATCTCTTCTCCAAGAAGTCGACACACGCCATCAACATCATCAGCGGCATCTCTGTAATAGGTGTCGCTGTAGCGGCTATGGCGCTGGTTGTTACGCTGTCGGTGTTTAACGGATTCCACGACCTGGTGGCTTCGTTCTTCACAAATATGGATCCGCAGCTGAAAGTAACGCCTGTTAAAGGAAAGACCGCCTCAGCAACAGACCCCATCTTAACTGAAATCCGCCAGCTGCCTGAAGTGGAGGTAGCTACCGAGTGCCTGGAAGACCAGGCACTGGCCGTCTATGGCAATCGCCAGATGATGGTCAAGCTGAAAGGAGTACAAGACAATTTCGACTCGCTGACACATATCCGTGAGGTTTTGGAGGGCGATGGAGAGTTTGCGTTGCATGCTGCAGACATGCACTATGGCATCCCGGGACTGGGCATCGCCTACCAGCTGGCGCTGGGCTATACCTATCAAGAGCCGCTGAAAATCTATGCGCCGCGTCGCGAGGGACAACTCAACATGGCCAATCCCACCGATGGCTTTGTAGAAGATGCCCTCTACTCTCCCGGCGTCGTCTTCTGCATCAAACAGGCAAAATACGACAGACAGTATATCCTAACGTCATTAGCATTTGTCCGCAACTTGTTTGACCAACCTAACCGGCTGTCATCGTTAGAGTTACGTCTACGACCTGGTAGCGACTTTGAAGCCGTAAAGAAGAAGATGGTGCAGTTGGCTGATGGACGTTACGATGTCCAGGACCGCTACGAACAACAGGACGACACCTTCCGCATCATGAAGGTGGAGAAGCTGATGGCATACATCTTTCTGACATTCATCCTCGTCATCGCCTGTTTTAATATCATCGGTTCACTGTCGATGCTCATCATCGATAAGCGTAACGACGTTGTCACCCTGCGTAACCTGGGGGCCAGCGACCACCAGATTACACGCATCTTCCTCTTTGAGGGACGCATGATTTCCTTGATGGGTGCTGTCATTGGCATCCTGCTGGGACTGCTGCTCTGCTGGCTACAACAAGAATTCGGTATAGTACGACTGGGCAGCAGCGAGGGTTCGTTCGTTATCGATGCCTACCCCGTGAGTGTACATCCATGGGATGTCGTCGTCATCTTCCTGACAGTTATTGCCGTAGGATTCCTCAGCGTATGGTATCCCGTACGCTATTTCTCCAAACGCTTATTACAATAAACAATAACCGTTAACCAAGTACCACATTCTCCACCTCAATGTCTTCGTGGAGGAATATCTGCGCCTGTTCTTTAAATCTTTCGGGATTCTCTGTTGTCAGATAACGTGTCTGACCGTTCTTCGTGCAGCGCTGTTCCATGTCTGGATGGCGCTTGAAATAGCTTTGTAGCGAACTCGCTACATATTCACCCTGTGAAATGATGTGAATGCCACGAGGCATGTATTTATGGATTTTGGGCAACAACAACGGATAGTGTGTGCAACCCAAGATGACGGTGTCTATCTGCGGGTCGAGACGCAACAGTTGGTCAATGCGCTTCTTGACGAAATAGTCGGCACCGGGAGAGTCTGCCTCGTTATACTCTACCAGGGGTACCCAGAAAGGACAGGCTACGCCACTCACCTGGATGTCAGGATAGAGCTTCTGAATCTCCATATTGTACGACTCACTCTTGATGGTGCCCTCCGTGGCAAAGATGCCCACATGGCGGTTGTGCGTCAGCGAACCGATGACCTCGGCAGTAGGACGGATGACACCAAGAACTCTGCGGTCAGCATCCCACGAAGGAAGGTCGTTCTGCTGAATAGAGCGCAACGCCTTGGCTGATGCCGTGTTACAACCCAGGATAACCAGGTGACAACCCATCTCGAAGAGCTTGATAACCGCCTGGCGCGTAAACTCATAGACCACCTCAAACGAACGAGTACCATAGGGAGCACGTGCATTGTCGCCCAAGTAGAGGTAGTCGTACTCAGGAAGCAGCTGACGGATGCCATGAAGGATGGTCAGTCCGCCATACCCGCTGTCAAAGATGCCGATAGGACCAGGAGTCTGCGGCAGAGGAGACTGGAGAATAGACAAGGCGAGATTACTTTAGCAGTTCTTCTTTGACAAATGCTGTAATGTCTTCACCCATGGCAGGGTTCAGCCAGAGAGTTGCTTTCTCATCGGTATTGACGATGAAGGCATAGCCACGCTCACGGCCAATGGCACCGAGTACCTCTGCAAGGCGCATCTTGACAGGCACCATGGCGTCCTCTTCAGCTCGGCTCAGCAAGCGCTGGCTCTCCTTCTTGAAGGCCACGTTCTTGTCGAGCATCTCTTGCAGCTCACTCTGACGCTTCTGCAGAATGGTCTTAGGGAAACTCTTCTGACCATCCAAGAACTCCTCGTACTTCTTGTTGAAGTCCTCCTCTACTCGTTTCTGCTCAGCTTCATACTTCTGGCGCAGCTCAGCCATGCCGTTCTGCATAGCAACATACTCAGGCATCACCTGCAGCACAGCCTCGTAGCTAAGGAAGCCGAATTTCAACTCGCTCTGTGCCATCGTAGGCATAGCCATCACCAGAGCCAACAGTACGATAAACAATGTTTTTTTCATATCGATTGCTATATGGATTCTTTCCAATTAAGAATATCGCCTGCAAAAATACACAATATTTTCCAAACGACCAAATATTTCTACGAAGACAGCAGCATGTTCGCTGCCATCTCCTTAGAAATTACCGCCATAGAACAATCCATAGAACTTACTGCCACGCTCAAACTGGGCATTGATATTGGGATCGCGTTCCGGCTGCCATGTACGCACCTTGATGATAGGTTGTTTGGCATCGTTCATGTCAACCATCAGGAATAGATAACCCGTATCACTATAAGTTGAGGAATAGTAGTCCTGGTGAATCTGGATGCCAAAGAGATCGCCACCGACTCCCATCTTGCTGACCTCGTTGTCTGCAAAACGAACATTCACAAACTGGTTGCTCTTAAATGTCTTCTCCAGGTTCTTGAGGTAGGTCTGTTTGTCCTGCTTGTTATACTTGACATTCTTATTCTCCAGATACTTCGTATTCTCGGCTGTTCTTCTTGCCGCCTTGACATAGGAGCCTGTGATGATGACAGCATTATCATCAAAGATGCTCTCGATATAATCCAGACGCTTCAGGGCAAAAGCTGTCTTGTAGTTTTCCAGGAAGGTGGCTATTACCATGCGCACGTCATCGTTCCACTTGCCTACCGCCTTATTGAAGATGTCGTTTCGTGCTGCCTGATCCAGCCCAAATGCCAGCGACTCAATCTTCTTATCAGTATCAAACGTCAGCGTCAGGTCCTCTACAAAGGTGCGATGATTGTTTTTGAAGGTAAACTTCATCGGAATGCTTCGACAGACGGTCTTGTCCATAAAGGTATAGAACGAAAGCGTAGGAGTACCGATGAGCGAACCATTACCGTAGTGCACCAGTTGGTCGAACATCTGGTAGCCTTCGGGAGTGAAAAGTTCACGAATGGAGGAATAGTCCTTCTTCTTGATAGCCTCAACGACCTTGTTGACCGCCTCCAAATATACGCTCTGGTCATTCTGTTCCGCTACCTTGGCCGTATTCGTGACGGTAGCCTCCTCCTTGATGACCTCTGCCAGTTGCTTACCAGCCTTCTTGATGTCGCCCTTGCTGCCCACCTTCAGGTTACAGTTAGCCTGTGGCAACGGGAAACCGTTGAAGATGTTCATTACCATCTCCAATTCCGCATCCTGGCGGGCTTGCTTCTTATAGGCATACTCATACTTCAGCTGAATGTTCGAGACACGCGAGTTGGGACGTAACTCTATCTGAGCCATACCATCTTTGGCAGCAGTGGGATTGCTCCACTGAGCACCGTCAAAATAGGTAAAATCCAGACTGGTGATGGGCTTGCCGTTATAGTTTACGAGCAGTTCCACCTCGCCACTCTCGTCATCGTAAGAGGCCACATTCATTGTAATCCTACTCATGATTTCACGCATCTGCTCAGGAATCCAGTTCAGCAGAAAATGCTGTTCACCGTCGTTATTAAACTTCACTGTAGCAGGTGACTGAATACTCTTCAGCAGGTTATAGCCCCAATAGTAGTAGCGTAAAGCATTGTCTATCCTACCCCTCTTCTCGGCAGAGACAGCTGCACGCACATAGTCCTTCACACGTTCTTCACGCTCGGAGAAAATCTGCTGCACCTCGGTCTTTTTGATATAACGCATGACGTGGAACTCCGGTTCTGTCGCAATACAAATCTCGTCAGTATTACGCAGCGTACCTTGAGTATATGTGCTCACCACATCATTGACAACACTCTCCATGTCGACACTGCCATTGCTGTTCACCTCTGTGGTCTTCACGTCCAGCGAAGAGCGCAAACTGGTAGTAATCTTACTCAACAGGTTTCGTGTGGCGTTGCCACTGGCTTCTTCCATGGTAGCACCGAAGCCATCGCCTGTGACATAAGCGTCGTCGGCCTTAATCTTTTCTGCTCGAGAAGCGTCCTGCTCCTGAGCACTCACCAGAATGCTCAGGAGTAAGAACGGAATAATCAATAGTCTTTTCATATCGTAATTTAATTGTTTCCCACAATAGTTACTTCACCACCGTCTTCTTACCATTGATGATATAGATGCGCTGATGAGACTGCTTAGCTCTGTTCAGCAGCGAACTGTCGCTGACACGACGACCGGACAGGTCGTAGATGTGACGGTTCTTGCTGATATCCAGCAGCTGATCCATCTCAATGCGAACCATATCGGTCACCTCACCCCACAGGTAATCATCCAACTTGAGTAAATTAGCGCCTGCGCCACCCGTCAAGGCAAAGGCCTCGAACGGACGTACCATACGCATATTGGGAAGGAAGGCACTGCCACTCTCGTAGAAGATGCCGTCACCATCCGTATAGTCCGTCAGGTTGATGGCGAGGATATTCTCACTCTGCGGCTGACGCTGCATGGCGGGAGCAAAACTCAGGCTACCCTTCATGGCAGCACGGGACATATCGGCCTCCACATACGTTTCCGTAGCCGTAAACGTCACGTTTCCTGACAGGATGTAGTCGTCAGCATAGTTCGGATTGTTCGGCATGGAGATGATGTACGGCGTGTAAGCCTTGATGTCGGCAGCACGACTGAAGCCAGTTTCCTTCAGCTCATACAGCCAGAAGGGCTTGTATTGCATCATATCGGCCTCCTTGGCAAACGGAGCCAGAGCACCGCAGCGCTCATGAGTTATCGTCTTCACATCGAACGGCAGAGAGATGGTTTCCCAACCGCAGGTCTCACCCTCACGAGTTTCCTGATTGTAGCTGTGCGTGTAGCTAATCTGTTGTGTGTAGAAGCGTACCGGACAGCAGAAGTTCTCGCCGTTCTCAGTATCCTGGAGTGTGATGCTGTTGGCCTGGCCACCAGATATCAGGTTACCCTTATAGGAACTGGGAGCATAGATACGTGAGTTCACGTAGAGCAAGAAGTTCGGATTGTGCTTGATATCCTCTATCACCGTCTCAGGAATCGTCAAATTGGCATTCCAAACCACGGCAGCCAGCTGGTCGCAGTCCTTGAAGAGGTGGTCACCAGCACTGCTCAGCTGCTGAGGAGACTGGAATGATATGAGCGGCATACCAGCAAATGCCTCGTCAGGCAGTGAGTTACCCTCATACACCGCATTCGTCATATCAAGATGGCGCAGTGACTTCAGACTACGGATGAATGCCAGGTCGTCAGCATTGACCTTACCGCTGACGGGCAGTTTCACCACATTGTCGGCACCGCCTATCCATTGGAACATGTCTGCCAAGTGACCGGCTTCGCTCTGTGAGGCATCCTCGCCAGTGTAGACATACGTCACAGCGTAAGACTTCTCAGGAGAGTCGCGGAAGTCCTTACGTGTAGCAATGGCACGGACTGTGCACAGCTCAGTAATCTCAATCGGGCCATTGCATACATCGGAAGATGCTGTCGGTTTCGTACCGTCCACAGTGTAGTGGATAGTCATACCCTCGCCTGTCTCAACCTGCAGATAACGGCCGTTGTAGCTGAACGTAGGCTGTGTGCAGACAAATACATCGGGAGACAACGTAGCGACTTCAGAGTCGTTCCAGTTGTTCTTCACAGCAACTGCGAAGACTTTGCGGTTGTCGACGATGGTTATCGGACTGCTATAGACAGGCGAGTTCGCTGTCGGCTGCTCGTCGAAGTCATAGTAGATGACAGCGCCATCTGTTGCGGTACTTATCGTCAGCGTGCTGCCATTGAGCGACAGTACCGGGGTCTCCACCTTAAACCAGTTAACCTGATACTCATCGGTTGACGAGAACAGTTTCGGATTCACTGCCATAGCCTTGATGGTGACATTATAATCCACAGCAATAGGCTCTGTATAGATATTACTTGCCGTAGTAGGTTCTGTTCCGTCCAAAGTATAATAGATAGTGGTTCCTTCGGCAGGAGCAGAAGCAATACCTACTGCGTTACCCTCACGCGAGAAGGTCGGTTTTCCGCAAGTGTAATTACTGCTGTAGTAGTTAAACACAGCCATAGAAGACGGATTGAAGTCGCCAGCAGCAGAAGTTGCTATAGCCTTGATAGTACAAGTCTCATGCATCGTCAAAGGTCCTGTATAAAGCGTACTTGCAGTGGTCGGCTCTGAGTCATCCAATGTGTAATAGATACGAGCATTCTCCATAGAGGACGTTATCGACACATAGATACCATCGGCAGCAATCACGGGCTGATCCATCTTGAACCAGTCAACCTTGAAGGTAGAGGTCTCTGAATCGTACAGCTTCTCTTGCGTCGTCATTGCTATCAGTGTCGTATTATGAGTCATGGTAATCGGTTCACCCGGATATACCTGTGACGACGTCGTAGGCATACTGCCATCCGTAGTATAGTAGATGACAGCATCCTGTGTTCGGGTAGTCATCTGCACCTTGTCTGTGCCACTGATGCGAGCAATGGCAGGCATCTCGCAATAGTTCTTACCCGGATTATACGTCATACGTGAAACCTCGGAACTCTTCCAGTCTTCTTTCACACCGATGGCACGTACCTCGGTCTCCTCGGCATCCAGAACGAAGGGCATCTGGTATACCTTACTCTTCGTGTCAGGATTGGTACCGTCAATGGTGTAGTAGATGACAGCACCCTCGGTATCATCAGACATCTCCACAAACTTGCCATCGAAGGCGATATGCGGCTGCTTGACTGTAAACCACTCCACAGCGGCCTCAATCATCTCAGAGTCGAACAAGTCTTCCTTCACGGCGAAAGCTTTCACCGTACAGTTCTCTGTAAGTTTGATACCATTCTCGTAGACGAGACTGTTGACTGTCGGCGTAGAGCCGTCCAGCGTGTAATAGATGGTGGCACCCTCGGTCGTGGTCTTGATGCTCAGTACTGAGTCGGCATTCTCGACCATGACACCATCGGAATTCACCTGGCGATTTCCGAAGGTCGGTGTCGCTACAGTAAAGTCCTTGCAAATGAATCCATAACCATCGTTGAAGGAGCCCACATACGAGTCGTTCCATTTGTCTGCCACAGCGATAGCCTTAATTTTGCAGTCCTTGCTGAGCACTACCGGTTCGGTATAGAGTGTGCTCTCCACCGTCGGCTCGCTGTCGTCCAGCGTATAGTATATCTTCGCATTCGTCGGTTTCTCTACTTTCATCACTGCGGCAAGATGCTCAATGGTGATAACTGGTGTTGGAACGGTAAACCACTTGAACTCGCGCTGCTCTGGGTCACTGTTGATGGCACCCTCACGCTTGGCGATAGCCACCACGTTAACGTTATGCTGCGGCTTAATGGGAGCAGTATAGAGCACACCATTCTCGTTCGGATCACTACCATCCAGTGTGTAATAGAGTTGTACGTCCTCCTGAGAGTGGCTCAACGTGATGGTCGTATCAGCAGGCATGTAATAGATGTCTGTATAATACGGTGAGATGGTTGGCTTTTCCAGATAGTAGTTCGTGTAGTAGTTGTTATGACTGATATCTGAGTCAATCCATCCGTCACGCACAGCCTTCACATGGATATAACCAGCGGTAAGCATCTTGAATGGTTCCTGGTAGAGTGTCCACTCCGCATCAGGGTAGTAGCTGCTACGGTTCTGGTTGTAGTATATCTTCGTCTCAGGAAGTCCCTCAACGGCGGGAGCCTCGCAGGTGAACGACACCACAAAGTCACTGGTGATGCTGGCTTCAGGCGTTGCCACCTTGTAGTCGTTCTTGCGGAATACCGATGTCAACGACTGTCCCCAGTTCTCACCGATAGCCATGGCACGGATAGTATCATTCTTTAGCAGAGCAATCGGCTCTACATAAGGAATACTATTGACAGTTGGTTCTGTGCCATCAGTAGTGAAATAGATACTTACACCCTCTGTCTTCGACTGCATAGACAGCGTGAAGTTGTCATATGCGAATGTAGGCTGAGCACATGGGATATCCTTGAAGGTCTCAATATGTTTGAAGTCACCCCAGTGTGCTGCACTATGATACTTTTCTTTCACATCGACAGGTTCTTCCAGTACATAGAGTGTAGCAGTAGTCGTAATGTCACCGAATGGACGCTCATTAATAGCAGGCGGTGCCAACGGCAAAGCATAGATTCTCTCCATTGCCGAACAGCCCTCGAAAGCACGATAGCCGATACTGTTCAAAGTAGCAGGCAGAATGATATTCTCCAGACTCCTGTCCTGATAGAATGCATAATCACCGATAGTCTTCAACGTCGATGGCAGTTCTATCGTCGTCATGGATTCGCAGTTTGCAAAGGTATTGCCTGCAATGTCTGTAATACCCTCTGGAAGCGCTATAGAACTCAACTTTCTACAAGTACTGAAGGCATATTCACCAATACGCTTTACTGTCGATGGAATATCAATACTCATAATAGCAGTCTCTGCGAAAGCATATCTCGGAATTTCCGCCAGCAGTGCAGGTAAAACTACCTTCTCCAGTTTATAACAGTTGCGGAAAGCATATTCTCCTACGGTCTTCACCGAATTAGGAATAATCATCTCCGTAAGATTACTACACTGATAGAATGCATATCTATCAATTAATTCCAAACCCTCATGCAGGATAACCGTCTTCAAGTTGCTGCACTGATAGAACGCATGATATGGAATACTCTTTACTGATGCAGGAATCTCAATTTCCTCCAGCTTCGAACAATTATAGAAGGCATTATTTCCTAATGTTTGTAACGTTGATGGCAGTTTGATGCTTGTCAACTCACTACAGTCAGAGAATACACTTTCTGCAATACCTGTCAACGTATAGTCAACGTTTTCATAGGTCACTGTTGAATTGAGCACGATGTCACCCGAATAAGTCACACCAGAAGGACAAACCAGCTCTACAACATTGTCCACCGTATAATCAAGCAGTCGGTAATACAAACCATCTGCCATGAACTGGAAGTTCACACCGTCCACCTTCACACTATCCACCTCAGAATTGAAGTGAGCATCCTTAACGGCAACAGCCTTGATCATCAGGTTACGAATCAGTGATACAGGCTCTGTATATAGCGTACCATTCTCTGCTGTTGGTGTAGTGCCATCCAAGGTATAGTACACCTTGGCATCAGCATTGTTGTTTGTAATGGTAAACTTCTTATTCTCAGACGACCAAGCAATCTGTGGTTTCTCCAGACGATAGTTCGTATAATAATTATAGGTATTACTCTCGTCAGAATCCAACCACTTGTCGCGTTTAGCCATCACCCTGATGAAGCGTGGCTGCGTCAACTGTACTGGACCTTCATACAACTGCCACTTCACATCACTCCAATAGCTGTCGCGGGAGTTCTCCTTATAATATATTGCGGTCTCTGGCAGACCATCCACATCTGGAGTCTCACAGGTAATGGTCACGAGGAAATCGTCAGACATGGTTGCTACTGGTACAGCCACCTTATAATCCTTCTTCTCATACTGAGCAATAGGCGAAGCAGCCATACCGTCCTTCAGAGCGATGGCACGAATGGTATCATTATGTGCCAGCGTAATCGGAGCAGTATAAGGTATTGCATTCGCATCCGGATTAGAACCATCATTGGTATAATAAATGACCGCACCTTCTGTCAGCGACTGGATAGTCAGCTTAAAGTCGGCCAGTTCGAACGTCGGCTGCTCGCAAGGAATCTGGTCGCTGCCAACGATACGATCACCGAATTCCTGCCAGAACTGTTTGTTCTTATAAGCATTAACAGCTGTTTCAGGAACATAGAGCATAGCCTTCGTCTTAATGGTGTTGAAGGCATCTCTGTCGTAGGGATAAGAACTGTTCGGATCGCCCTCAATGGTTGCAGGCGTAGTAGCCTGGCTGTAAACCGACATCAGCTTCGGACACTCATTGAAAGCCCCACTGCCGATGGTCTTCAGCGAAGCAGGCAGAACGATACTCTCCAAACTAGGACAACCATAGAAACTTTCCTTGCCAACACGTTGCAACGTAGTAGGCAATGTGACAGAAGTCAATACAGAACAGTAAGCGAACAAGGCCTTACCCAACTCTGTGACACCCTCAGGAATTACCATGTTGGTCAACTGTTTACAGCCGTTGAAGACGCCATCACCCAACTGAGTCACAGTGGCCGGCAGTTGCATCGTCGTGATAGCTGTCCCAGCAAAGGCATAGCTGCCAATCGTTTCGAGAGCTGTTGGCAGGGTGATGTCAGCCAACTGTTTGTTGTCACGGAAGATTGTTTCTGGGATTGCCTTCAGACCAGCAGGCAGCACGGCAGAGGTCAGCGAAGTACAATCATAGAAAGCGCCATTACCTATCGTCGTCACTGTTGACGGGATAACAATGGTCTTCAAAGCAGGCATACTATAGAATGCAGTAACACCAATACTCTCCAAGCCTTCATGCAGGGTGACGGTAGCCAGAAGGTCGCAGTTAAAGAATGCATTTTTGCCTATGCTCTTCACCTTCTCTGGGATGTCAATGGTCTGCAGTTTGTCTGCATTATAGAACGCCTCTTCTCCAATATAGGTGATGGATGCGGGCAGCGTGATGCTAGTCACGTTGTTCTGGCCATAGAACGCCTTATAACCAATACCCACTACGTCGTACTTCGTATCTTGTATTGTAACAGTTGGAGGTATGTTCACATCACCGCTGTAGGCGATATTGCCGTTGGTCACCTCTACCTCGTCAGCCAGAGAGTTGTCAGTCAGGCGGTACCAGACGTTATCTACATAGAACGTACGGCTGACCTCCGTCACGTCTCGAGAAGTAATCTCTGAATAGAAGTGCTTCTCCTTCCATGCGACAGCCTTCACTGTCAGGTTACGAAGAATCTGAATTGGTTCGGTATACAGCGTACCATTCTCCTTCGTAGGATCTGTTCCGTCAAGCGTATAGTAGAAATCACCCTCACTATTTTCATTGTAATAGCTCAAGGTAATCATTCCGACGCCTGTAGTAGCATCCTTCTCCCATTTCATTTGAGGAGCATCCAGACGATAGTTAGTATAATAATCATAACCACTGCTGTAGTTCGATGTCAGCCAGCCATCACGTTCTGCCTTAACACGAACATAACATGGCTCCGTCATCTGCACGGGAGCTTCATACAGTGTCCAAGGCTTATTATTCCAATGGCCATAATATGAGTCAGACCACGAACCTTGCTGATAATAGAGACGTGTAGGAGCCAGTCCCTCTATAGGCTCCTCGTAGCTAATGGTCAGTACCAAATCGTCAGACAATGATGCTGTAGGAACATCTACCTTATAGTCGGCCTTGCGGAAGTCGGAAATCACTGATGGACTATAGCCCTCTGCCACAGCGATGGCACGAATGGTATCGTTCTGCAGAAGCTGTATCGGCTCCGTGTACTTCAAAGACTGTGTCGTAGGCTCTGAGTCGTCTGTGGTGTAATAGATGGTAGCACCTGCCGTATTCGACTTCATGATTAGGCGGAAGTCCTCCAGCGTGAAGGTCGGCTGTGCACAAGGTATATTGTCGAACGATGCCAACGCATTGAATGAACTCCAGATGTTTGCATTCTCATAATTCTCCTTGACCTCAGCCTTGGTGTACAGCGTGGCAGTACCCACAACGGTGGCGAAGGCGTTGGTATTGCCGTCACCATTCAGTGTCGGTGGCACAGCAGCCAAACTATAAACGCTGTTCAAGGCAGAGCAACCGGAGAAAGCGTAGGTGCCAATGGTCTTCAGGTTCTCTGGCAGTGTTATCGTTGACATAGCAGCACAGTTCTGGAAAGCATAGCGACCAATGGTTGTTAGCGATGTTGGCAACTGAACAGTTGTCAATAGGCTACAGCCATCAAATGTATAATCTCCTATCGTTGTCACACCCTCAGGAATACTGATGGAGATGAGCG
>ODAI011251996.1_pt1 | contig 15954 bp, 10 predicted proteins | sample 1539321 | NCBI WGS metagenome assembly ODAI01 (sample SAMN02144231, study PRJEB22623) | gut metagenome | biome: sheep rumen | host: Ovis aries | place: New Zealand
GTGCTGACCCTGTTCAGCCAGATCATCGGCGGGATCTTCCTGGCAGCCGGCGTGATCGAGATCGGCTACGTCATCTGGAACCGGGCCGGCTTTTTCGGCAAGGGCTTTCTGGTCCTGGTAGGAGCCTGCATGCTTTCTGTGGGCCTTTGGATGCTGACCAGGCCCGTGGACATCGCTTCCATGGTCCCTACGGTCATGGGCGTGATCGTCGTTTCCAGCGGTATCATGAACCTGCTTGAGACAGTGACCCTGGCCAGACAGAAGTCCAGATTCGGATTTTTCTCCGCCCTCCTGGCCCTTGCGACCATAGGACTGGGCGTCCTGCTGATTTTCTATGCCTTTCCCATCGCCACGACAGCTGTGCGTGTTGCCGGCGGCATTCAGATCTACAACGGTATTTCAGACCTGATCATCGTCCTCAAGATCCGGACCAAGGTAAAGGAGATCCGTCAGGAGATGACCGCCGTGGATGCGGAAGGCGCCTTCATGGGCGAAGAATCCACCGAAACGGTCCATGTCACGGTGGAGGAGCCGGAGGTACCGGCGTCCGAAATGGAATTTACTCCCAGTCCCGACTTTATGGAGACAGAGGATCCTGGCTCCGAAAGTACTGAAAAAATCGATGCAGGAGATATCTCTCAGGAGTAATTGCAGAGAGATCCCGCAGGCATATTTAAAATGCTGCAGAACAGATAAGAACAGAATCAGGCCGGCTTCCTTATTGAAGGGAGCCGGTCTTTGTCTTTGCATTCACAGAATTTTTAGAAATTCTTTCCCATGAGGTGTTGACAGAATAAAAGTGTGTGTTATAGTAGTTATAGAACAGATGAGAAATACTTAGCGTCTGTCCATAACATCCCGAAACGAGGTGGTTTAATGAATATCCAGAAATTTACACAGAAATCCATCGAGGCCATCAACAACTGTCAGCAGCTGGCCTATGAATACGGCAACCAGCAGATGGATCAGGAACACCTGCTCTACTCTCTGCTGACCATTGATGATTCCCTTATTTTAAAGCTCATCGAGAAGATGGGCATTGACGGCAAGGGCTTTACCCTGGTGGCCCAGGACGCATTGAACGCCCTTCCCAAGGTATCGGGCTCCAACGCCCAGCTCTATTTCTCCAGCGATCTCAACAAGGCGCTGCTGGATTCCGAGAAGCAGGCCAAGACTCTGGGAGACGAATATGTTTCCGTGGAGCATATCTTCCTGTCTCTGATCCAGTATCCCAACCGGGTCCTGAAGAGGCTCTTCAAGGAGTACGCCATCGACAGGGAACGCTTCCTCCAGGTCCTGTCCTCGGTGAGAGGCAACCAGAAGGTCACCAGCGACAATCCCGAGGCGACCTACGATACCCTGGAGAAATACGGCGAGGAACTGGTGGGAAAGGCCAGGGACCAGAAGCTGGATCCTGTCATCGGCCGTGACGCCGAGATCCGCAACGTGATCCGGATCCTGTCCAGAAAGACCAAAAACAATCCTGTCCTGATCGGCGAACCCGGCGTAGGCAAGACGGCGGTCATCGAAGGCCTGGCCCAGAGGATCGCAAGAGGCGATGTGCCGGACGGCCTGAAGGACAAAAAGATCTTCTCCCTGAATATGGGTTCCCTGGTGGCAGGCGCCAAGTACAGGGGCGAATTCGAGGAGCGTCTGAAGGCGGTCCTGGAGGACGTAAAGCAGAGTGACGGCCAGATCCTGCTCTTTATCGATGAGCTCCATACCATCGTAGGCGCCGGCAAGACGGACGGATCCCTTGACGCCGGCAACATGCTCAAGCCCATGCTGGCCAGAGGCGAGCTCCACTGCATCGGCGCCACCACCCTGAATGAGTACAGGCAGTATATCGAAAAGGACAAGGCCCTGGAACGCCGCTTCCAGCCCGTCATGGTGGATGAACCTACCGTGGAGGATACGGTATCCATCCTCAGAGGCCTCAAGGAACGTTATGAGGTCTACCACGGCGTCAAGATCATGGACAATGCCCTGGTCAGCGCCGCAGTCCTTTCCGCAAGATACATTTCCGACCGTTTCCTGCCCGACAAGGCCATCGACCTGGTGGACGAGGCCTGTGCCATGATCAAGACAGAGATGAATTCCCTGCCTACCGAACTGGACGAGCAGCAGAGAAAGATCCTTCAGCTGGAGATCGAGGAAACGGCTCTCAAGAAGGAAGATGACAAGCTGAGTCTGGACCGCCTGGCAGATCTGCAGGAGGAACTGGCGGAGCTTAAGGCGGACTTTGCCAACCGCAAGGCCCAGTGGGAAAACGAGAAATCCCGGGTAGACAGACTGTCCGCCCTGCGTGAACAGATCGATTCCGTCAATGGCGAGATCCAGAAGGCCCAGCAGGAAGGCGACCTCAACAAGGCCGCGGAGCTCCAGTACGGCACTCTGCCCAATCTGAAGAAGGAACTGGCAGCGGAAGAAGAGAAGATGAAGGACGACGATCTGTCCCTGGTCCATGAAAAGGTCACCGAGGATGAGATCGCCAGGATCATTTCCCGCTGGACGGGCATTCCTGTTTCCAAGCTGACCGAATCCGAGCGCAACAAGACCCTGCACCTGGACGATGAGCTCCACAAGAGGGTCATCGGCCAGGACGAGGCCGTGGAAAAAGTATCCGAGGCCATCATGCGCAGCAAGGCCGGTATCAAGGATCCCACCAAGCCCATCGGCTCCTTCCTTTTCCTGGGACCTACCGGCGTGGGCAAAACAGAGCTGGCCAAGGCTCTGGCCCAGGCCCTCTTCGACGACGAAAAGAACATGGTCCGTATCGACATGTCGGAATATATGGAGAAATTCAGCGTCTCCAGACTGATCGGAGCGCCGCCCGGATACGTAGGCTATGAAGAAGGCGGCCAGCTGACGGAAGCCGTCCGCAGAAAGCCCTATTCCGTAGTACTGTTCGATGAGATCGAAAAGGCCCATCCCGACGTATTCAATGTCCTGCTTCAGGTCCTGGACGACGGACGGATCACGGATTCCCAGGGCAGGACGGTGGACTTCAAGAACACCATCCTGATCATGACCTCCAACATCGGCGCCCAGCTGATCCTGGACGACCTGGAAGGCACCAGCCAGTTCCAGGGCGGCCGCATCATCGATGAGGACGCGGGCGTAGTGGAAGGGAATGGATCCTCCATTTCCGAATCCACCAGAAACGCCATCGAGGGACTGCTGCACCAGCACTTCAGGCCCGAATTCCTGAACCGCCTGGACGAGACCATCATGTTCAATCCTCTGACCAAGGACAACATCGCAGGCATCATCGACCTGATCGTGGCAGACCTGAACAAGCGCCTTGCCGACAGGCAGATCAGCGTGGATCTGACCGGTCCCGCAAAAGCCTTTGTGGCGGACGCCGCCTACGAACCTTCCTACGGCGCAAGACCTCTGAAGCGTTATATTCAGAAGCATGTAGAGACCCTTTCCGCCAAGCTGATCCTGCAGGATCTGGTGGACGAGGGTGATACCATCCTGATCGACGTGAAGAACGGAGCCCTGGACGCCTCTGTGGTCAAGGGAGAAGTCAGACGGATCCAGAATTAAATAACGCTCCCGGAAAGAAGCTCTGGATGAGAAAAGCAGCTTCCGGAGAACATAGGGAAAGAAGCTTCCGGAGAATATAAGGAGAGAGAGGGCCGGCCCATCCTGCCGGCCCTCCCTCTGTTTTCAAACTTTCTGTCAGTTGTGCCTTATGACGCGAAATTTCCGACAGAAATTCTATTGACAAAATGGGAAGCCAAATCGTATAATACAAAAGCTGACCGAAAACAGCACATATATGGCGAGGTAGCTCAGCTGGCTAGAGCACGCGGTTCATACCCGCGGTGTCGAGGGTTCAAGTCCCCCCCTCGCTACTTGATGAAGGAGTCCGGAAGGACTCCTTTTTCGTGTTATACCGATCACTTTTCCGGGACTTCTGATGAGAAGGGACGGCGCAGATATTTGAAGAGGCAGTACTGTAACCAGGTGCAGTACTGCCTCTTCTTTTTGGCAGGATGCATTTATACCGGAATCAGATTTTCTACTCCCCGGTGGAGTGCTCCTGCAGGGGAAGGGAGTCAGCAGACGGAAGCTTCCCAGATGTCTGTTTCCCGAAAACAGACATGCAGGAAATGTCCCCGTCAGGTCATGCGTCCAGACTTTTTTTAATACGCAGGGAGGCACAGGTCCCGAAGCCGGGCGTGGAACGGAAGGAGAGACCGCAGTCCTTTCCGTAGTAGAGCTGTACTCTCTGGTGCACGTTCCGGACTCCGTATCCCTGGCTGTCCTGGGTCAGGATCGAATGGCAGACTTCATCCGGCATGCCGCAGCCGTTATCCAGTACTGAGATCAGGATATCGCCCCTGTCCTCGTGACAGGTAATGGTAAGAGTTCCCTTGCCGGGGGCGGTCCTGTGGTCCAGTCCGTGGACGATGGCATTTTCCGCCAGAGGCTGAACGATGAAATTCAGAACAGGGCAGTCCAGAAGAGCGTTGTCGATATCGTATACGGCGTTGAAGGAATCGGAGTGCATCATCTGCTGGATGGCGATGTAGGCCTTCACATTATCCAGTTCGGACCGGACAGTGGTGATGTTTTTTCCTTTGTTCAGGGTCGTTCTGTAAAAGGCAGACAAAAGCTGGGCCATCTGGCTTATATCCTTCTGATCTGTCATGATGGCCCGGTTGTTGATCAGAGAGAGGGTATTGTAGAGAAAGTGGGGATTGATCTGGGACTGCAGGAGCCTAAGTTCATATTTCTGCTGGCTGATCTTGGCGACCAGGACTTCGTTGATCAGATGGTTCAGCTGGGCCACCATGCTCCGGAAGGCCCGGATCAGAAGACCGATCTCGTCTTTTCTGTCATCATTGGGGACAATGTCCTTGTAATCACCGGCCTCTACCCTGGACATGCTGGAGACAAGTTCTTCCAGGGGGCGGACGATCAGACTGGAAAGGAACTGGGAGGCCAGGGCCGACAGAAATAGGCCAAGCAGGAAAACAGCTCCTGCAATAAGCGTGAACTGACGGATCGAAATAAGGAAGTCATTGTGGTATCTGTAAAGATAGGCTGTCCAGGTCCCGTCGTAAAGACTTCGTGTTTTGAGACTGTTTTCAGAAAGGTCCGATCCTTCCTGCAGAACACCGAGAGACATAGGGGTGAAGGACGGGTCCTCACCTCCGGCAAATGTCTCGTAAACGATATCGCTGCGGGAGTCGGCTACCAGAAAACCGAAATTATCCTGGAACAGGGCAGGCGCGTTGGAGAACATTCCGTCGATCCCGATGGAAAGACAGACCAGGGTCACAGGCGCTTCATAGCGGTAATACATTCTGCAGGCAAGGTAAAGAGTACTTCCGTCTTCGGAGACCCGGAAGACAGGCCGGGTAGAGTCCTTTGCCTCTTTATACCAGATACAGTCCTGGGCCTGTGACAGGGGGAGCACGATATTGCCATGGGGATTGATGTCCGCAGTAGTATAGAGGGTAACGCTTTGGATCTCCGGACTCAGGGTCCGTATGGCCTGTACTGTGGGGTCCAGCGTATTTTTATAGAATATAAAGAGATCATAGTTTCCGGAATAGGTCCGGCTCAGACCGCTTTTGATTCCATCGTTCCATACAATGATATCCAGTGCATTCAGGTAGAAATCCATTTTTTCTTCAATGGCCTCTGTTTCCCGACGAAGGGTTTCCTCCAGACTGACAGATTCCTGTTCTATGAGCTGGCTCCGGATCTTTCTGTAGGATACCGGTCCTATGACCAGCATGGGGATCAGACTGATGATGAAGCACAGAAGGGCGATCTTCATGCGGAAAGGCAGATTTCGTGAGAACTGACGGAACTTATTTTTCATAATGAATCTTATTCTTCCTTATCTTCGGACTGGCCGGAGGATCTGCCGGACAGATATTCGCTGCGGTAACTGACAGGAGTTACACCATAGACCTTCTGGAAGGTCCTGATAAAATAGGACGTACTGGTGAAGCCTACGGCGGCACCGATCTCTGAGATCTTCATGTTGGATTCGACCAAAAGAGATCTGGCCTTTTCCATGCGGAACTGCCTTATATATCGGTTCAGGGAAGATCCCGTTACCTTTGTGAACATGTTGCTCAGGTAGTTAGGGCTCAGGTAGACCAGATCGGCCAGAAGATTCAGGCTCAGATCTTCCCCGTAATGGTCTTCGATATATTGTTTGACCAGGTAGATGGAATAGTTGGAGGAATCCACTTCCCGGTGGAGTTCACTGATCAGTATGTTCCTGTAATATAGGATCAGCTCCTCTATATCAGAGAAAAAGCGGAAGGAATAGATCTTTTCGGCTTCCCTGTCAATATCTTTTTCCTCCAGGGAGGAGATGGCTTCCATGATCATCTGCAGCAGGGACATGGCGGTATGCCGGATATAGATGTGGGAACGCCGGGAGGCTTCCGCCATGACGGCCAGAATTTCTCTGGTGAGCTCCTCCAGCCGGTCCGGCTGCTTTAACTCTATGGCCAGACGGATCTGATCCAGAAGAAGCTGGATAGATCCTGCGCTTTCGTCCTTTTCCTCGCCCGGTCCGGATTCCGGGTAAAAGCTGCTCCTGTAGTAGGTGGAGGATTTGGCAAAGGCAATGACTTTGGAATCCAGGCGGCTTAAGATCTCTCCTATTATAGTAATGAACTGGTCGGGATTTAAAGGCTTCAGAATATAGTTGACGGCGTGCAGGACCAGAGCGCTCTGTACGTATTCAAAATCATCAAATCCGCTGAAGAAGAGAATCTCGGTGTCCGGGGATATTTTTCTGGCCTCTCTGGCCAGATCGATCCCGTTCATAAAGGGCATCTGAACATCCGTCAGCAGTATATCCACTTTCCCGGCCCGGATGATCTCCAGGGCATCTTTTCCGTTCGTGGTCTCTTCGATCTGAAAACGGTCTCTGAAATTCTTTTCCAGAAGGAACCGGACGACACTGCGCTCGGTCGCTTCGTCATCCACGGTAAGTATCCTGTACATTTTTCTCTCCTTATATAGAATAAGTGAAGGCTTACAGTACCTGTAAAAAAGTATATCAGTTTAAAAACCCGAATCTCAAGACGGCCCGGATGAATCCTGTAAAATGTGCAACAAAGCGGAGAAATGTATTATTTACGGTGGACAGGACGGCTTTTTATAATAAATGCATCAGTACTGAGGGAAACAAAAAAGGCGTTCAAAAAAAGGAGAGTAGAGAAATGTTCAATAGAAAACTGAAAAAGGCAGCCGCTCTGACGCTGGCCGGCATCATGACCCTGTCTCTTTGGGGATGCGGTTCCGGCTCCGGCAGTACATCTGAAAGCAGCCAGGAAACAGTGACCGATCCTGCCGGGAGAGGCACCGTGACCGTCACCATGGGCAGACAGACCACTGCCAATCCCAAGTTCCCTTCCGGCGATTCCTACGAGGATAATGCATACATCCGCATGACGGAGGAAAAGCTGAATATTGATATCCAGGACGAATTTGAAGCCGAATCCGGCGACGACTACAACCGCCAGGTTTCTCTGGCCCTGTCCGCCGGCACCCTTCCTTCCATGATGAAAGTGGCCAGCAAGGATGAACTGACAGAACTGTATGAAAACGAACTGATCGCGGACCTGACAGACGTCTATAACCAGTACGCCAGCGACTATGTCAAGGCGATTTATGATTCCTTTGACGGAAGGGCCCTGGCCAACGTGACCTATGACGGAAAGATCATGGCCATTCCCGCAACAGCCTCCGACGCCGGCACCAGCATGTGCTGGGTCCGCAGCGACTGGGTCGAAAGTCTTGGCCTGACCGTGGATGAGGACGGGGACCGCTGCCTTACCCTGGACGAAGTCAGGGCCCTTGCAAAAGCTTTCATTGACGGCAATCCGGAGCAGGCGGAACATCCCGTGGGGATCGCTTTCAACGCCAGCCTGACCGGCGGCACTTCCGACGGAACCAACACCATCAATGCCATTGCCTATGCCCTGGGCGCATATCCCAGGCTCTGGTTCGAGAATGCGGCAGGCGAGCTGACTTACGGCTCCATCGAGCCTGAAATGAAGGAAGCCCTCTCCGTGATCCGTTCCTGGTATGAAGAAGGCGTCGTGGACAACCAGCTGGGCACCAGAACATGGGACGATATCACATCCCTACTGACCAACGGACAGTGCGGCATCGTTTTCGGATCCTGGCACATCCCGGACTGGCTCCTCAACAATGTTTATACCCTCAACGACAAGGCTGTGTTCACTCCCTACGCCGTCGTCAGCGAGGAAGGCAAAGTCAACTGCACCCATGCCAATGCCACGGGCGAATTCGTCGTGGTCTCCGCCGATTTCGATCATCCTGAAATTGCCATCGAGATCCTGAACCTCTTTTATGACGATCTGGTCAACGACAGTGCCCTGCTGGAGGCATATCCCGATGTGGCTTCTTATCTGAACGAAGGCGTCGACGGAACTGCCAGACCCTTCAACATCGAAGTCAAGTCCAACACCTACCTTCTGGACGAGTATGGTTTCCTGAAGGCGGCCCTTGCCGGAGAAGGCACAAGGGAAGAAATCCCTACCGCCGAGGAGCGTTCCAACTATGACTCCATTAAAGCCTACCAGGAGGGAAGCGGAGACGTGACAGGCTGGTGCAAGATCCATTCCCGTACCAAGGGCGTGGACCTGCTCACCTATCTGACCGAAAATGACCTCTATAACTGGGTTACTCCCGTTTATCCCGAGACAACAGATACCATGAATACCAGCTGGGCAAATCTGCAGACCCTGGAAGAAGAGAACTTCATTAAGATCGTGACCGGTGCCGCGCCTCTGGACGAAGGCTTTGAAAGCTTTGTATCCGGATGGAAGGCTCAGGGAGGCGATACCATCATCGCCGAGATCAAAGCGCAGCTCGAACAGTAAAAAGTGCAATAAGACAACACTGTGCAGCCATGCCTGCTTTATGCGGCATGGCTGTTTCAGAAAGGGGATATCATGAAATCAAAGATGCTTAAGCCTTTAAATAAATCCCGGGGCCAGTCCAGTTTCTTCCATCTGTTCGTCATGCCCGGTATGATCTTTCTTCTTATTTTCAATTACCTTCCCATGTTCGGTCTTGTCATGGCCTTCCAGGATTTCGTTCCTGCCAAGGGATTCTTCGGATCGAAGTTCGTGGGACTCAAGCATTTCCGCTACATGCTCCAGCTTCCGGATATCGGCCGCGTGATCCGCAACACTCTGATCATAGCCCTGGGAAAGATCTTTTTCGGCATGATCCTGGCTATTGCCTTCGCGATCCTTTTGAACGAGATCCGGATGAAATTCCTTAAAAGTACAGTGCAGACCATCGTTTACCTGCCTCACTTCCTTTCCTGGGTCGTTCTGGCAGCGGTGGCCGTCAACCTCTTTAACCTGGACGGCTCCGTCAACCAGATCCTCTCTTCCATAGGCATCGGCAAGATCAACTTCCTGGGAAGCAATCAGGTCTTCCGAAAACTGATCATAGGTACGGACGTGTGGAAGGAGTTCGGCTATAATTCGGTGGTCTATCTGGCCGCCATTACCGGCATCGATCCCGGCCTTCATGAGGCGGCTGCCATCGACGGCGCTTCCTGGTGGAAGCGGATCTGGCATATCACCATCCCCGGCATGATGCCCATCATCATGCTCATGACGGCCATGAACCTGACCAGCGTTCTGAGCGCAGGCTTCGACCAGGTCTACAACCTGTATTCTCCCATTGTCTATGAATCCGGCGACGTTCTGGACACCTATGTTTACAGGATCGGTCTGGTAGGCAGACAGTACAGCTTCGGCGCAGCCGTGGGTCTGGCCCGTTCCGCGGTGGCCACCCTTATGATGGTCACGGCAAATCATCTGACCGATAAGCTGACCGGCCAGCGCATTTATTAAGAAGGGAGGAAGAGAAATGATCGATAATAAAGGAACCAGCGCAAGGATCCGCAACACAGTGATCCATCTGATCGTGATCCTTCTCGGCCTCATCTGCCTTCTGCCTCTGATCAACATCGTTGCCATTTCCTTCAGCGGCAGCGCAGCGGTTACAGCTAATAAGGTAGGACTTCTGCCGGTGGATTTTACGACCCTGGCCTACAGCCGCATCATCAGTGACAGCCAGTTCTGGCGGTCCTTCGGGATTTCTGTGATCCGCGTGGCCCTGACCCTGGCCCTGAACCTGGTCCTGGTGGTGCCCATGTCCTATGCCATGACCCGGAAGACCAGCGAGTTCCGCTTCAGAAATGTTTACATGAACCTGCTGATCTTTGCCATGCTCTTCAACGGCGGCATGATCCCCACCTATATCGTGGTCAAGAACCTGGGCCTTTTAAACAGTATCTGGGCCCTGATCCTGCCCGGTGCAGTGCCGGTCTTCTCGGTGATCCTTATGATGAACTTCTTTAAGGGGATTCCGAGAGCTCTGGAAGAGGCGGCTATCGTGGACGGGGCCAATCCTCTGCAGGTCCTGCTGCATGTCATGATCCCCTGCGCCAAGCCTTCCATCGCTACCATCTCCCTCTTCAGTGTGGTAGGCAGCTGGAATGACTTCTTCAGCGGTCTGATCTATATGCAGAAAGTCAAAGATTATCCCATTATGACATATATCCAGTCCTTAAGCATCGATCTGCAGGAGCTGGTCAACAACGCGGCATCCAGTTCGGCTCTGGAGAACATTTCGGAACTTTCCAACCGGAATCTGAATGCGGCAAAAATCGTTGTGGCAGTCATTCCCCTGCTTCTGATCTATCCCTTCCTTCAGAAGTATCTGATCAGCGGCATGACCATGGGAGCTGTCAAGGAATAAGACTTCCCGCCTGCCCCCTTTTCAGGGGGGCGGGCTTTTGGAGGAAAAAAATGAGTCAGAAAGAAAACGACAGATGGTGGAAGAGCAGTGTGATCTATCAGATCTATCCCAGAAGCTTTCAGGACAGCAACGGGGACGGCATCGGGGATATTCCCGGCATCATAAGCCGCCTGGACTATCTGAAGGACCTGGGGATCGATGCGATCTGGATCTGTCCCGTGTACAGATCCCCTCAGGACGACTGCGGCTACGACATATCGGATTATCAGGATATTGATCCCATGTTCGGAAGTCTGGAAGACATGGACCACCTGATCAGGGAAGCAAAAAAGAGGGGCATCGGGATCATCATGGATCTGGTCCTCAATCACACCTCCGATGAACATCCCTGGTTCAAAGAGGCCCGAAAGAGCCGTGAAAACCCCTATCACGACTATTATGTATGGAGAGACGGCAGCGAAAACGAGCCACCAAATGATCTGAAGGCCAGCTTCGGAGGCTCCGCCTGGGAATGGGTCGAAGAAACCGGACAGTACTATTTCCACCAGTTTTCCGTAAAACAGCCGGACCTCAACTGGGATAATCCAAAAGTCCGTCAGGAGATCTACCGGATGATCCGCTGGTGGATGGACCGGGGCGTATCGGGCTTTCGTCTGGATGTGATCGATCAGATCGCCAAGGTGCCGGATGAAAAGATCCTGGCCAACGGACCAAGACTCCATGAATATTTGCAGGAAATGACCCGTGAGACCTTTTCCCGGGCAGATCTGGTCACAGTAGGGGAAGCATGGGGAGCCGACATAGAGCGAGCCAGGAAGTTCAGCTCACCGGACGGAAAAGAGCTTTCCATGGTATTTCAGTTCTGGCATACCTTTGCGGATCAGCAGCCGGGTAAAAGCAAATGGGACCTGGCACCCCTCAATTTCAGGATGCTGAAGGATACCATGGCCATGTGGCAGGAAGGTCTGCATGGGAGGGGCTGGAACAGCCTGTTCTGGAACAATCATGACCTTCCCAGAGTGGTCTCCCGCCTGGGAGATGACAAAGTTTACAGGACCGAGTCCGCAAAGATGCTTGCCATGGTCCTCCACGGCATGCAGGGGACGCCCTATATCTACCAGGGAGAAGAGATCGGCATGACAAATGCCCCGTATGAGATCGAAGACTATCGGGATATAGAGCTTCTCCATGCCTACAGAGACCGGCTCCGGGAAGGCATCCCCAGGGAAGATGTCATGCGGTCCATCCACGCAAAGGGGCGGGACAATGCCAGGACGCCCATGCAGTGGGATGACGGTCCATGCGCCGGCTTTAGCGAAGGGGAGCCCTGGATCAGGGTCAATCCCAACTGCAGCCAGATCAATGTCAAAGCAGCCCTGGCCGATCCGGATTCCGTTTATCACTGCTATCGGAAGCTGATCGCCCTCAGAAAAGAGTATCCGGTCTTCAGGGACGGATCCTTTACCCTTCTGGAGCACGAAAGCGAAGAACTTTTCGTCTACATCCGGGAGACGGAGGATGAAAAGATGCTGGTGGCGGCCAACTTCTTCGGAAGGGAGATTTATTGGAGTCTTCCGGAAGAATGGAAAGAAAAGGGAAAGGTGCTCCTTCATAATTATGATGGCATGAAAGAAGGAATGCTCCGCCCTTACGAAGCCTTCATGATCCATATCAGAAAATAAAAAATCGGGGAGAAAGGAAATGATCAGAAAATACCGCTTTGGAGTACCTGTGGAAACAGAGGCTGTGGTGCAGGATCTGCCCTGCCGGAAGGAAATGCCGGAATCGGGAAGGGTGCTGACAGATGAAGAAGGCTTTACCTATATCCGGGCTCTGGAAAAAGAGACGGCCATATACGGGCTGGGAGAGACGGTCCGGGGCATCAACAAAAGAGGCTGGGTCTATGTCAGCGAAAACGAAGACCGGAGCTTTCATCTGGAGGATGCCAGATCCCTGTACAGTGCCCATAACTTTCTCCTCCTGTCCGGGCCTGAGCCCCTGGGGCTCTTCTTCGATTATCCCGGCAGGATCTCCTTTGACGCAGGCTTTACGAAAAAGGATATTCTGACTGTCAGCTGCGATCATGCGGATCTATATCTTTATGAGATCACAGGAGAGAGCCTTAAGGAAATCTGCAGGACCTTCCGTAAGATGACGGGCAGAAGTTATATTGCTCCCAAGTGGGCCATGGGCTTCGGACAGAGCCGGTGGGGCTACAAAAACGAAGAGGACTTCCGGCAGGTAGTAAAGGGATACAGAGAGAACCATATCCCACTGGACGCAGTCTATATGGACATTGATTACATGGATGCCTACAAGGACTTCACGGTGGACCGGGAAAAATTCCCTGATTTAGGAAGCTTCGTTTCGGAAATGAAGGATCAGAAAGTTCATCTGGTCCCCATCATAGACGCCGGAATCAAACAGGAGGAAGGCTATGACGTATGCATGGAAGGACTGGAGAAGGGATTTTTCTGTACGGACCGGGAGGGGAAGCCTTTTGATACGGCCTGCTGGCCCGGTCTGACGTATCATCCTGACTTTCTCAATGCAAAAGCCAGGGAGTGGTTCGGAAACAAATACAGGGTACTGATGGATCTTGGCATAGACGGCTTCTGGAACGACATGAACGAGCCCTCCATCTTTTTTACGAAAAGGACCATGGAGGAAGCACGGAAAAAGATGCGGGAATTCCTGGCAAAGCCCGCCGGAGATACCCCTTTCTTTGAACTGGCGGGACTGGCAGGGCAGCTTTCCTCTTCCGAGGTTCATAAAGACTTTTACCACGACATGAACGGGACGAGGATCCGTCACGACAGGGTCCATAACCTTTACGGCTATATGATGACGCGGGCGGCAGGGGAAGCCTTTGAAAGAATCTCTCCTGACAGAAGAATCCTCATCTTTTCCAGGTCTTCCTACATAGGCATGCACCGCTACGGCGGGATCTGGCAGGGAGACAACAAATCCTGGTGGTCCCATCTGCTCCTCAACATACAGATGACCGCATCCCTGAATATGTGCGGTTTTCTTTATACGGGAGCGGATCTGGGAGGATTCGGCTCGGACACAGGACGGGACCTTCTGCTGCGCTGGCTGGCCTTCGGAGTCTTTACGCCTCTGATGCGCAATCACAGTGCCATCCAGACCAGAGACCAGGAATGCTATCAGTTTGAAGATCCTGAAGATTTTGCCCATGTGATCGGCGTACGCTACAGGCTTCTCCCATATCTTTACAGCGAGTATGTCAAAGCGGCCCTGAACGATGAAATGTATTTCCGGCCCCTGGCTTTTGATTATCCCGATGACCCCATGGCCTGTGATGTGGAAGACCAGCTGATGCTGGGAGAGGGCCTTATGGCAGCTCCGGTATACGTTCAGAATGCTGCAGGCCGGTATGTATATCTGCCCGAAGACATGCTGTTTGTTAAATTCCTTCCCTCGGGAGAGATGGAGACGCAGCGGATGGAAAAGGGCGTCCACTATATTCATGTGGAACTGAATGAGGTGCCCCTGTTTATCAGAAAGGACCATTTCCTTCCTCTGGCAGAGGCCGCCGAATGCGTTGAAGACCTGGATGAAGATAATCTGACCATGCTGGGATGGATCACAAAAAAAACAGAGTATCTGCTCTATCATGACGACGGTTATACCAGGAACCTGGATGTTCCGGAGCATTACAGACTTCTGTCGATGGAACCATGATCAGCTCCCAATGTCCGAAAGGAGAAAAAGATGAACTTTGAAGGAATAGGCCGCTTTTTCGGAGAAGAGGGCACATTTACCGTTCTGATGACAAGGCTTTTTGATACCTGCCTTCTGAGCATCCTGTGGCTTGTTACCAGTCTTCCAATATTTACCATAGGTCCTGCGACCCAGGCCCTTTACTGCACAGTCCTGAAGATCCGGGAAGGCAGGGAGGGATATATCATCAGAGATTACCTGAAGGCCTTCCGTTCCGGCTTTCTCCAGAGCACGGCACTGGGCATGATCATGATGGGAAGCGGTCTGTTCCTGCTTCTGGATATTTACTGGGCAGGGCTGGCGGAAGATCCTTTTTTCCATCTGCTGATTCCTGTCTTTATCCTTCTGCTGTTTGTCTGGGGCGGCATTCTCATGTACGTTTTCGCCATCCAGGCCATGTTCGTCGGCACCCTCCGGGAAACATTGTTAAAAGCCGCAGGGCTGGTTCTTACGCATAAGGGGAAGACACTTCTGATGCTGGCAACGGCCCTTGCCCTTTCAGGGATGATCTTTCTTGCTCCGATCCTGCTGATCGTCAATACGGCCCTGATCCCCATGATCAATGCCGGTATTCTTCTGCAGATCTTCAGACCTTATTTACACAGAGAAGAATGACCGGACGCATCCCACAGGGTCCCATGCAGCTGCAGCGGGCTTATCGAAGCAGGCTGTATGGGATTTTTACTGATTCCGGGTAAGAACGAGGGAACCGGATCTGAAAATAAAGCAGCTGCTGACTTTTTGGTGACTGTTGACTTCAGGAAGCCTTATTTTTACTTGCTTTTTTCAGGCTGATTTAATTCAAGTCCCCCCTCACCACTTTCTCTGAGAGCGGAAACGTTGTAAAATCAACGTTTTCCGCTTTTTTTGTCTTGAACATATTTGTTGACTTTTGCTGACACCCCCTGTTTGGGGCATTTTCAGTATCCAGATGATACAGTAATAACACCACTATTATGATGACAGGGGGCTGCTGCACTGAAAAACACTTCAGTGCAACAGCCCCCGTTCTAAATTCCTGGTCTTCCACGCTGCAGTGGAGAACTTCTGCAAGAGCAAAGAGCTCGGAGACAGAAGCCTTCCGGATGTCCCTTGCTCCCTGCTCATACTGCCGGATCATACGCAGGGACAAACCGGAACTCTCTGCCAGATCTTTCAGTGACTGCCCATTCTCCTGCCAGAGCAGGATGCTCCGTTCTTTTGCCCTCTCCCGGTTCCCGGATCTCCGTCTGGATGGCCCTTGAAAAGCTGCGCTCTGCTGGATTGGATTTCAGGACCCCGGAGCAGGCGGCAAGCAGGCGGCGGCAGAACGCAGGCGTAAGATCAGCTCCCTTTTTCGGGAATCAGGATGCTATAATGATTCTGATGCATTCACATATTCACTGGAAATGATATCTGAGAAGGAAGAGTATA
>ODAI013759684.1_pt1 | contig 15954 bp, 8 predicted proteins | sample 1539321 | NCBI WGS metagenome assembly ODAI01 (sample SAMN02144231, study PRJEB22623) | gut metagenome | biome: sheep rumen | host: Ovis aries | place: New Zealand
CCTTATTACTCCTCAAAAAGCATAAGGCTGGATGTTTATTTAAAAGATGAAGATAAGGTTATTGATGTAGAATGTCAGTCATACCCGCAAGATTATCTGGGTAAACGAACCCGTTATTACCAGAGCATGATTGACATAGACAGTCTTATGAAAGGCCAGGATTATTCTGAATTGAAGGACAGCTATATTTTGTTCATCTGCACCTATGACCCATTTAAGAATTCAGAAAATAAACCTTATGGACTTCCCTGTTATACATTTAAAAACACCTGCTCAGAAAACCATGAAGTAGATTTAAATGACAATTGTCTCAAAGTACTTTATAATTCAAGTGCTTATGAAAAAGCAGAAGATGAACGAATAAAAAGTTTTCTTCATTTCATAAACACAAACGAGCCGGGAGAAGATGATTTTTCAATACGTCTTTCCCAAATGGTGAATAAGATTAAACAAAATGAAAAATTCAGGAGTGATTACGCCGCTATGAATTTACATGACAGAGATATAACACGAAGAGCGAAGTCTGAAGGTATTAGCGAAGGCCGCCAGGAAAAGGCGGTGGAAGCTGCTGTAAACCTTCTGAAGAAAAATATTCCAGCGGAAACTATTGCGGAATGTGTTGGGCTTTCTCTAGAGCAGGTTAAAGAACTTGCAGAAAAAATTACTGTTCAAGCATAAGCCCACTATAAAACAAAAACCCCTGCGCACAAGTCCATGGAGATGTGGCAGGGGATAAATCAAATGAATAATGCCTGGTAAACGAACTAGTCTTCTTCGCTTAAGATACCTGGGAAGAAATTTCCGATTTCACTTGTAGTAGGTACATAACCATTCGCATCTTTATTATCGGATTCAGGATTATAGAAATACTGTGTCCCATGAGAAAAGGCCTCTCCCATGACTGGGCTCGATGTTATATCACCAGTGATATCTTCGTTAAAAGCAACAGTTGCAACTTCTACCTTTGAGATTGCAAAAGATTCCAAATCAACTTCAACAACGCGGTTTTCATTTTTGTAGCGAAGGCCTCCAAGGGAATCCACATAATAGGCAATTCCGTCATCAGCAATAATAAGTTTTTTAGGTCTGATTGCAATAAACTTTTTAGGTGAATACAGAACTTTACTTGATGTATCTTCTGAAATATGGGAATATACATCAATTTTTGCACCAGTATGTCCTGTAACATCATAAAGTACAGGAGTATATGTCGCAGCAGTTGGATTTAATTCGTCATAATTATTACGGTTATAAAGCCTGTAATCTTCTCCACTTGAAGTGCCACCTATCGGATATATTTTTTGCTGGGAAGTTGCAGTCGTTTCAAAAGGAAGGTGCGTGCTTTCACCCGATATAATATCATACTTTACAACCGTTCCACGATTAATAATTTCACCTTCGATTACATCTGTAGGATTAAAATCGTCGTCCAGTTGTGCTGAAAAATCTTCATATTTATCTGAAACCAGCATATATATGCAGCCATCCTGGTAGAGGATATCGTTGACCTCGGCATGATTAGACAAGCCCATTTCTGTCAGATTTATAGATACAAGTTTTGAACCTGTATATTCATAGGAATTGGTACCCCCTCCCTGGGTGGCATTATTCAGATCTGCAATGACAAGTTTGATATATGCAATAGATTTTTCAATTTCTTCATCATAGTCTTCTTCAGTAGCGGCAAAATAGGCGATTTTATCAACTATTGTAAGCGCAGAATTATTTCTCATAGTGTTCGAATTATCATCTTCAGAGAATGAATAAGTTTTTGCAAAGTAATAAATTCCAGCCGCTCCATCATAATCGTACGTACCGTCATCGCTTGCAATCTGTGTCAGAGTATTACTGCTATCATCATAGATATATAAAACATCATTTACCCTATCCATAACCAAAGTTCCACCATTATCACCATACAGATACATGGAGTTTGGCAAGACCCCATTTCCGAATGTTTCTTTACCAAAGTCTGTATTATTAGATTTTATGTACGAAGCAGATCCAAGTCTCTTTGCTAAAGTGTAAACATCACCCTTGCTATCAAAGACAAAAGTAAAGTCAGGAGAGCCTTCCGCAGTTGCCACTGTTGCTGCAGTGTCATCTGTAATCAACATAGACGCATCATCTGTCAGGTAATAGTCGATTCTTCTATCTCCATCGTCACTAACCTTTACATTCCTATACAGCACCATCTGCGTGCTCGGTACAATTTCTGCACCGTAAGAGCTGAGAGAACTTGCTTTGAGCGTAAATTTTCCGCCTGCCAGGTATGGGGCGGTGCCATACCAGGTGTCGGTGGTGAAGCCGGAATAGACGTTTATGATTTCTGGGCAGGAATATAGGGTGTTGCCAATGGAGTCGTTAAAACTCAAATTTACACTGTTGGCGCCGCAGAAAATTTCGTCGAAGGAGATTGTGACTTTGCCGTTCACAACGTCAAAGGATTTGTTGAATTCGCCTTCGCCGCAGCGTTCTTTCCAGGCATAAAAAGCATCCATAGCGGCCTGCACTTCTTCACTAATTTCAGGAGTCTTTCCGTCAGCAGAGGATACAGCGTCAATGGGGAATCCAAGGAGCTTAACAGTTCTATCAATATCTGGTGCTTGCCATTCAACATAAACCGAAGCAACGTTATCTGCGGCTACGGTGTCTAAATTGATTACGAGGTTTACGCTGCCTGGGATGGTACAGGCATGAGGTGTTGCGATAATTTGGGCAAAGTTGTCGCCGCCTTTGGAAACTGTGCAGCTTGTTGAGCCCTGGGCAATGGCCTGGCCGTCTTTTAGGGCTTTGGCTTCTATTGTGTATTCGCCGGTTTCTTCAAAAGCAAAAGAAAATGATGTGTCAGACATTTCTTTTGGCAAATAGGATTTTTCACCTTTTTTTGCAGTGATTGTCCAACTCAAGTCATCTGAAAAGGAGCTTGTTGCGGTACGGCTATAGGCTGCCCTGCTAACTCCGGCCAAAGAAAGGCTTCCAAGCAATGTATATTCCGTTTTTTCCTGACTGCCGCTAGAGTCCTTGCTCAGGTCTGTACAAGCAGCAAAGAGAAGTGTTAGGGCTATTAATGATAATAAAATGTATTTCAGGTTTTTCATGTTTAATTCTCCTCTCTTGGCTATTCTGTTTTACGGTAAAGATATTTCCAGGTTCCGTTCAAAATGTTTGCTGCATTAACTTCCGGATTTGAAACATCAATTGCAGTTAGAGATGTCCAATCTAACGTATCATTATTTGAGATTAATGCAGTTGAATTGTACCAAGCATCTGTTTTAGCAAATTCAACCTGCTTCAAGTTAGAACAACCCTGGAATAAATTAACAGACGCCGTATCACTATTATAATCTACAGCCAAGGAATTAACAGCAGAACCAATTTTTACATACTCCAAATTTGTACATTGCTGGAATATAGCAGTACTATAGTCTGTTACACAATCTGGCATTATTATACTTTTTATCATTATAAGATTATGTAATGCATAGCTGTTTAATCCAGCATCTTCTGTTGAAGTAACTTCAGAGGCATCTATTGAGAACGAGTATGTTTTATTTGAAAATTTAGAATTCATCCAGTCTTGCATATTAGTAAATACACTTACTAATTGCCCTTGATATTCTCCATAAAGATGTAGATATACATCTGATGTTACACTTTCAACCTCGGCTCTAGCTGCATTATCTGTAGCTGTCCAATAATTAAAATTAATATAACCATTTTCAGTTGAATTTACACTAAATGAATAATAAGCCACATCCTCCACCTCAACTTCAAAGGTGCCGCTAACTGGTTCAAAGTCTGGGAAGGCTACGGTTTGGCCGGCTTTATTAACGTAAGTTGTACGGCTTACATTTGGACTTACAGTTATAGTCAGCAGGTATGTTCCGGCTTTAGTAAGTGGGTTAGTACTTCCAAGGTCAAAATAATTGAATCCATAATATTCAAGATTATTAACAGAATGGGTTTTATAAGTGAAAGAAAAATCTTCTATTTTACTAAAAAGATTTTGGTTTACATAAATGCCGGTCGCATCCGTAGCATCCCAATCCACATCCGCCAGCACGTCGTTGCCGTTTTCATCAAGCAGACTAAAGGCAAAACGTCCTTTGTTCAAATAGAACTTTTCGCTGGCAGCTTCATTTTTGGCAAGGGTGTAGCGTTTAGCGGAAGTTTTAATGCTTATGCTGCCGCTGCTTGCGTAGGTTGGCTTTAGGTAATAGCAGATTACAACGCTGCCATCGGTCTTATTGTTTACATCCTTTTCATTATCTTCATCTTGAATATAACCAAGCGCACTTAGTGCCACAAATTTCTGCTGAATTTTTGTTCCTGCTAAAGCTTCTATAATATCAATAGCCTGCTCTCCTTCAGGTAAGTTAAAGTTTCCGCCCATATTATAGTCTGTTAAACAAGTGTAATCAGATTTAGCTGTGCCGGTAGCACCATCCTTTTTAAGCCAGAACTGAATTTCGTAAGGGAAATTTGTGTCTGGACTTTCAGGAGTATCTGGATTTTCTGGATTATTTGGATTGTCTGGATTCTCTGGATTATCTGGGGAATCTGGAGTATTTGGCTTGTCTGGGTCATCTGGCTCTTCCGGATTCTCAGAGTTTATTTCTATTCCATCAAAGACAATTTCAAGTCCGCTTGCACTGGTAAAAGTAAATTTTCCATCACTAACAGAAATAGTTTTTGCCTCAGGCTTTTGAACAATTGCATAGTCATTTGAATCAGCTAGCTGGTAAACTGTTTCGGTAAGCAGAAATTCTGTAGGTAAGCCATTTTCATCATAGCTTTTTGCCTGGTAAGTTCCAAAGGATGGTACAGCAGAACCAATTTCAAGAATGTACCTACCATTTTTGAAGAAAAGAAGCATAAATTCCTGATTTTTATCACTTGTAACGCCATGAGCTTCCCAAGCATAATCTGCAGCATTACTTAATAAAGTTGTAAGCTTTAGCGAAAGTTTATTTGCTCCTGCTTCTATTGTGATTGGCTCACTATTTCCATAATAAAGAGGATAAACAAAACTTGCAGCTTCTTCCTTTAATATCGCATAAAAAATTCCGCAGGCGTATACCGATGTGCCCTCTGGAATATCTTCAAATTCTACAGATTTTTGAAGCTTGTCTGTAGAATTAATTTCTGATTCAGTAAAAGTTAAAGTCTGAGGCTCTGTGTCGCAATCACCAATAAGAGCAATCCCAACTTTTATTTCTTGCAGTTCAGCTGAAGGAAGATTGTTGTCTTCTAGTATACTCCTGGCATCAAAAGAAAAATTTACAGTGCCAGAGCTTTTTACATCATCAAAACCAGAACAGGATATTAAAAAAAGTAATAAAAGCAGGCATTCTAAAAAAGTGAGACATTTAAATTTAGGAATTTTCATAGCTACTCCTTTTATATAAGTAAACCCTAAGTATTTTATCATCAATTTAACATTTTTCAAGAAAACAAGACAAAAAAACTTATATTCGTTATACTAGAAATTATGAGTACAAATAATGATTTATGTCCTTGCGGTTCAGGAAAAAAATACAGCGAATGCTGCGAACCGATTATTCGCGGAACCATTAAGGCTCCATCTGCAGAAGCATGTATGCGCGCTCGCTACAGCTCTTACGTAAAACACGAAATTGACTTTATTATCAGCTCTTGTGAAGAGGGCGAAGGTATTGCCGAAATTGACAGAAAGGCTACAGAAGACTGGAGCCGCGAGTCTCAGTGGAACGGATTGAAAATTCTGCGCACAGAAAATGGCGAAAAAGAAGATGAACAGATTGTAGAATTTGAAGCTGATTATACTCTTCATAACATGCACGACATTCATCACGAAATTTCTTTGTTCAAAAAAATTAATGATGATTGGAAATACGTTGCCGGTAATGTTATTCCTACAACTGTAAAGCGCGTTGGCGCAAAGGTTGGCCGCAACGATCCTTGTCCATGCGGAAGCGGAAAGAAATACAAGCAATGTTGCGGAAGATAAATCGCTAGGGGCTAGAGTCATTGTCTGGGGAATGACCAGGAAAATGACAAGAGAATAATATATGATTATAACAGGATTTCATTCGATAGAAGAAAAGATTCGCGCAGCTGCACAAAACAAAAACAGCGGAATTAAGCTTTACTACAGTAAGGTTGGTCCTCGTATTAAAAAAATTCTTGCTGCCGCAGCTGAAGCAGATATAAAAGCACAGCAGGTTCCAGACCAGCGTTTAAGTGAGCTAGTTTCTTCTTTGGATGAAGCCCTGCGCGACCACCGTGGCATTGTAATGGAAATGCCGGAAAAGAAGGGAGCAAAAGAGGTAGGTGCAAACCTTGTTGACTTTGACGCCTGGCTTAAAACCACCGGCTCTTCTGAAGCTTCTGATAACGCAAAACGCCTTACCGTAGTTATGCTCGACCGAGTTACCGACCCTCACAACGTTGGTGCAATAATCAGAAGCTGCGACCAGTTTGGGGCTGCCCTTGTAGTTATTCCAGAACATAAGGCTGCCAGCAATATTGCAGAAAACGAAGTAATTGGTCGCGCCAGTGCCGGAGCCAGTGCCTGGGTGCCGGTTGCTGTTGTAAATAATCTTGTACAGGCATCAGAAAAACTTAAAGCTGCAGGCTTCTGGATTTACGGAGCCGATGCCGGCGGAAAATCTTGTCGTGAAATAAACTTTCCGCCAAAAACTGTACTTATAATGGGCAGCGAGGGTAGTGGAATTGCAGAGCTTTTAGAAAAGCAGTGCGACCAGATTGTTTCTATCCCAACCTGCGGTAAAATAGACAGTTTAAACGTTTCTGTGGCAGCAGGTGTTTTACTTTACGAATTAGCCAAATAAAAATAACCAGATAAAATTTGCTCGACAAAAATGACATTTTTTGTCATAATGTAATAATAAATAACATAGCAAAAAAGAGAGGTTTCCTATGTCACGACAAGATGAAATCGCAGAAAAAGCAGTTCGTAAATCAACCTTAAAATCATTAAAAGCAAAAAAAAGAGGACGCCTTGCAAAGCTTAAGGCAGATTATGAAAAAGCCGTTCAGGAAACAAACATTCAGTATGCAGAAGACCCTGAACGCCTTAAGGCAAAATATGCTGCCGCTGAATATGCTAAATCAGAAAGAGCAAGAAAGCGAGCCGAAAAGAAAATAGAAAATGAAAAAAAGTCAATTGAGGCTTCAAAGAAAATTCGACCGCTAACTTTGCCAGAAGAAATTGCCAGTTCAATAGTGCAGGGGATAGGTGCCGCACTTTTTATTGCCGCTACTGCCGTTTTAGACTCTATTGCAGTTGCTAAGTTAAACAGTTATGTAAACACAATCACAGTTTTTTACACCTTATTCGGAACTTCAATGATTTTGATGTATCTTTGTTCGCTTTTACAGCACGCCCTTACAAACTATACAGCAAAAATCATCTTTAACAGACTTGCCCACGTGCTTGCCTTCCTAATCATTGGCTTTGGCTACAGTGTTTACACTATCACCAAAATTCAGGGAGCCAGAGGCTGGGTACTTTTTGGTTTTGTCTGGATTATGGTTTTGACAGGTACTCTTTTCTACGCAATTGCCGGACGCAAACACGAAACTCTAAATATTATCTTCTGTGCAGTTGCAGGTTTTTCCGGAATTATAATGGCTAGCCGCCTGTATACAACACTGCCAGCAAGAAGCTTCGCAATGCTGGTTTTGGGCGGAGTTTTCTATCTGATTGGAATTATTTTCTACAGCCTCAGAAAAGTTGCCTACATGCACTTAATTGCAAATATTCTTATGCTTTTTGGAAGCGTTTATATTTTCTTCTCACTCTTCTTCTTAGGAGCATAAAATATAGGGGAAGGGGAGGAGCCCCTCCCCTCGCTCCAGCCCGTACGCACGCAAGCGTGCTACCGGTCTTACGCTACCCCTCCCAGCGGGGGACACCCCCGCAACGCCCAACATCATCAACTTAAGGAAGACTCTATTTAAAAATTTAGAAATCCAGTAGAATTTTCTGCATGGGTGGAAAAAATTTAAATAGATTTAACAAAGCAATTTCATTATGGAAATCAAAAACGATAAAGAAACTGGCAAGAGGTAGCCGTAAAAATGTTTTCGTGAGGGTACGAAAAATGAGCGTCTATGATATAATGGCAAGTATCATAGGACGGAAAGGACTTACGGCAACAATGGAGCTCAGAAATTATTTAAAGAGTAGCGGAAAAGACGAAATATCAAAACAGGCATGGCTCAAGGCAAGACAAAATTTTAATCCGGAAGCTATAAGATATGCCAACGATGAATATATAAAATCCTTTTATGAATCTGAGAATGAAGTAAAAGTGTGGAATGATTATCTTGTTCTTGCAATAGACGGAAGTAAGGTAGAAATTCCAAACTCTGAAGAAAACAGAAAAGCATACGGAACTCAGGGAAATGACAATTGTAACGGACCTGCCAGGGCTTTGCTGAGCGGACTCTTTGATGTGCTGAATGATTTCTTTATTGATCTGCAAATCTGTAATGTAAATAAAAGCGAGAAGGATGCAGCAGAGGATAATATCAAAGCTCTCAAAAGAATTGGAATTAAACAGAATATTCTCATTGTCTTTGACAGGGGATATCCGTCTTTGGAGCTTCTGAACTATCTTGAAGAGCACAAAATCAACTACATAATAAGAATTCCTTCAAATATTTTTAAGAATGAACGAAAAAATATGAAGGAAAACGACAGCAGCATAGAAATTACACATACTGCAGACAGACTTGAACGACTGAGAAAATCGAACAAAGATCTCTACGAAATAGTCAATCGCAAAGAAAATACGAAAACAAGACTTATCCGTGACAAAACACCAACGGGAGAAGAGTTTGCTGTTTTAACAAGTCTGCCGAGTCTGATAAGTGGAGAAGAAATAATCAAAGCATATTTTCTGAGGTGGAAAATAGAAGAAGCCTATAATACGCTCAAAAATAAAATGAGATTTGAAAGTGTGACGGGAATGGCAAGTATCTATGTAGAGCAGGATTTCCTTGCACAAATTTATGTATATAATATGATAGAAGATGTAAGACATTCTGCTGAAGAAAAAATTCAAAAGCATCCTGATAAATACATGTATCCACAAAGAATAAATCAGAATGTAGCTATAGGTATTTTCAAGGATGAACTTCTCGATATGGCTCTTGAAGAAAATAATAGTATCAGAATACGAAAACTAAAAAAACTACAATCAGAAATTTCAAAATATACCTTACCAGTCCGGAAGTCGAAATCAAAAAAAAGACAGTTTAACAAAGCAAACAAATTTGCTTGCAATCTAAAACCGTCCTTTTAGGCTTAAGTTGATGATGTTGCGCAACGCCCCCTTTAGTATTTTAAATTATTTTAAGGGAGTCTTTTATATATCCTTATTCTTTCCCCCAAAAATTTCAACATTATCCGCTTTAGTAAAATCCTCCACTGTAAGTTCTGGAAGTTCAAAATTTAATGTAAAAGGCTTAACTTGCATTCTCTCATGTTTTTTATTTAAACCATACGGACAATCTTTACATTTTATCTCTTGAAATGGATTAGAATGTCTAGTTCTATGATTGTAATATTGCTTTATTATTCTTCCATTCTTTAATTCAAGATGAAAATTCGTATCATCCGCAAAACCATGTCCACCAATTAATCTTTCCATATACACAAAATATTTTATTGTATTTTTCTTAGAATATTCATCAAAAATATCCTTCCTTAGAAAAATACCACATTTGATATAATCTTTATAATAACTTGTCTTATTATTGTTACAACAAATTATTTCCTCGCCATCATTATTTACCCATGATAAAGTCTTATAATCTGGAATGAGTTTTAAATCCCGAATTAATTTTGCAGGTGGTAATAATAAATATGTATTATCTAATACATCTGTATGACTTGAAATTTGATTTACTTCTTTGCAAAGACAATCGTCGTCTGTAATAAATTTATAATTTTCAAGTAATCCATTATAGTTTTGATGTTCTATGGTTAAATATCTATCATCTTCATCATTTTGTAATCCAATATCATCTCCGACACAACACACCACATTATAGTTATCTTGCCAGCTCAAAGTTTTTTCAACAGATTCTTTTAAAGTGATTTTCGAAGCAAGGAGCATCCATTCCTTCCTACTGCAAGTAATCGGAGTATTTATTACTGATATAACATTTGATTTTGTTTGTATAGCATCCTTTACCCACTTCCCATCTTTTTGCATTCTTATATCTATATTTTGCAACACCAAATTCTGCATTTTTTCTATTTCATTATTATATGTAGGAATTGGAGCTGCATAATTTTCAGTCACATCATACGCAAGTGGATTATATGATTTATACCCAATTGTTTCTGCTTCGTCATTAAACAGGACAAAATCATCTTCATAATAATTGCACATTAAACTTCCATAAAAAATATCTTGTGCTATTATAACTAATTTTCTTTCCAATAAATCCTCATATGTATAAGAATACTTTTGTTTTTGAGCTACATTTCTCGAAAAATTATAAATACTAAATATATAATAAACAGTTTCTTCAAAAGATTTTAAAAAAGATATTACTGGCAAGGAATTATATTTCTTTTTATACTTTTTCTTTATATATTCCTCAAAAGACAATAAACCATTACACTCTCCACTTCTAACACATTGAAAATTTTGATATAAGAATTTATTAAAATCATTTATTTCTGCTTTATCAACATTTAAAAAACATGGAAATACATTATCTATAAGGTTTTTGTCCCAATATCGAAAATGTAATAAAGTCTTATCATATAAATCAATACTAAAAAGAAGTTTTCCAAATTCATCACTAATCTTTCTTGTAGTTTTATGAAATAGATTCTTTTTCTCCCAATTTATATATTGATATTTTTCGCCTAAATAGTTTGCTATTAAAGCAATACAATCAGCAGATAGAAAATCATAATTATTTTTTAATTCTAAAAAAAACTGTTTGATTTGTTGATTTGATTTATGAAAAGAAAGAGTTTCAATTATTGCATTCTTAATATAAAAATCGAGAATATTAGGAAATAAATTTATTAATATACCTATCAAGTCATTATTAATTCTAACTGCTTCAAATAATATTTTTCGTGCTAAAATTCTTATTTTCTCATTTGGAGCAGCCGAAGCCCAAAGGCCCGTATAAAAGTACTCTAAAACAACATCTTCCTTAGGTTTTGCAAATATAAGATAATAAAGCATATTTTTTAGGCGTCGCAAAAAATCTTGACACTCTAGATTATTTGAAAGTAGAGCTGATAATTCTGATAGCTGAGCGTTACTATGTTCAATTAAATATTTATGCAAATAATTGGTACAATTAAACGGTTTATCAACATACCCAGAAAAATATAAAATTGTTCCAACAGGATTTTTTGGATAAAATACTCGCTGAAAATTTTCATTGTTTTCTTTTCTTGTAATTACTTTCACTAGAAGACCAAAAGACAGCTCATTAAGCAAGTTTGACTCTTTCAATACTTTATATACTATTTCATAATTATCTTTAAATTTATCAAAAATTACTAGAATAAAACTATCAATTGCGGAAGGAAATACTTTCACCTTTTCTTGTAATAATTTGATTATTCCAGGAACATCGAATAATCTTATTTTATTAAAAAGTGACCTGCTTAATAAATAATCGATTAAAGAATCATCAGAAAAATAGAAAATTTGTTCTTTCCTATTTTTTAGACAGAATATATATCCCATAGAATCCAAAGCATGATAATAGTCTTGTATATCCGTTTCTTCGAGTATTTTAACTAATTCATGTTCAGGAATATCTTTTCTATCATTTTCAAACATCCATAAAACAACTCTTTTGATTTCACGCCAATAGGTATTCTCATCTTTTTGAGATTGAATTGATTTATGTTTAAGACATTCTTTGAAATCATGTTCTAAAATATAGGTCACACTTGTAATACTATCCAAATCAGTTCTCTTTGCTTTTGAAGTTAGGACCTTTACAAGCTTGCTGATTAATAATGCATTATTCGTAAATAAAATATCTGTATATGCATTCAAATCTTTTATTGGATATTTTGATAAGACTTCAAGAGCAGACTCATATGAAATACCTGAGAAGTGATATTCCATATTTATAAATTGTCTCAACTTTTCAATATAAATTTCACCTAATGAAAAAGAACGATATGTTACAATAATTCTTACTTTTGTATTTACCTTCAGATTTTTTATTATTTCTAATAAAAGCTTCCTTTCTTCTTCTGGTAATTCATTTATTGCATCAATTATAAAAACAAATTGTTCGTTTTTTGAAATTGAAAAAATCTCACCGATATTTATATCAGAAAGTTGTTTCTGATATTTTCCATAAATGCATAGATGTTTTATATTACGATATGATAATTCTTCTTCAAGTTTGTAAATAAAATATGATTTTCCAATTCCTCCTGCACCTGATAACAAACACCCTTGTTGTAGATTAATATAGTATTCAACAGTCTCAATACTTAGACCAAACCAATTATTAACTTTAGCATTGATTTCTGCAATTATTGTATTTAAACTTGCAATAAACTGTTTTCTATCTGTGTAATAACAATTATATGATAAATATAACTTTCTTAATTCATTCAATTCCTTTTGGATTATATTATGTTCGTCATAATAATCTCTTATTGGAGGAAGTTCACCAGACAAATAATTTAGAATATTTAAATCTTCCCACTCAAAATGATTTTCAACATTCTGTAGACTTTCTTGCATTTTTCGATGATTAAAGTCATTTATTTCCAGATAAGTCAATTATAGATCTCCGTTTTGGAATATTTATCCAACTGTTCTTTAATCTTAACTTCTTCTCCAGAACCTTTAGTACTTAATCGAAGAAGAGGTATCCCAATTAATTCAAATATCTGATTTTTCTTTTCATCGCGTTTTGCTTGCTTTGTTCCTTTTTTATGATAGTTATAACCATCTACTTCGATACCAAATAAAATTTCCTTTGTTACTCGATTGAAGATTGTGAAGTCAACATGCGACCAACTTCTATTTGCATATTCTGATAACTCAGATGGTAACTGCCCCAAAAACTTTTTATTCACGACATCTTTCAAAGGCATTTCAAAAACAAAACTAAATCGAGAATAATTTGGTTCTTCAAATATTTGTGTAAGCAATTCGTTCATTGCATTTTCAGAATCATACTTTGAAATCTTTTTCGATTCTTTTAAATACTTGAATTTTGCTTCTGTCTGTTTTGTATAAAAAAAGTCGAAAATGGAACTAACTTTACTTTCTTCAACATTAAAATTGTTGTACTGAATGTATTTCAGCAATGCCACAAGATTTGAATTTTCCGGCTGCTCATTTCCAGAAATAACAATCGCAAGCTTTTTCTTTGCTCGCGAGATTGCAACATTCAGCATATTTGCATCATCTGCAAAACTTGTAATTTCGTTATCAACAGTGGAAATAATGATATTATCTTTTTCACGGCCTTGATATTTATGAACTGTAGCAGCATCTATACCAGGCAATTGAGCTTTAATTGCATCTGTTTGATTATTGTATGGTGCAATAATACCAAGGCTTGCTTTTTCTGCTTCAGAGTATTTTGGAAGGATTTCTTCCTTGATTACATCAATCTGCCTTTGGTTATAATGATCTTTACAGAAATTACCTGGAATTGTCTTAATTGCCTCTAGGACGTCTGTTTCGCCCTTGTCTTCTGTCATTATCAGAAGCTTACCACCATAAAACTGTTGATTACAGAAATTGATAATTTTTGGATGGCAGCGGTAATGTTCACGAAGTAAAGTTTGAGGTGTATCTGGAAGAACAAGCTCCAAAGATGCTAAGAAACTGTTTATATAGTTATATCCTTCAGGCAGTCCAGTTTTCGCAAACAATTCTTGGACTGTCTTTTTTTTGTTTTCTTCTATTACATTTGGAAGCTGCATTTTATCGCCAACAATAACAGCATTCTTTGCACATGATAATGCAAGAGCTCCAGTTACAACATCAACCTGAGAGGCTTCATCCATGATTACATAATCAAATAAGAACTCCGTGCCCTGGCCTATTGTTCCTCTTGAAGAGAAAGTTGTGCTCAGAATAACTGGATATTCATTTGCAAATCCAGACGGATTAAAATAGATTTCTTTTCCATCTTTGAACTGAGGCCTTTCTGCTTTCTTGGAATATCTATTTGCAATCTCAGAACGTAAAGTTACCAGACATTTATCATACACTTCTTGTGGATTAAAGCCCTTTACTATTTTTTCATTATCAGATAATTCGTTCTCTAATTCTTCTCTTTTACGTGGATAATATGTTGCTTTAATCGTTTCAATAACTTTTTCAGGTTCTGTCTGCCAAAACTTTGCAGGACCAAGACCATAATTAGTTCTTAATTTAAGTTTTGTAAAAAAGCCAAGTTTTTCTTTTTCAGAATAAATGAACTGTATATTTTGTAACAAATCCATCAAAACAGAAGAACGATGATTCTTTAATCTTCTATTAGGGTAAATCTCATGTAAATCTTTTTCAAAATATCTAGTTTCTGTTTGTAATGAATCTAATTCTGTATGAATTGAAGAAATCTTTTCGTTTGCTTCAAAATATCTTCCAAGATGTTTAATTTCTTCATCTAAAAGAATAGACATTGTTGGAAGTTGATTTTTCCATTTTGCTAAATACTCTGGATAAAACTGTTGCTGATTCTGTAAGAATTTTTCGATATTATCTCGCTTTCCGTGTGTTGCACAAATAAATCCAAATCCATATTTATCAGATGAAAGCTTTTCATAAATGTTTGCTGTAGCATCATTATTGTTAGATACAATGAGAACCGTTTTATTGTTCATCAATAAGTTTGCAATAATGTTTAAGATTGTTTGTGTCTTACCTGTTCCAGGAGGGCCCTGAATAATACTCACCTGATTTTTCATTGCAGTCGAAACTGCTTTGAACTGACTATTATTACAACCAAAAGGAAAAATAAGTGATTTAATTCTTTCTTTTTCTGTTCTTCCTTTACTTGGATTCAGATACTTTGCTAAAACAGAATTCTCATTTACAAAGCGAGATTTTACAAGATTCTTTACAAGTAGATTCTGGCCATCATCATTTTTTATATCACTAAACTGGGCCATTTGAATAAGATAATCAAAAACAGATGCCGATTGTTTATCTTTAAGCGTATTTTTAATTATCTGAATATCTGAACTTTTACAAGGATATGTTTTTCCATCTTTGTATGTTATGAAATAAACATCTTTATTTCGATCGTGTTGTAATCTTGCTATATCATCTGTTTTATTTCTTTTACCGTATTTATCTGTAACAAAAATGATATCGTGAAGTTCGTCCATGTTACACTCTCCATCCGCTTTCAAAACCATTAAATACAGCTGAGTGCCACATTTCTTCTAGTTTAAAATGTGAATAACTCTTGAAATCCTGTTTTACTATTGGAAGCTCCATATTGCAGAGTCTACTGTTTCGTTCTTTTATTGCTGAAAAATATCCTTTGTCTGGTAGAATATTACTCTTAGAACTATTACAACGAGGGCAAGCTAAAACAAAGTTCCAGAGTTTATCATCCTTTACAAAACTCCAAGGAATAAAGTGATCTACTGGACTTGCATTATCAGAAGTTTCTTTTAGAGGCCTTCCACAGTAAAAGCATTTTGTTTGATTGAATTCTATCAAAACGTCTCTATAGCCAGAAAGATTCTGCCGTTCTGTTGAGGCATCAAGTTTATTAGCAAGCGCATACGAATCTTCTTCCAAGTTTGCTTTTTCCAAATACTTTATCCATTCATAATAATTCTGCTTTTCAAATACTGACTTGTATTTTACTAAAGCTTCGAATACGTCATGATTCAGAGTAATTCCTTCGCTCTTATCAGTTTTGTTGAAATGATAAAATTGATCTTCCGTATCTCCGCAG
>ODAI010385376.1_pt1 | contig 15950 bp, 11 predicted proteins | sample 1539321 | NCBI WGS metagenome assembly ODAI01 (sample SAMN02144231, study PRJEB22623) | gut metagenome | biome: sheep rumen | host: Ovis aries | place: New Zealand
CGCTATGAAGAGAGTGCTTACGCCGCGCAAGCTCACGATTGATACGAATGAATATGAGGATTATAACGAGGGTATCATCACCGCTCCTCCGATGGGGTGGTCAAGCTGGAACACCTTCCGCAATCATATCGACCAGGAGCTTATCGAGGAAATCGGCGACGCGCTTGTAGCAAGCGGACTTGCCGAGGCAGGCTATCAGTATGTAAACCTCGACGACTGCTGGCAGAGCTCAAGGCGTGATGCCGACGGCAAGCTTCAGGGCGATTTGCGCACCTTCTCCGACGGCATACCCGAGCTTGTAAAAAAGCTCAACGAAAAGGGTCTTAAAGTCGGCATCTACTCCTCAAACGGCGACCTCACCTGCGAGGATATGCCTGCGTCCCTCGGAAACGAGCTTCTCGACGCGCGCACCTTCGCCTCGTGGGGAATTGAATTTCTTAAATACGACTTCTGCCACCATCATTCAATCAGCAGTAAAACTCCTCTGATTGAGCTTATCGAGCTTAACAAAATCGGCGAGAGAGATTACATAACGCTTGCACCCGAGGACGCCGAATACACGGGCAGGGCAAAGACCGTACAAAGCAAGGATTTGCCGACGGGACAGGCTATCGGCTTCATCAGCCACGGCTCAGGCACTGCAACGCTGAGAACTCCAGAGCTTGAGGAGGGCGACTACAACCTCACTATCATTTACGGCAAGGATTTGACCCGTAAGCCGAAATATGTTCAGGTTATCGCAAACGGAGAGCTTCACGAGGTCAGCTTCCCGACGGGCTTCGGTTTTTCCGACAACGGCAGGGTGCAGATAAAGGTTGCGCTTAAAGAGGGCGTAAACGAGCTTGTTCTCAAAAATCCCGTTGCGACCTTCGTTGACTCGAGCTTCATTCAGTATCAGCGTATGGGCAGGGCGCTCAGACAGGCTTCAAGGGAATGGGCTGAGTTTACGGGCGCTGAGGAAAAGCCGATTGTATTTTCAATCTGCGAATGGGGTCATGCAAAGCCGTACCTCTGGGGCGCAAAGGCAGGTAATATGTGGCGTACAACCCACGATATTTTCCCTGTCTGGAAGAGCATCAGGCTCATTTATGAGCATACCGTTGACAAGTACGAGTATGCAAGAGTCGGCGCTTATAACGACCCCGATATGCTCGAGGTAGGCAACGGCAAGCTCACCGAAAATGAAAACATAGCGCACTTCTCGCTCTGGTGTATGATGGGCGCGCCGCTTATGCTCGGCAACGATGTCCGCAAGCTTCTTGACGGCAACGGCGAGCCTGTAAATGAAAATCCGACGCTTAAAATTTTAACAAACAAGCAGCTTATCGCAATCGACCAGGATTTGCTCGGCAAGGCTTGTAAGCGTATTTCAAAGAGCGGCGGCGTTGATGTACTTGCAAAGCCGCTTTCAAACGGCGATGTGGCGCTCTGCTTTTTCAACAAGCACGGCTCGCGCCGTACAGCAAGATTTAATCTTGACGCGCTCACACAGGATGAATACCTGAACTTCGGCAAGGTTTCAAGCTATGAAATCCACGATTTGTGGAACGACGAGAGGAGCGTTACAACAAATATCAGCACCTCGCTTCCGGCGCACAGCGTCAAGGTTTACAGGGTTAAAACAATATAATATAAAAACATAAAAACAGAAAAACACGGAAGGGATTTTCCTTCCGTGTTTTCTGTTTATTTATCAATTCATCAGTATTTCAATTTAAGTATAAGCCTTAATACAGGCAGTGCGTTTTCGATAAGCTCGCTTCTGCGTATACCGTCGGGCTTGCCGTAGGTTTCAAGCAGCGTGCCGTCCGACTTGTATTTCTTGTCGGTCTTCTCGCCGCCCGGCATAAGTACATTTACATGACTGCGCACCCTGTAAGCATTATCACGGAGATTCGGGAATTCGGGGCTTGCGCTTCTCTGCATCCACCAGTCAGTCATAACGCTGCCCTCAAAGCCCCACTCATCGCGGAGGATTGTCTTTACAAGGTCATAATTATAATGGCTCCACACGCCGTTAATCTTATTATAGCTTGTCATAATGTTCATCGGCTGAGCTTCTCTTATGCAGATTTCAAAGCCTTTGAGGTAAATCTCACGAAGCGCCCTTTCCGTAATCCTTGAGTCAGTCTTAGTCCTCTTTGTTTCCTGATTATTGCAGGCAAAATGCTTAGGACAAGCCGAAACATTTGAACTCTGAATGCCCTTGACAAAGGCTGAGGCAATCTTACCCGAAATTACGGGGTCCTCCGAGAAGTACTCAAAATTCCTTCCGCACAGCACATCTCTGTGAATATTCATACCCGGCGCAAGAATAACATCGGTCTCCCTGAAGGTCATCTCCTGTCCGAATTTAACGGCAAGGCTTTCAACAAGCTCCGTATTCATCGTACATGCAAGAGCGGTGCCGCAGGGGATAAGAGAGGTATAACGCTTGATTCTTATGCCTGCAGGTCCGTCCGTTGTGATAATCGGCTTAACGCCCTTTTCAATCAGCGATTCACTCGTACCGCCGAAGGCGCCTGCGTTGCCCTCAACGCCGTGCTCGCTGTTCATATAACCCTGACCGCGCGAAAGCACCTCAAGCTCCTCGCTTGTAAGCGTGTTGGCAAATTCCTCGAGCGTGATTTTTCCGTCTGCAACATCCTGCAGAGTTTCGCCCTTGTTCTTCTTATAATCAATCTCCTCGGGAAGCGCGTCGAGAATTCTCTCCCTGAGATACGGCGGAACCGCATAAACAGCGGTCTTTACGGGTATATACTCGTCGCCGTGAAGCCTCGGCACAATCACCGTAAAGCTGCGCTCGGGCGCACAGGCGGTCTGCAGGGTGTCGGTAACGGTTTCCTCAAGAGTGATTGTCGCAAATTCCGCAGCGTCCCTTACATTCTCGCCGATATAAAACACATACTCGCCCGCCTCGACAAGATATGAGCTCTTATTACCCGTTACGCCCGTATCGTCATATGACGAAATATCGTAAAGCGAAAAGCTGAATTCAAGCTTTTCCTTCTCCCCCGGCTCAAGCTCCTTCGTCTTGTTAAATGCAACAAGCGCGCGGCTTGCCTGCGACAGCTTGCCCTGAGGCTTCTTCACATAAAGCTGTAAGGCGTCCTTGCCTGCGGTCTTGCCGACATTTTTAACGGTTACGCCCACCTTGAAGCTTTCGCCGTCAAAGCTCAGCTTACCTGCCTTAAAATCAAAGTCGGTATAACTCAGGCCGTATCCGAAGGGGTAAAGCACGCTGTTCTTTGAGAAGGTTTCAAAATATCTGTAACCTACAAAGATATCCTCCTGATAAACATTGTAGTCCTTGCCGCCGAAATTTGACGAGCTCGGATAATCCTTATAATCCCTCGCAATAGTGTCAACAAGCCTTCCGCTCGGATTAATCCTGCCTGTGAGAAGGTCGGCAAGAGCGTTACCGCTTTCCATACCGCACTGCCATGCGTATACGACAGCGCTGATTTTGTCGCCGTAAAACTCAGTCCAGCTCATATTGATAATGTTGCCGCAGTCAAGCACAACAACAACCTTTTCAAAGCATTCGGTTACATTATCAAGCATCTGAAGCTCGGTCTTGGTAAGATAGAAGCTGCCCTCCTCGAGCTTGTTTTCCCTGTCCTCGCCGGCAGCCCTGCCGATAATTACAACTGCAACATCATTACGGCGGCTGATTTTATTGGCGATTGCTTTCTTAACAGGCATTTCGGGATAACACATGGGCCAGTGTCCCCAGTAGCCGTGATTAACGGGATTGGCGTCGCACCACTTTTCATATATTTCGCAAAGCTCAGAATCGAGCTTTACGCCTGCGTTTTTAAGTCCGTCAACAGGGCTTACAAAATAGGGCGCGTTCACATCGCCGCCGCTGCCGTAGCCGACATAAAAGTAGTCCCTCTGACATCTGCCGAAAAGAGCGACCCTGTCCTCAGCCCTGAGGGGAAGCGTGCCGTCGTTTTTAAGAAGCACCATGCCCTCGCCCGCACTTTCCCTTATAAGCTCGGGCATACCCTCAAAAACAAGAGCCTCGCCGCTTGCGGAAAATTCCTCCTGCATAACGCCCGACGAGGAAACCTTGTCGATGACCTTCTGCACTGTCTTGTCAAATTTATCTTTAATACTCATTGCAATCTCCTTTCGGATTATTTCCTTTAATATATCACTTTTAAAAGAATATATCAACTCAAATAATTATTATATTTTCTTAATAATCACCGCGCGGTATTGCCGGCATAATTAAAAAAATATTGACTGATTGACAAGCAGACATTATAATATAAAATAAGAAAGTTTGAACTTTTTTATCTTTTAAATTTTCTATGGAGAATAACTATGACGATTTTTGACTTACTCACCTTTGTAGGCGGACTTGCTCTTTTCCTCTTCGGTATGAAGACCATGGGCATCGGTCTTGAAAAGGTCAGCGGCGGTAAGCTTGAAACCGTGCTTGAAAAAATGACCAACACGCGCTTTAAGGGGCTTCTCCTCGGTACGCTTGTAACGGGAATTATTCAGTCCTCAAGTGCGGTAACCGTAATGGCTGTCGGTTTCGTAAACAGCGGAATTATGCAGCTCGGTCAGGTTATCGGCATTATTATGGGCGCTCATATCGGTACAACCGTTACCGCGTGGCTTTTATCGCTCACAAACATTGACGGCAGCGGAAGCGTGATACTCTCGCTTTTCAAGCCAAGCTCCTTTGCGCCCGTGCTTGCGCTTATAGGTATTGTTCTTTTTATGTTCTTCAAATCGGACAAAAAGAAGAATGTCGGCTCAATCCTTCTCGGCTTCGGCGTGCTTTTAATCGGTATGCAGACTATGAGCGGCTCGGTCGAGGGACTTAAAGAAATACCCGAGTTCACAAGCATACTTACAAAATTCCAGAATCCGATACTCGGTCTTATCGCAGGTACGGTGCTGACGGCTATTGTTCAGAGCTCCTCCGCCTCCGTCGGTATTTTACAGGCGCTCTCCGTTACAGGCTCAATCACTGTCGGCTCGGCATTCCCGATTATTCTCGGTCAGAATATCGGCGCGTGCGTGCCTGTTTTACTCTCATCAATCGGCACTAATAAAAATGCGAAGCGCGCAGCGGGCATCTACCTCGTTTACAGCGTGTTCGGCGCAGTGCTTGCAATGGTTCTCTTTTACGGAATAGATTACATAATCGGCGGAATACCGTTTATTGACGAGCAGGTAAACGCTGTCAAGATTGCGATTATCCACTCGGTTTTCAACATCTTCACAACAATCGTTCTCTTCCCGTTCGGCAAGCAGCTTGAGAAGCTTATGTACATCATAGTTCCCTCCGACGAGAAAGAAGAGCAGGGTGCGGAAATTTCGGAAAACGAGGGCGCTCTTGTTGACGAGAGATTTCTTATGTCCCCTTCATACGCTCTTGACAAGGTTAAGGAGCAGTGCGACGATATGGCGGCGCTTGCAAAGGAGAACATCTATTTAAGCCTTGATTTCATAAAGCTCTTTGACCGCGACAAGGACGCGCGTATCAAGGAGATTGAAAAGCAGCTTGATAATTATGAGGACAGACTTGAAACCTATCTTGTAAAAATCAGCACGATGGATTTAAGCATTTACGACTCCGTAAGGCTTAATAAGCTCACCCACTCCATCGGTAATTTTGAGCGTATCGGCGACTACGGCTACAACATTCTTAAAACAAAAAGAAGAATGCACAAAAACAATATTCACTTCTCCGACACCGCAAATAAAGAGCTTGATGTTATGTCAAAGGCGGTCAAGGAGATTGTTGACCTTTCAACCGAGGCGTTTATGAACGACGATGTCAGACTCGCAAAGCAGGTTGAGCCGCTCGAGCAGGTTATCAACAACCTTAAATACGAGCTTCGTGAGAAGCACGAAAAGCGTGTTGAAGACGGCAAGTGCGACTTTGAACAGGGTATGCTTTTCATCGACATCGTCAACTCGTTTGAGCGAATAGCCGACCACTGCTCAAGCCTCGCAGTAAGCATTATCGAGCTTTCGCACGGAAGCTTCCAGACGCACAGCTATCTTAAAGAGGTTAAAAACTCTGACAACAAATCCTTTATGCAGACCTTTGAGGACTACCTCGAAAAATACGCAATTAAATAAAAAACGCAAAAGGTATTGAAAAAAGAATTATTTTAGTATATTATATATAAGTAAAATACTCTAAAGGGGAATTAGTTATGAAAAAATCAAAGCTTGCGCAGTTTAATATCTTTCTGTGCGTAGTTCTTGTAATTGCACTTGCTGTAAATGTATATCTCATCACCCGTCCTGAGAAGGTTGTTTCAGCCGACGAAGGCAGCGATGAGGATGTATCCGTGCTTGACCCGACCTTCACCGCAGGTACATACGGCGGTATCGAGTTCAAGGAAATCGGCGATGTAGTTAATTACTATAACGAGGCTTACAACAAGACAAAGGCTGAAACAAGAGAGTATATCGACGACAGCGGCAACACCGCAGTCTGGTACTCGCTCCTCGGCGAAGAGAAGCTTGAGGTTTCAAACATTATGATTGAGGGCAAGGAAAACGGCACGATAAACGGTCTTGTACCCGGAGTTGTCGGCGGACTTTACTCGCCCGGTCTTAACGGTCTTTCACCTTGTGAAAACAGGGACCCGAACCTCGATGTTGACGAGAACGGCGAGTCGCTCCAGACCTCACGCCTTACCGCTGAGGACCTGCTTGACGCGAATGTTACCGACAACGGCGACGGCACAATCACCTTACAGCTTCAGCCCGTAAAGGTTAATATGTCCCACAAGGGTCTTGACGCGCAGGGTCATCTTTTCTCAACACTCGGCGCTATCGACTCAACGGTTGAATCAATCTCAATTCTAAGCTGGGCTTCAGGCACAACCGCTGAAAATGTAATAGTTAACTATCAGGGCGGCTATGCAACAGTTAAGATTGACACAAAGTCAGGTCTTATCACTGAGGCTGATTACCATATGGAAGCGCACATCGCAGTACAACACGCAAGCGTTGCTGTACTTAAAGATAAGTCGGCTACACTCCTTGTTACATACGATATTCACTTCCCGGCAAGCGATGAGTATCTTATGACCTCAAAGGGAGCAAAGGTAAAATAATTTATATATCAGATAAGGCTGTCGCAAGGCAGCCTTATTTTAGTCGCAAAGAGCTTTTACAGTTATGGATTCTAACAGATTTCGCGAGCTTTACGCCCGTGCTTATGAGAAAAATTACATAACGCACACCGATTTCCTTAACCTCGAGGAGCAAAGCGAGCTTGTTGGCGAACACCTTGAATGTACGCTTTTCGGCGGATATGAAAACGCTGAAAGAGTGATGGCGTTTTTCGGCGAGGGCTTTGACGAGAACGACACTCCGATAGGTATTATCAGGATTTCGCCAAGCGCAAAAAAATTCGCCGACGCGCTCACGCACAGGGATTTCCTCGGAGCGCTGATGAATCTCGGGATAAAGAGGGAGCTTCTCGGCGACATTGTAATAAAGGACAATTGCGGTTACCTCTTTCTTGACAAGCAGCTTGCACAGTACATCTGCGACAATCTGACAAGGATTAAGCACACCACGGTGAAGTGCGAGCTTTGCGCCGCTCTGCCCGAGGGTGCGGTGAGCGACCCCGAGGAAAGCTCTGTTTTCGCCTCGTCGCAGAGAGCCGATGTCCTCGTGTGCGCCGTTTACAGACTTTCGAGAAAACAGGGCGCGGAGCTTTTTGTTCAGGGAAAGGTTTTTGTAAATTCGGCTCTTTGTAAAAATCCGTCGAGGCTTATCAAAGAAGGCGAGCTTGTTTCCGTGCGCGGATACGGGAGATTCAGGCTGTGCTCACAGCTTCGCAAAACCAAGAAAAACCGAGCGGTGCTCGGCGTAAAAATATACTGATGAAAGGAAAGAATTATGTACCTTATCCTTCTTGCACTTGCGCCTGCAATATATCTGCTTAACTATGTGCGCAAAAAGGACCGCTCGGAGAAAGAGCCGCCAAAGCTTTTGGCGCTTCTCTTTTTCGCAGGGGCGCTTAGCTGTATACCTGCCGCAATTATAGAATCAAATCTCGGTGCGCTTCTGACGGCTGCAACGGGAATTGACGACACGGCGAGCTTTTCAAGCCACGGCTATTCCTTTGTAATCTACCAGCTTATAAATAATTTCCTGATAGTCGGACTTGCCGAGGAGGGCGTTAAGTTCCTTGCAATGTTCCTCATTACGCATAAAAACAGGAATTTCAACAGTCTGTTTGACGGTATGATTTATGCGATATTCGTATCGCTCGGCTTTGCGGCATTTGAAAATATACTCTATGTTGCCGAGGGCGGAGCGGCTGTTGCGCTTATGCGTGCGGTTATGTCGGTGCCGGGTCATATGTTTTTCGCTGTATTTATGGGATATTATTACAGTATGTGGCATATTTACAAGACTGCCGACAGGGTTGAAAACTCGCTTGCTATGCGCAGAATTATACAAAAGCGCGGCGAGCCCTTCAAATACAAGGGCTACCTCATTTCGGCTCTTGTTATACCCATTCTTATTCACGGCTTCTACGATTTCTGCCTTTCCTTTGACAGCACGGCGCTGTTTTTGGCAGTCCTCGCTCTGCTCATCTCTCTTTACATAATCTGCTTTAAAAGGATTAAAAAGTTTTCAAGGGCGGATATGGAGGATTACAAGATTGTACCCATACTGATTATGATGAAATACACCGAGCTTGCAGGCATAGCGCCGACGGGCGACGCGCCGCTTACGCACACACAGCTTATTGATATAGCCGAAAAGCGCAATAAGGCGGAGCAGGCACTTGCCCACACCGCCTTCACAGGACCGCAAAACAAAAATCCGTATTCAAATCATTAAATAAACCCCAAAAGCTGTATTGCTTTTGGGGTGTTTTATATTACTCACTTATCTTGAGAAGAATTACGCCGTGAGGAGCAACGGAGGTCTTAAATCTGTTCTTGAATCTGCCAAGCTCCTCCTTCTCCCATATGTCGTAAAGCGTATATTCCGTATCGGGCATAAGAAGGTCAGCAAGGTTCAGGCTCATAAACTCCGCCCTGTCGCGCGTATTGAAAAGCGCAGCATATTTGCACTTCCTGCCGTTTGCGACCCAGATTATATCGCCCTTGCCGTTCTTCTCCTTCCTGTAATACTCATGCGCGCCGCGCGAGTCCCTGTGCATTTTCAGATGCTCCTCGTTTGTAAGAAGCGCAAGAGTTTCATCGTCGCAGTCGGGAAGATTACCGCCCATCATTAACGGACTGCGGAAAATTCCCCACAGGCTCATCATTGTGCGCTGCTCCTCGGGCGTGAAGTTTGAATTCCTGTCCTGCTCGCCGTGGTAGCTTCCGTTTTTACAAAGCCTTCCGAGCGGCAGCATATCGCAGTCGGGATAAGCGCCCTGCTTAACCTCATCCTGCCAGAGCTTACATCTGTCAAACATATCGTGAAGCTTTCCCCAGTCGTCCCAGAAATCGCCCGTTATACGCCACATATTTGCATTCTTTGCAAGATGCTTTGCCGACTTGATATCAGCAGGTCCGGGTGAAAGCGAAAGCACCATATCCCTGCCGCAGCCGTCAATAGCTTTTCTTATCATCTCAATCTCATAATCGGCTGAGTAGGGATTATCCCATTTACGAAATTCCGTTACGCAAATATCGTCGCACTTGATGAAATCCACGCCCCACTGAGCGTATAACTCAAACACGGAATTATAATAATCCTGAGCGCCCTTGCAGTTGTACATACCGTACATATCCGTATTCCAGCTGCACACCGAAAAATGATGCGCAACCTCGCGCGCGGTAAACGGACTGTTTTTAATAGGCATATCGGCGTGAACAGCCTGACGGGGAATTCCCCGCATAATATGGATACCGAATTTCAGTCCGAGCGAGTGAACATAATCGGCAATCTCCTTAAAGCCCCTGCCGTTTTTCGCGCTCGGAAAACGGTTTTCCGCAGGCATAAGCCTGCCGTATTCATCCATATTAAGCGGCGTAAAGCTGAAATAGCAGTTATCCCTTGCCTTTGGCTCATACCACTGAATGTCGCAGACAACATACTCATAGCCGTACGGCTTTAAATACTTTGCCATATAGTCGGCGTTTTCGATAAGCTCCTTTTCATTCACCGCCGCGCCGAAGCAGTCCCAGCTGTTCCAGCCCATTGGCGCAGTCTTTGCAAGCGCTCTGTGATTAGACATAATACCACTCTTTCCCGATTAATAATTTATAAACAAACAGGAGGCACACAGCAAAGCCGCTGTAAACCTCCAAAAGACCAGGCAAAAACGAAAACGCCGAAGCCTGCTTAAAACTGCATTATCAGCGTTTCGTATTTGTCAGCCTGCGCTGAATACTATTTATTCTGTTCTGCCGCGGCAGCCTTAGCCGCCTCGCGCTCAGCCTTTCTCTGCGCTCTCTTCTTCTTAGCCTTGTAGCTGAGAAGCTTGTCGAGATGCTCGTCGGGAGTAAGGCAGGAGCCCACGGTTACGGTCCTCTTGCCGTAAATTCCCTGGAAGTCCGAGCCGCCCGTCATAAGAAGCTTATTCTTCTTGCAGAGCTTTGAAAGCGCCTCAATATCGGCGTCGCTTGCCGACGGGTGCCATACCTCAACGCCGTCAAGTCCGTGCTCGACATACTTTTCAATCTCGTCAAAATTATCATTTTCAACAGGCTTTGCAATTACCGCTATACCGCCTGCCTCGTGAATCTCGTCGATAACATCAAAAACATCGGGATACTTAACGGGCGCAAGAATATTTGTTTCGCTGTTGTGCGAGAAAAGCGCGTCGTAAAGGTCGCCGTAAATTGAATTTGTGTAGCCTGCGTCCATAAGCGCATGCATAATGTGCTGTTTAAAAAGATTTGTGGAGCCGGAAGCGTGGCTGATAATGAAGTCGTTTGATACAGGGAAGCGGGACGCAACCTTGAGCATCATAAGCTGTGCCGCTCTCTTTCTTGCGACGGAGGTGCGCCTGCATAAACCCTCAAGTCTGTCGGGCGCGTCAGGGAGATAACAAAGTATATTAACCTGCTTGCCCGCCTCGTTATCAATTGCTGAAAGCTCAACTCCGGGAATAATGGTTACGCCGTATCTTTTACCGATAACCTGTCCTCTGACAGTACCGGCAAGGCAATCAATGTCCGTGATGGCAATAGTATCAATTCCGCTCTTATGTGCTATTACGATTAAATCCTCAATTCCGACAGAGCCATCACTAAGCTTGGTGTGTAAATGTAAATCAGCTGCCATAAAAATCTCCTTTCTGTATTATTACTCTATTACAATATGTTATTTTTCGTCGATATATAATACTTGTGTACAATAATATATTATCACTTCTAAATAAATATTTCAAGAACAATAATAGAGAAAAATAGATTTTGTTTCTATTAACTAACTGAAAGAGGTAATTTACGAAAATTTTTGAATAAATTTGTATAATTTGCCGACAGGAAGTCCGACTACATTGAAGTAATCCCCTTCAATACCCTTGACAAGAAGGCAGCCCCTGCCCTGAATTCCGTATGCGCCTGCCTTATCCGACGGCTCGCCCGTGCGGATATAGTCGGTTATTTCATCCTCGCTAAGTTCGTAAAAGGTAACCCTTGTTTCCTCAGAAAAAGTAATGCTTCTGTCGCCCTTAATCAGCGTAACGCCCGTAAAAACGGAGTGGGTTTTACCGCTTAAAAGACTGAGCATCTCCTTTGCCTGAGCGTCGCTTTCGGGCTTTCCGAGGATTTTGCCCTGAACGGCAACCACGGTGTCCGCGCCGATAACAAGGTCCTCCTCGCTCCTGAAGGGCTCCGCCTTAATCCGCGAAAGATACTCGACAGCCTCCTTCGGTGAAATTCCGTCGGGGAGGCTCTCGTCAACCTCGGCGCTTTTAACCGTAAAATCCTTTGTTATTATCGAGAGAAGCTCACGCCTTCTCGGTGATTTTGAAGCAAGTATAAGCATTAGCCTGTCCCCCTCTGATACAGTCCTCTTGTGTATTTATAATCGGGCTTTTTCCTGTTGCCGATTTTGTCAATCACATCGGCAACCTCGCTCTGCGTTTCGGTCGAGAAGTAAAAGTGAAGGCGCTGCGCCCTGATTTCGTCAAGCCTGTCAAGCATATAAAGCGGCACGCTGTTTAACATCTCCACGCAGGGATATGACGAACAGACAACGGGGAACCCGTACCCCATTCTGTCAGTAAGCCTGCCCTTCTTTCCACATTCGGCGCAGCCCTTCTGCGCCTTTATCGGACAGTTTCTCATAAGCATAAGCGGAAGCCTGCCGTAGACGATAACGCCCTTGTTCTCAGCCTCGATTTTATTTGCCTGTTCAAGTGAAAGCTCGAAGGAGAGCGTGGGATTATTAATCATCCCTGCGGATATGCTGTTGAATATATTTAAGCCGAAATCGCCGAACACCTCAAAGCCAAGCTCCTCGCAGAGCCTGTATGTGCCGATATTACCGCAAAGCGCCCTTGAAACGCCGGCTTTCCTGAGCTTCTGCAGCCTTTCCCTCAGCCGCTCCTCACAGCCGAAAACGCCCCTCGGGAGAAGCACGCCTGCACGGTTATCCACAAAATCCTCAAGGCTTGAATCAATCGGAATGAACACATATTTAAACGGATGCCTGTCGGGTATTGAAGCAGGGTCAAGGAAGCTCGCCGAAAGGCAGGGCTCTCCCGTTTTCGCCCTTACCGTCGGTATTTTCACCGAATAGGGCTTAGCCTCAACCTCGGGCTTTTCAACCCTTGAAAGTGCCTCCACCGCGCGCCTTCTGAGCTCGTTAATCCCCGAAGCAGGGACTATCAGTCCGTCGTCAACCTCGGCTGTAATATCATTTGCGTAAAACTGCGTTCCGCCGAGCTTTGAAAGTCTTGCAATAAGGCTTTCCGCAGTCATGGGCTTATTTATCGCTTTTTCGGGAAGCCCGCCCTGAAGGGTAACGCTCCTTCCCCTTGCCACCGCTTCAAGCGTAACAGCCTTGCCCTCTTTGCACACAAGATGCATATCAATGGGCAGAAGCGCGTTCTCATTATCGTAATTACGGCGCAGCTCTTTAAGCACTTCCTTTGCCGAAAGCACATCGTCCTTCGTCCTTGCGCCGAACATCTCAGCGCCGCGCTTACCCGTCAGATAGCCGTCAGTGAAGCCCGAGCGCGAGAATACGCTCCTGAGCTGAGCTCTCTGCCCGTTGTCAAGCGTACCGCTTGCTGCATTCTTAACGGCAGTTACAGCGGCGCTCACATATTCGGGCCGCTTCATCCTGCCCTCAATTTTAAGGGAGGTTATGCCCTCAAGCTCGCTTAAATGCTCAATCAGACTTAAATCCTTTAGCGAGAGCGCACGGTCGTTTTTATCATTCCCCGAGGTGAAGGGCAGACGGCAGGGCTGTGCGCAAAGCCCCCTGTTACCGCTCCTTGAGCCGATAACGGAGGACAGATAACACTGACCCGAAACGCACATACAAAGCGCGCCGTGAACGAATATTTCAAGCTCCAAATCGGTGCTTTTGCGTATTTCCCTGATTTCTTCAAGGCTCATTTCCCTCGGCAGAACAATTCTCTTAAAGCCAAGCTCCTCCGCAAGCCTCACCCCTGCGGGAGTCATAATGCTCATCTGCGTAGAGCCGTGAAGCCTTGCCGTCGGGAAATGCTCCCGTATCATTTTCGCCACGCCGATGTCCTGAACAATAAAAGCGTCAACGCCTGCCTGAAGCGCAGTCCTGACAGCATCATATGCCTGACGAAGCTCGTCATCACGCATAAGAATATTGAGCGTTAAGTAAACCTTAACGCCCCTCGCGTGGCAGTACCGTACCGCCTCTTCAAGCCCCTCATCATCAAAATTGCCGGCGTTACGGCGTGCATTAAACTCCAGTCCGCCAAGATAGACTGCGTTTGCACCGCTTCGTACACCGGCTATCAAGGACTCCATGCTTCCTGCAGGAGCCAATATCTCAAAATTCATACTGAAACTTATCTCCTGTTCAGCTTTTCGCGAAGCTCGGAGATTTCCCTGTTAAGTCTTTCTATTTCCCTGCGCGCAACCTCAACCTCCATACGCGCTCTTGCGCTCTCCTCAAGATAATCCTTAATCTGAACGCGGAGATTGTCCGAGGACGCAGTCGCCTTCTTGCAGGCGTCAGCCTGGTCAAGCGCAACAAGCACCGCCGCCTGTGTTACCGACAAAGACGGATTTGCATTGCACACTGCCTTGATGTCGCTGTCAACGCTTAAAGCAAGATTTTCAACATATTCCTCGTCATCCTCGGTAACGATTGTATAGCTTGCGCCGCCGATTCTTACCTGTACTCTGTTTTTGTTCAAAGTAATCACCTCTTGTATACGACAAATACTGACATACAAATTCTCACAAATTCAGTATAACAATTAAAATGTCAAGTGTCAAGGGTAATTACACATTGCAGATTATGTAAACAACCGTTTTACTTTAATGGACTAATTCGCTAATACATTTCTAAAACCATTTGACTTTTGCGCTGATAATTGGTATAAATATACTCAGGTATAATTTTTTGGAGGTAGGAATATGGAAAACTCAAGAAGCACCTTCAGCGGTAAGCTCGGCTTTATACTCGCCGCAGCAGGCTCCGCAGTAGGTCTCGGAAACCTTTGGCGCTTCCCGTATCTTGCAGCGCAGTACGGCGGCGGCGCATTTTTACTTGTTTATGTAATTCTCGCAATTACCTTCGGCTTCGTGCTGATGGTAACGGAAATTGCAATCGGAAGAAAAACACAGTTAAGCCCAATGGAAGCATTCGGCTCGCTCAACAAAAAATGGGGCTGGCTCGGCAAGCTCGCTACGCTCGTACCCGTGCTTATCTTCCCTTATTACTGCTTAATCGGCGGTTGGGTAACAAAGTATGCCGCAGTTATGGTATCAGGTCAGCTTGAAGCGTCAACAAACGATTCATTCTTCGGCGAATATATTTCGAATACGGCTGACCCGCTTATTTGGTTTGGCATATTCATCGTTGCAACAACTCTTGTTATCGTCTTTGGCGTTAACAAAGGAATTGAAAAGCTTTCACGCTTTCTTATGCCGGCGCTTCTTGTTCTTACTATTGCACTATCAATTTATGTAGTAACAAGACCGGGCGCAGGTGCAGGCGTAAAGTATTATCTTCTTCCGAGTTTTGAGGATTTAAGCGTTAAAACCTTCCTTGCGGCTCTCGGACAGCTTTTCTATTCAATGTCGCTTGCTATGGGTATTATGATTACATACGGCTCGTATCTCAGCAAGGACCAGAGCATTGAAAATTCGGCAAGACAGATTGAGATTTTCGATACCGCTATCGCATTTCTCGCAGGTCTTATGATTGTTCCGGCAGTGTTCGTTTTCTCAGGCGGCGACAAGGAAGCGCTCGGCACAGGTCCTTCGCTTATGTTTGTAACTCTGCCGAAGGTGTTTAATTCAATGCCCGGCGGCCGCTTCATTGGACTTGCGTTTTTCGTGCTTGTACTTTTCGCTGCTATAACAAGCTCTGTTTCTATAATGGAGGCTATCGTTTCGGGTATTATTGACAGCTTCAATATCAGCCGTACAAAAGCAACCTTTATCGTATTGCTTTACGGTGCCGTTATAGGTGTTGTATGCTCATTCGGTTTCGGTATCTGGAGCAATGTTACAATCATGGGCTTCAGTATTCTCGACTTCCTTGACTTCATTTCAAACAGCATCCTTCTTCCTGTTGTTGGTATGCTCACCTGTATTATGGTCGGCTTTGCCGTTAAGCCTTCAACAATTATTGAAGAGATTGAGATTAACGAGAAGTTCAGGATTAAAAAGTTCTATACCGTTATGGTTAAGTGGATTGCGCCGATATTTATTCTCTTTATCCTTGTATCCTCGATTCTTTCAACCTTAGGTGTAATAAGCATTTAACAAAATTAAAGCCTTCCGCAAGGAAGGCTTTTGTGATATAATTAATAA
>ODAI010975879.1_pt1 | contig 15949 bp, 11 predicted proteins | sample 1539321 | NCBI WGS metagenome assembly ODAI01 (sample SAMN02144231, study PRJEB22623) | gut metagenome | biome: sheep rumen | host: Ovis aries | place: New Zealand
CTTTGAGATATTCCGCGTTCTGCTCAGAGTTGATGAGCTTAATACTGATTTTATCCTTAACAGAGTCAAAATCAGTGATTGCTGTAATATCGAAATCGGCGGGACCGGAATTCTTCTGACGGATTCTTGCGATATCTAACAAGATGTCTTCAAGGGCACGTCCGTCACTGTAGTCATCGTAGAACTGATTCAGATAGATGTTCGGACATATGCTTTCGTTTTCTCGGCGGATGTTTAATCCATCAAGTTTCAAGGAATTATTTTTTAGTACCGAGTTGATGGATACTGTTGCATTGCTGAAATCTGCAGGCAGATAATCTTTGATTTGGGATACTACTGTATCTTTGAATTCTTCGTACGTAAGCATTCGCATGCTCCTTTCTTTAAACTGCGATGGATCGCAGGTATTCTTGGCGGCTTTCCGAGATGGCAGACAGAATACTTCGATTAAACATTGGCGTTCTCTGATATGTATTGTCATCCTTCTGAATGCTCACTGTTCGTACCTCTTCGGCATCGCCGAGGGAAATGTTCATTCGTCCTTCGATTGCCTTGCCTTTTCGAGTGGTACTCTGGGTTAATGCTCCAGAAGGCAAAACGCAAGATGCCCAGTTCTTTTTCCACAAAAAAGAAAACGACTCAAATTCGCTCCCGTCCTCGTTTTTGTGTTTATGAATTAGGGATGCGGGATAATTTCTAATCTCAACGACAGAGTTAGTTGTATGGTTTGTTTTAGCCATGGTGATTTACCTCCTTTTTATTGGAGATAGAGGGTAGCAATGCTGCCTTAAGCAAAGGGTTTACGTGGAGAGGACGATGTTATAGCCTGACTGGCGGCCAGCCAAGCCCTTATTTATGGGATTGCTGACGCAAGGCTGGTGAATAGCACCGTCAGAGGCTCCGGGTCAACCCAAGAGGGGTGAGAAAGGAAAATGGTGATATTGCGTAAAAAATAAAAATATTTACTGAACAATTCGAAAAAGAGTTTCGAGAAGTCGAAAATAGAGTTTGATAATTACAAGCATAGACGGTATAATGTAAATTAGGACTATTTATAAGGACCGAAAGGTTCTTCACTAAGATGGGAAATTCCCATAAGAGAGGAATTATATGGCTGTATCTTATAACGGATTATGGAAATTATTGATCGACAAGAACATGAAAAAGATGGATCTTGTTGAGAACGAAAACATCGGAATCAGTAGCAGTACACTTGCCAAAATGAGTAGAGGTGAGACTGTGTCCATGAGTGTATTGGAAAAGATATGCATGGAGTTGGATTGCGATTTTGGAGACATAATTAGTATTGATAAGAGTAAGTAAAACAGAAACAGAATTTTTTAGAGAAGTCCGTTTTTATGGACAGTAAAAGTACTAATATTTTTATTGGAGAAATATATTCAGGAGGGGTAAGCAATGCTTCCAGAAGAAAAAGCTCGTGTGAAAATTGATAAACAATTAAACAATGCCGGTTGGGATATTGTTACGCGCAATGAGTATATTCCTGGCGGAACCACAGCAGTGAAAGAAGCTTTGATGCAAGGAAATACCGAGAGTGATTATTTACTCTTTATTGATGATAAGGCTATTGCTGTTATAGAGGCAAAAAAAGAAGCTAATCCTCTTGGGGAAGAAGTGGAAAAGCAAGCAGAAGGGTATGCGACACATCCACAGAATTGGTATGGCCTTTGGTTTGAAAAACTTATTCCGCTTGTTTATATGGCAAATGGCAATAAGATTTATTTTAAAAATATGTTAGATGAAGATTCTGATTATGAAGAACTATCTACATTTCATACACCTAAAAAGATGTTGCAACTTATAGGTAAAACATCTGCATATGGAGCGTTACCTCGATTAGAACAAAGAGGTTTACGTGATTGTCAGTATGAAGCTGAGTTGGCATTGGAACAATCCTTTAAAGCTGGGAATACTAAGAACTTAGCTGTGCTTGCGACAGGTTCTGGAAAGACTTATCTTGCATGTTTGGCGGCATATAGATTGCTGAACTATACAGCTACAAAGCGTATTTTATTCCTTGTTGACAGAAACAATCTTGCACGTCAGACGGAATCTGAATTTAGTTTATTTGATAGAACGGAAAATGGTCAGGCTATGAGTGCGCTTTATCAGATAAAAAGACTACGCAAGGAAAATGATATTAATGGAGATATAGTTATTTCTACAATTCAGAAGCTGTTTGCAGTTCTGACTGGACAAGCAATTTCGGAAACTAATGAGGATCAAGAAGACGAAGACATAAAGCGTGATGAGGATAGTGAATCTACTGAATCTGTTTCTTTAGGAAATGATTTAAAGCTTCCTCCGGACTATTTCCAGTTCATTATTGTTGATGAATGTCATAGATCTATTTATGGTAAATGGAAAGCAGTTCTTGACTATTTTACAGAAGCAAAAATTCTTGGACTTACTGCAACACCTACACCAGAAGCTTATGCGTTTTTTAATAATAATATTATTGAACAATACACATATGATGATTCAATTGTAGATGGAGTTAATGTACCATCACGTGTTTATCGTATTTCGACTAATGTTACTGAACATGGAGGAACAGTAAAGCAGGGGACTGAGGTTGAAGAGACTTCAAAAAGAACTGGACAACAGACAACTTATACTGCGAAGACAAATCTTGAATATGCTCCAACTGATTTGGATAGATCTATCATTAGTCCGAGCCAGATGAAATTGGTTATAGAGTCTTATAAGAATGCAATCTATAGCGATTTATATCCAGAACGTGAGAAGGATTGGAACTACATACCAAAGACTTTGATTTTTGCAAAAGATGACAATCATGCAACTGAGATAGTTGATATTGTTAAAGACGTATTTGGAAAAGAATTTGAAAGTGGAAATGTTCCTGAGCATTTTGTACAGAAGATAACATATTCAGCAGGAGATTCTAATGCGTTAATCAGAGATCTTAGAACTGAAAAAGATTTTAGAATTGCCGTGACGGTTACGCTTGTAGCAACTGGAACAGATGTAAAACCTCTTGAAGTCGTTTTATTTATGAAGGACGTTCATTCAGATGTGCTTTATACACAGATGAAAGGAAGAGGTTGTCGAGTGATTAATGACGACAAGCTTAAGGAAGTTACTCCTAATGCAGATACTAAGGAATGTTACTACATAGTTGATGCAGTTGGTGTTACTGAGTCAGAAAAGTATATTCCTAAGCCGGGACCTGGGCCTGTAGCACCAAAGAAGACATTATCTTTGGAACATTTGCTAGAGCATTTAGCTCACAATGAGCTTAGTGATGAAAACCTGATGTTGTTAAGAGATTACTGCTCAACTATTAATCGTAGATATGAGGATAATCCGTTGTTTGGAAAACATTTGGATTACTTCATTTCGGATTATGGATTTGCTCCGCGTACAATTGCAAACAACATCAATGAAGCGTTTGAGGAGAATCGAGTAGAAGTTTATACAACGCCTTCAGAAGATTATCCATTACGTAGACTTCTGATCTATGCATTAATGATTAGTGTTCCAGCACGTAATAAATTGCTTGAGATGCAGCGAGGATATTATGCGTCTGTTCAGGAAGAAGACAAGCTTTTATATGCAGGATTTTCAAAAGAGTCAGCAAAGGAATATATTGAAAACTTTGAAAAGTACTTAGATGAAAATAAGGATAGTATTGAGGCTCTTCGTATAGTTTATAACTCCGAAGATGTTATTATTACGAATTCTATGTTAATAGAGCTTAGAGACAGACTCTTATCAGAAAGCCGTCAATATGGAATATACCAGATATGGAAGAATTATAAACTGTTGGATGATGAGGGTAATGTAGATGATTTGGATATTAAGACTAATGTAAATGCATTGACTAACCTTATTCAGATAGCGCGTTATGCGTATGGTAAAAACAATAAGCTGACAAGTTTAATAAAAGCATATGGACGAGGCTTTGGTTTGTACTGTGGACATAATCAGAGAGTGTTAACAGATGATCAAAAGGAAATAATGAGGCAAATTGCAGAATATGTTGTTGAGGCTGGAGCATTATCTGTTGGCGAATTGAACGAATTAGATACAGATCTCTGGCGTAAAGCAGTAACATCTTTTGGTGCACCAGCACTTAAAGAAGAATTACAAATATTAGCAAAATTTATTTTAAAGGTGGCATAAAATGGCAAATCAAAAAGATATTTCAGCATTATTAAAGAAAGTAGATGGTATTGCAAATGTAATGGCATCGGCAGGAGTTGGGTACACAGATTATATTACTCAGCTTACTTATATTCTTTTTCTTAAGATGGACGAAGAAAAGGAGGAACTAGGTCTTTCAAGTACTGTTCCAGAGGGATGTAAGTGGAAAGACTTGGTAGATTTAAGTGGAACAGATCTTGTAGAAAAATATGAAGAAATCCTTAAGGAGTTATCGAAGAATGAGGGACTCATAGGAACGATATTTACAAAGGCTTCAAATAAAATTGACCGTCCGGTTATGCTTGCCAAAATTATTGAAATGGTAGCGGAAGAAAATTGGTACATGATGGAAGGCGACTTTAAAGGTGCTATGTATGAATCTATTCTTGAAAAGAATGGACAGGATAAGAAGAGTGGTGCAGGACAATATTTTACACCAAGAGCACTTATTCAAGCTATGGTTGAGGTTGTGGACCCTAAGATTACAGAAACAGTAGCAGATCCGGCTTGTGGTACAGGTGGATTTCTTCTTGCTGCATTTGATCACATGAAGGGACAAAGTAAAGATGTAGAGAAGCAGCAATTCTTAAAGAATAACGCACTTTTTGGTGCAGATAATACTTCTCTTGTAGTTACACTCGCATCAATGAATTTATATCTTCATGATATCGGGATAAATAAAAGTCCTATAGCATATAAGGATTCTTTAATTGATACATCAGATAAAACTTATAACGTTATACTAGCAAATCCTCCGTTTGGAAGTAGACCACAGGGGAGTGTAGAAGTTGCTGCGAATAGACCTGAATTTGTAAAAACAAGTGATAACCAGGTTAATTTTTTGCAGCATATAATGTCGATTGTTAAAACTGGAGGAAGAGTTGGAGTAGTATTGCCTGATAGCGTATTGACAGATGGAGAACCGAACAATATTGCGACGAAGCAGGTGAGAGAGAAACTTCTTAAAGACTTTAATCTTCATACAATTCTTAGACTTCCAACGGGTATATTTTATGCAAATGGAGTTAAGACAAATGTGTTGTTCTTTACAAAAGGAGAACCAACTAAAGAAATATGGGTATATGACTATAGAACAGGTATAAAACATACTATGGCGACAAAGCCTATGACAAGAGCGCATTTACAGGATTTTGTTGATTGTTATTGCTCTGGTCATGAAGAAGATAGGAAGCCGACTTATAGCGAAAGTAATCTTAATGGGCGGTGGAGATGTTTTACAGAAGAAGAAGTAAAAAATGCAGATAACCTTGACTTTAGGTGGCTTGATTTAGAAGAAAGAGATGAGAGGTCAATTGCAGAAGTACTTGAAGATATGCAGAGAGAATCTGATGAGATTGCTAATACTGTAAAAGAACTTAAACAGTTATTGGGAGGAATTGAATTTTGATGGATACTTTATCGCTCAAAAAGAAAATACTAGATATAGCCATCAGTGGAAAACTATCCAATCAGAACCTAAGATTGGAATCTGCTGAACGAGATTACGCTGAACTAAAACAAGTCAAAAGCAATTTGCTGAAGAGTAAACAAGCAAAAAAAGAGAAGGTAGCCTCTAATACTAATGATGATTTATTGTTTGACATACCACAAAATTGGAAATGGTGCCAATTGGCTGATTTATGTAAGTCAGTGACAGATGGAACACATAAGACTCCAACATATATAGAGAATGGAGTACCATTCTTATCGGTTAAAAATATTTCCTCTGGTAGATTTGATTTTGATGACGTAAAGTATATTTCTTTTGAAGAACATGAAGAGCTAATAAAGAGATGTAAACCTGAATTTGGAGATATTTTATTTTGTAGAATAGGTACTTTAGGAAAAGCTATAGAAGTTGATTTTGATAGAACTTTTAGCATTTTTGTAAGCCTTGGGCTTATTAAACCATTGGATACGTATTTATCAAAATATTTGGTGTTAGTCTTAAATTCAGGATATGTAGATTTATGGATTAGGAATAATAAAGCTGGAGATTCAATGCATGCAGCGAAGATAAACTTAGATACATTAAGATCTCTTATGATTCCGTTGCCTCCAAAAGAAGAGCAAGAACGTATTGTTAATAGACTAGAAAAAATCATAGAAAAGATAGATCTTTTAAATGAACATCAATCTGAGTATATGAATTATTTAGAGACATTAAAAAGTAAATTATATGATGCAGGTATTCAGGGAAAATTGACAGAACAGTTGCCAGAAGATGGAACTGCAGAGAGTTTATACAATGAGATTAAAAACGAGAAAACTCGCATGATTAAAGAAAAAACTATTAAGAAAGAAAAAGCTTTGGCGGAAATATCTGATGATGAAATCCCGTTTGAACTTCCTAAGAGTTGGATGTGGGTAAGACTTGGAGACATTTGTTCAAAAATATCTTCAGGTAATACTCCTGCAGGTGGTGCGAAAGGTGGAGCATATGTTGACGAGGGATATTGTTTCTTTAGAGAACAGAATATCTACAATGATGGTATTCATGAAGAAGGTATGGTGTATATTTCAGAAGAGTTGCTAGATTCAAGACCGAATAGCACGGTCCTTCCTAAAGATATTTTGTTAAACATAACTGGTGGTTCTATTGGAAGATGTGCATTAGTGCCTGAGGATTTTACGAGAGGTAGCATTAATCAACATATTCTTATTATTAGAACAGTGGATCCTAGAATAAGATTCTATGTACATAAGTGTTTGTGTAGTCCATATTATCAAAAACTAATCATGGGAAATGTTGTAGGTGATAAAGATGGATTTAGTGCAGGTAGATGTAAAAATACATTAATTCCATTACCTCCGTTGGCTGAACATGAGCGAATAACTAATAGAATTGATGAAGTATTAGAATACATAGCTAATCAATAGGTGGTGCTATATGAAAAAATGGGAATTAGCTAGATACTTTATAGATGCAAAAAAATGTGTTGATACGATGTTATTTTTGGCAGACTATGCAGAAGAAGTATCAGTAATAGATATTCGTGAAAAAGTGGCAGAAACCAAAAGAAAATTTTATATAAATGCATGTGTCGTACTAGATAAATCATTTCCCAAAGATAAGAAGACCATCTGCCAAGATGAAATAATAAAACGTGTATATTATGAGCGAGATAAGAATTTTGCTCATAAAGACGAAGATTACCAACCTAAAGAATATGATTCAATAAAAGAAATAGCTAATGATATGATGGCTCAGTTACGAGCTGTGAAAAATCTATGTAATGACTATTTACCAGAGCAATTGACAATTGATTTTGTTGCTTATGATAGTGGTTTATATCGACTTGCTAAGGGAATAACAAAGGAAAAAGAAGAGCAGATAATGCAATTAAAGTTCCCGCTGAGAAATGTGATGGATATTCCTAAACAGGATGCTGTAGTAAAAAAAGTATTTACTGATACAGAAGATATTAGAGGAATACCTAAGGACAAGAAGAGTGATTATGCAACCATCATAAGAATGGGTATATGCATGGAAGAATCAATACAGCGTTTACAGGATGATTGTATAAAAACAAATGTATTATTTGATAATACCAATATGTGGGTAACTGTAGATTTGGAAAAATGGAAACTACTAAGAGCGGCTGGGCTTATGAATGAATTTGATATTCCTGTTATGCCTAAGGATGATACAGAATTGATGGAGTTTATAAAGAGACTAGATTCCATTTTTGAAGAGAAGTAGAAGAGATTATCGCGAGTAGGGAGGTTTTAAATATGATTGAACAATTCAAATGGGTGGATTTTTATGAGGAGTTTGCATCAAAGCTTCTTGAATATAAGAACAATAGAAAAGAGCTTATAGGCAAGCTGGTAAAAGTTTATGACAGCATTGGAATAAAGCTTCCTAAGCTCGAAGCAAACGGTATACCGGAAGATATAGACCCATTCACTATTTTTGGATTGTTTAACAAAGGCATTACGAATGATAATCGCATTACCATTTTGGAAGGAATAGCAAAGGAATTTTCTATTGCAGCTGAAGTTCCGCATGATTTTGATGGTATTCCAGTTCTCAATAATATGATGGCTACTTTTTATGCTTTTGAAGGCGATGAGCGTAAAAATGATAGCGACATTCAGAATCTTTGGACAGTATTTGAGAGTGCGATTAATCTTGCTAAGCAGGATGATTCTTCAAATAGAGCATTCTTTGCGGATGCGTATGATCAGGCTCTTTCGCAGTTTGGCGTGAAGTGGAATCTAACAATGGCATTGTATTGGATTAGACCATATGCTTTCGTAAATCTTGATTCTCGAAATAGGGAGTTTATGGAGAATCCTGAAAATATAAGTGCGAACGTTGTAGCTGATGTAAAGTCTATGAAAAATGTACCTTCAGCTGTAAAGTATCTTAATTTAAGAGATAAGTGCAGTGAAGCCTTAAAGAGTGGCAATTATGAGTATAGTTCTTTTCCAGAGCTGTCTTATAAGGCTTGGGTTATGTCTTTAGAAAATGAAGAAATGGAGAAGGAAATGAAGGACGAGAAGTCTAATGCTGCATTTCTTCGCTGGTTTAAGCCAGTAATACAGGCATTAAGAGATTTAGGGGGTTCTGCTACACCGGCAGATACTAGAGTAAAGATTGTTGAGAATGAAAAGCTTACAGATGATGAAATCAATGCTACAAGAGGAAAGAATAACGTCAATAAGTTTGAAAATGAAGTGGCTTTTGCAAGAAGTTATCTTGTAAAGGCTGGTTATATTGACAATTCAGTGTATGGCGTTTGGACTCTTACTGAGCTAGGAAAAACTTGTGAAATGACTGAGAATTTAGCATCTGAGATTTTCAAGCAGGGTGTGACAGATAACGTTGCCAAAAGAAAGTCAAAAAATGCACTTGGAGATGCTGATGTTGAGACAACACATTATTGGATGTATTCTCCTGGTGAAGGTGCTTCTTATTGGGATGATGTATGCAAAGCAAAAGTTATGGCTTTAGGTTGGCATGAAATTGGAGATCTTAACGCATTTGCTACAAAGGATGAAATTGCACAGAAGTTAAGAGAAGAACTCGGCGGAGAATCATCTTATAAGAATTCAGCACATGCATTATGGCAATTTGCTCATGATATTAACGTTGGCGATGTAATTATCGTGAAGAAGGGTCGTTCTGACATAATTGGTAGAGGAATTGTGGAATCTGATTATGAATATGATGAATCGTTTTCAGAAGATCATCCTAATGTAAGACGTGTGAAATGGACTGATAAAATCAATTGCCATACAGAAGAAACATTTCCTATGAAAACTCTTACGGATATCACAAATTATCCAGATTTTCTTGAAAGAATACTATCAGTGTTTGGAGAAGAGAAAGAAGATTCAGAAGATACTAAGGTTGTGAATTATCCGAAGTATACATTAGAGGAATTCTTTGATCAGGTTTATATCAGTGAAGAAGATTATAACGACATTGTAGGTGTCCTTGAAAATAAAAAAAATATTATTCTACAGGGGGCTCCTGGCGTGGGCAAAACCTTTATTGCTAAGAGATTGGCATATTCCATCATGGGAGAAAAAGACGTAAATCGAGTTATGATGGTTCAGTTCCACCAGAGTTATTCCTATGAAGATTTTGTCATGGGCTTTAGACCTTCAGCAACCGGTTTCGAGCTTAAGAAAGGAGCGTTTTACAATTTCTGTAAGAAAGCAGAGATTGATAGTGACAACAAATATTTCTTCATTATAGATGAAATCAACAGAGGAAATCTTAGCAAGATTTTTGGTGAATTATTCATGCTTATTGAGAATGATAAGCGTGGAAATAAAAACAAATTGCAGCTGCTGTATTCTGATGAGATGTTCTATGTCCCTGAGAATGTATATATCATCGGAATGATGAACACTGCTGACAGAAGTTTGGCAATGATGGATTATGCGCTTCGAAGAAGATTTGCTTTCTTTAATATTGCACCGGGATTTGATTCTGAAGGTTTTAGAGCTTATAAGACGGAGCTTGATAATAGTAAGTTTGATTCGCTTATAGCGTGTGTGCAGGAATTGAATAAGAAGATAGCAGCAGATGAGTCTTTAGGAGATGGATTCTGCATAGGTCATAGTTATTTTTGTAATCTTGAAAAAGAGGATATTACAGATGCCAAGCTGCGTTCAATCGTAGACTATGAACTGATACCAATGCTCAAGGAATATTGGTTTGATGAATCGTTAAAGGTAGCAGAGTGGAGCGATAATCTAAGGAGAGCAATCAAGTGATAAAGATTCAAAATATTTATTACATGCTTGCATATGCTTATCAGGTTTTAAATGAGCAGTCGTATAAGAGTATCACTACGGAAGAATTTGAAAACACTGCAGATTTATGCTCGGCAATCTTAGCAAAGGGATTAAGTACTCAAATTAAACGTGGTTTAGGAAAAGAATACATACCGAAAACAGAGGCTTTATCTTCATTGCGAGGAAAGATTGATATTTCTGATTCTATTAAGAGCCAGACTTTGCTACGTAGACAGATGTTCTGTACTTATGATGAGTTTTCAATTAACTCATATATGAACCGGATTATTAAGACTACGGTCCTGTTGCTTTTAAAATCGGATATAAGCGCTAAAAGAAAAAAAGAGCTTAAGAAACTTCTAGTCTATATGAGTGAAGTTGAAGTGCTGGATATTCATTTTATCAACTGGAATCAGCAGTATAACAAAAATAATCAGACATACAGAATGTTGATCTCAATATGCTACTTGGTGATAAAAGGTTTGTTACAGACGCAATCTGATGGTTCGACAAAGCTCATGGATTTCTTTGATGAGCAACGCATGTGTAGATTATATGAGAAATTCATACTGGAATATTATAGGAAAGAACATCCTGAAATAAAAGCATCTGCATCACAGATACCATGGCAGCTTGATGATGATTTTAATGAGATGCTGCCGATAATGCAGACGGATATTATGCTGTCGCATGCTGGTAAGACGCTTATAATTGACGCGAAGTATTACGAGCACTCTTTACAACAGCAATATGATAGTTACTCGGTACATTCTGGGAATCTCTATCAGATTTTTACGTATGTAAAAAATAAGGAAGTAGAGCTCAAAAATCAGGAACATGAAAGTGTCTCAGGAATGCTTTTATATGCAAAGACTGATGAGGTGGTTTATCCGGATCATGAATATAAGATGAGCGGTAATACTATAGCAGTAAGGACGCTTGATTTGGATAAAGATTTTACGGAGATAAAGAAACAGCTGGATGGAATAGCTGAAAAATATCTATCAAATTAGAAATAGGTAAGCAATTCTGGAAACAGAAGAAAAGAGGAGGAGTAATGTTTAATCTTTACTATTTGAATTATACTAAAGCGTTCGAAATAGCTATGCAAATTGATAATAAAGTTTTAGAAAAACAGATAAAAGAAAAAAGTAGTGAGGGGTCTGCAGATTTAGGCGCAAGTGGGGAAACACCTGAAATTAACTTATTGTCTAAAATTCTCCCTAAATTAAATGCTGATATATCCATTCATGGATCTAAAGCTACAAGAGCAGAAGACACTTTGAAAGTGGTTTCTACTAAATCAACTATATTAAATCCGGTGATTCAAAAATCTGTTGAAGTTAGGAAATTAGGAGTAGAGCAGGTAGGAAAGCTCTTGAAAATAAGAGATGTCTCGTTAAAAATTGCGAATCAACAAGATATTAGCGGTACCAAAATCTTGCTCAGCGGTCTTTTAAAAGATATTCCTGTAGAAGGATTGGGACAGATGGATTTTGGCGCTTTATTAAATGTCTTTTTGAAAGATGCATCGTACATAGTTACGGGAAAGCTTCCTGAAAAGGTTAATAAAGATAAGAGAGATGGAGAGAACACAACAGATAGATTACTTCTTAAGATTCCGATGCAAATGGAACAGGAAATGGAAAATTCTTATTCGATATCTGATTTAGAGATTGGTCCAGTAACACTGATAGGAATATATAGGGGGATATTTAAGTATAAAGATATTAGGAAAAAGATAGATATCATTTCGCAAATGCAGACGAGAAAGGAACCTGTTGATATAGATGTAGAGATTGACGAAGGACGTGATAATGCTGATGAGTTATTAGCTGAACTGGGTCCAAATGACAGTGTTCATTATATTGATGTGATAGCGATTATACAGGAATTATTTTAGTGGATTTGGGAGGCTAAAGGCTCAGTGTTAAGCAGGATAATACTATATACTTATAATTCAAATAATATCGAAGATATTATGACTGAAATAAATGGTCAACTAAAGATCATTACTTCTAATGATATATATGCAGAATTAAAGAAAGAAGATCCTTTTAAGGAAAGCTTTGAACAATTTAAGTATTTCGATTTATCATTGCTGATGCTAGGAGAAAATGAAAGAGCGGACGCATGGCTTTATTCAGTTATCACCCTGATACAGGCATATTTAAATAGTGGTAATCATGATGCCTGTTTCATAATGGATAAGCGTTATGGAAAGAATGTACAAATGAATGTTCCGTATTTTATTTCAGGAACAGAACCACTTGAGCAATACCTTGGATTGGATCAAAGAATTATTACTAATATTGTGGATATTAGCAATGATGAACTGAGCACTTTAAAAACTTACTTTTATAACAATTTATATGGGAATGAAAAGTTTAAGACAAGATTATTTGAAGAAATAGTTAAATTTCGGGTGTTTAATAAACTCGGTGAGCACAAAATTTTTTCCGCCTTTATTTGCGGGCCTTCAGGAATAGGAAAAACAGAATCCGCATGGCTTCTACATAATAAACTGGCACCGAAAGAAAGGTTTATTAAGATTAACTTAGGTAACTATTCTGAACAAAATGCATTAAGTAGCTTAATTGGTAGTCCGCGTGGATTTATAGGAAGTAGTAAAGGCGAGTTGACTGATAAAATTGAAACAAGTAAATCAAAAGTAATCTTAATTGATGAGTTTGAAAAGGCGTCAGGTGAAGTACATAATTTTTTCCTTGAATTATTGGCCGATGGTAAATTTACTGATTCGCTTGGCAGAGAATATGATTTGGATAAATATATAATTATTTTTACATCTAACTTTTCACCAGAAGAATTTACTAGAAATGTTTCTCCTGAATTAAGATCGAGATTTGATTTGAAATTTCAAATGAATCAACTTAGTAGTATTGAAAAGCAAAACTATGTTAGATATAAAACAGACTATTATTTAGAGAAGGTTAAGAAAACGTATAATTTGTCACCAACACAAAAGGAAAAAGATGCAATTTCAGATATAGATTTTTCTGACATTCACAATTTGAGAGAGATTAATAGGCTGATTGAGAATAAGATTACAGATTATGTTTGTAATAACATTAACGGAAATGGTGCTGAGTAAGAAGTATGCAATATTATTTTGATAATATAAAGGAATTTGAGGAAGCGTTTAAGGAATATTATCCATTAGACCGGTGTGAATGCGGCGGATTTCAAGAGATGGAAATAGCTACTGTTGATATTGCCATAGGCGAAAAACTTATAGAAATAGTAGGATGTCCAATTTTGAAATGTGGAAAATGTAAAAAAGAAATCATTGGTCACAGAATAGTTAAGGTAGCATATCAGACTTTTTTTGAATTCGAAAAACATCCAGGTATAAATAGTTGTAAAACAACAATGAGAAGTGATATTAGGTTTGACTATGCTAAAAAAGCAGAGTTTCTTTATGACAGTAGGGATTTGAATATTCCTGCATGTGATTTTGATTTAGACCCAACACATAAAGAGGGTTATTCTTTACCTGTATATTTTGATCGTAAAGTATTGAATGGTTTTTATACGGATAATGATTATGAACTGGACTTTTTTTCTGAAAGCTACGGAGAAATAGGGAAAAAAGGCAGTAACGGATGGCTTTACGAATGGAAGATACCATTTGGTATAAACAAAAATGACAAGGTAATATTATTTCTTGGTGATTTAGATCAGATAGACGATGACAGATCTATTTTTATGTTTAAGTCTTATAATGTAGAGTCTGATCATAAGCTTGTGGAGACAGAATTGTATCAAGCTCAGATGAATTGTGTTTTTAGCGAGCCTATATTGGAAGAGAGAATAATACAACTCAGAACCGGGTTTTATAACAGAATGGTTAAGCAGGTAAATATCGATTTAAGTCATCTAGAATGTGAGATAAAACAGAAAAAAGAAAATGTTGAAAAACCTATTTCTTATTCGGAACGTGAAGTGTCGAGTAATGTAATCGCTTTAGACGGAATTCTAAATGAAGGAATTTCACAGGATGGTTTGAGAGAAATATCTCGAAAACTAAATGTTGAAGGAGATATTGAACAATTACGAACAAGAAAACTTTTGCAAGGTATTATAGCTAAAAAAGAAGGGGTAGAGAAAGCAAAGGACATAATAGCTCCATTGTTTCATCTCAATGATTTACGAGTTTGCTTTGCACATTTGCTTCCAGAAGAACAAATACAGAAATATAAGAATAATATAGTGAAAGCGTATGGATTAAATGATTTTTCTGAGTATCGCAAAATGTATGACAGCCTAATTGGTGAATTATATGAGCTATATAAATATCTGAATGTAGTGGATTTTAGTGATATTCTTAATGAAGTTAAATTATTAGAGGAAGTTGATTAATAATGCCATTTCAAATAGTTAGGAACGACATTACGAAAATGCATGTTGATGCCATAGTGAATACAGCAAACCCTATGCCAGGATATGGCGCAGGGATAGATAGTGCTGTCTATGACGCGGCTGGTAAAGATAAACTTTTAGCAAAACGCCATGAGATAGGTGCTATTGATAGAGGTACATCTGTTATAACTGATGGCTATAATTTGCCGGCCAAATTCATTATTCATACTGTGGGAACGGCGTGGCAAGGCGGTAAAGCTGGTGAGGAAGATATTATTAGAAACTGTTATCGAAGCGTGTTTGATGTTGCAGTTAATAACGATATTGCAACTCTTGCTATACCGCTTTTAGCTTCAGGTAGCTATGGATTTCCTAAAGGTATTGCTCTAAGAATAGCATTGTCTGAAATTGAAGCATTCATGTCGGAGAGTGATATGGATGTTTACCTTGTTGTTTTTGATGAAAAGTCAGTATCGCTGTCATCGGAACTATATGGAGATATTGATGAGTATATCAACGACAATTACGTAGAAGAAAAGAATCAAGAAGAGTACCCCGATTCATATGGAAGAAATGAAAGGGGACGACGTGGAACAGAATATGTTGCTGGTGGATTTGCTTCAGCTGTAAGTTCTGTTCCAGGATTATTTAAAGCCAATAAGGCTGATAAGAAAAAAAGAAAAGAAGCAGAATTATTTGAAGAGAGGGCAGAAGATTTAGAAGAATTATCTTCGATGGACATGTGTCTGCCTGCTCCTCAATTAGACGAAGAGAGAAGTCTGGAAGATGTCGTAAAGAATCTAGATAAAACCTTTATGGAACTCGTATTCTCTTTTGCAGATGCAAAAGGACTTACTGATGTTGAGGTTCAAAAGAAGGCTAATCTTGATAGGAAGGCATTTTCTAAGCTTAAATGCGGAACTACAAAGAATCCTAGTAAATCCACAGCGCTTGCTTTAGCAGTAGCTCTAGAATTGGATTTAGATGATACAAAGGATCTTCTTTCGAGAGCTGGATTAGCATTGTCTCCATGCAGTAAGCAGGATGTTATAGTGCAGTACTTTATCGAGAAAGAAGCATATGACATATATGAAATCAATGTAGCTCTTTTTGAGCATGGAGAACA
>ODAI011957432.1_pt1 | contig 15941 bp, 10 predicted proteins | sample 1539321 | NCBI WGS metagenome assembly ODAI01 (sample SAMN02144231, study PRJEB22623) | gut metagenome | biome: sheep rumen | host: Ovis aries | place: New Zealand
GGCACCGCCAGCCGGGAAAACGCCTTCCAGCGCTTATCCATCCTGCAAAAAGCCCGGCGGGGGGAGCTGAAGGCGCTGTGCCTGTCCGCGGACGCGCTGATGGCCCGGATGATGCCGGTGAAGGATTACGAGCAATACGCCGTACAGCTCAAATCCGGGGATCATATAGAGCCCCGGGATCTGATCGCCCGGTTGGTCCAGATGGGCTATGAACGGGTGGACATGGTAGAGGGCCGGGGCCAGTGCGCCCTGCGGGGCGACATTGTGGATGCCTTTTCCCCGGCGGAAACCGGGGCCACCCGCATCGAATTCTGGGACGACGAGGTAGACTCCATCCGCTTTTTCGACCCCATCAGCCAGCGCAGCTTGGAGCAGGCCCAGGAGGCGGTTTTCTATCCGGCGGTGGAATGGCTGCTGCCCAAGGACAGCGCCGCCGCCATCCGCGCTCTGGTGAAGGAGCAATTGAAGCGCCTGCCCGAAAGCCTGCTTTCCTCCGACCTGCCGCCTCTGCCGGAGGACGACGATCCGGCGGAGGAAGGCGAAATCCCGGAGACCGCCCCCCAGCCCCGAATCTACGATACCGGCGTATCCCGGCTCTTTCAGGACGCCGATCAATTGGAAGGCGGGGTCCAGGCCCCCAACCTGGGCCTGTGGGCGGGGGCGCTGAACCTGCCCTGTGCCTGGGTCTGGGAATATCTGGAGAACCCGATCGTGGTCATTGAGGAGCCGGACCGGGTGAAGGCCCGGTGCCAGGACCGCCTGGCCGGGTTCCAGGAGGATTTCAAGCTGACCCTGGAGCGCCAGGAAGCGGTGCCCCAGCAGGGAAACCTTTTGCGGACCTGGGAGGAAGCGGCAGCTGCCCTGCAGGCTTTGCCGGTGCATCTGGTGATGGATTTGCTGCGGGGCATGGGGGAAATCAAGCCCACCCGCCTCTTTGAATTTCCCGGCGTGAATGCGCCCAAGTACGTGAGCCGGTTCAAGGATTTGGCGGACGACCTGCGGGCCTGGAAAAAGGAAGGGCATCTGGTGCTGCTGATGGCGGGGGGCGAGGCCCGTTCCCGGCGGCTGCAAAGCGCCCTGGAGGGCCTGGAGGAGCCCACCCCCACCTGGGAGGAAAGCCCAAAGGCGGCAGCGGGAACCGCGGTGATCTGGCCCCAGACATTGAGCCACGGCTTCACGTTGCCCAGTTTTCATCTGACCGTGATCGCCGACAGCGATTTATTCGGCTCCGGCTACCGCAAGACCCGCAAACGCCAGAACGCGGGAGAGCGCATCGAGGCGTTCACTGATTTAAAAGAAGGGGACTATGTGGTGCACGAGGCCCACGGCATTGGCATTTTCAAGGGCACCGTCCGCCTGCAGACCGAGGGCACCTACCGGGATTACCTGCTGATCCAGTATCAGGGCAGCGATAAATTGTACGTGCCCACCGACCAGTTCGACCGGGTGCAGAAGTTCATCGGCGGCCCCGACGCCGCCCCGCCCCTGAATTCCCTGAGCGGCAACGACTGGCAGAAGAAAAAGAACAAGGTCAAGGCGGGCTTGAAAAAGCTGGCCTTCGACCTGGTGCGCCTGTACGCCGAGCGCCAGGCCACCCCCGGCCACGCCTTCTGCCCGGACACCCCCTGGCAGCGGGAATTTGAGGACGCCTTCCCCTATGAACTGACCCCCGACCAGGACAAGGCCGTGGACGATATCCGCCGGGACATGGAAGCCCCCAGCAACATGGACCGGCTGGTGTGCGGCGACGTGGGCTACGGCAAAACGGAGGTGGCCCTCCGGGCCGCCATGAAGGCCGTGATGGACGGCAAGCAGGTGGCCCTGCTGGCCCCCACCACCATCCTGGCCCAGCAGCATTATTACACCATGCTCAAGCGCTTCGCCAATTTCCCGGTGAATATCGACGTGCTCTCCCGCTTCCGCAGCCCCAAGCTGCAAAAGGAAACCCTGCAAAAGGTGGCGGACCACAAGGTGGATATCCTGGTGGGCACCCACCGGCTGCTGTCCAAGGACGTGCATTTCAAGGACCTGGGCCTGCTCATCGTGGACGAGGAGCAGCGCTTCGGCGTGGCCCACAAGGAAGCCATCAAGAACCTGAAAAAGACCGTGGACGTGCTCACCCTGTCCGCCACCCCCATTCCCCGCACCCTGCACATGTCCATGGTGGGGGTGAGGGACATGAGCCTTTTGCAGACGCCGCCGGAGGAGCGGTATCCCGTGCAGACCTATGTGCTGGACTACAACGACGCCGTGATCCGGGACGCCATCATGCGGGAGCTGAACCGGCAGGGGCAGGTGTATTTCCTTTACAATCATGTGCAGCACATCGACGCCTTCGCCTCCCGGCTGCGGGCCCTGGTGCCGGAAGCGCGCATCGCCGTGGCCCACGGCCAGATGAAGGAAAGCCATCTGGAGGACGTGATGCTGGATTTCTATGAGGGCCGCTTCGACGTGCTGCTCTGCTCCACCATCATTGAAAACGGCCTGGACGTATCCAGCGCCAACACCATCATCGTGTTTGACGCAGATCGGTTCGGCCTGTCCCAGCTGTATCAGCTGCGGGGCCGGGTGGGCCGCTCCACCCGCATGGCCTACGCTTACTTCACCATCCGCCCGGACAAGTCCATTTCCGAAACCGCCCAGAAGCGCCTGGACGCCATCCGGGAGTTTACCGCCTTTGGCTCCGGCTTCCGCATCGCCATGCGGGACTTGGAAATCCGCGGCGCGGGCAACATTTTCGGCCCCGAGCAGTCCGGCCAGGTGGCCGTGGTGGGCTATGACATGTACTGCCGCCTCATCGAGGAAGCCGTGCGGGAGGCCCAGAGCGCCCAGGGCCAGGAGGTGCCCGTGGAAACGGACACCCGGGTGGATCTCAGGGTGGACGCCTATCTGCCGGTGGAATACGTGCGGGGCGAAAACCAGCGCATGGAGGTATTCAAGCGCATTGCCCTCATCAAGAACCGGGAAATCCGGGAGGACGTGATCGAGGAGCTCATCGACCGCTTTGGGGAAATCCCCCAGCCGGTGATGAACCTGATCGACATCGCCCATCTGCGGGGCATCTGCGGCCGCCTGGGGGTGGCCAGGGTCAATTTCGTGGTGAACACCCTGATCATGAAGCTGGCTCCCAACGCCCTGCCTGACCCCGCCCGGCTGTGCCTGGCCCTGGAAAGCACCGACAAGCGCCTGCTGCTCTCCGCCTCCAAGGAGCCCGCGATCCTCCTGCGGGACCCCAGGCTCACCATCGAAGAAATGCTTCGGGCTGCCATCCCCCTGATGGAAAAGCTGGAAACAAGCCTGACGGCAGAGGCGTAACTTTCACACCCATCGATAGCAAAGTGAACACAGGCTGCAGGCGCGGCCCGCTCAGCTGACAGCGTCAATGACCATTTCCAGATTTGGAATTGCGCCTATATTCCTGCCGTTTTGTTCCGAAAAGAACCAAGAAGAAAGAACCCATTTACTGATTCCTTTATAGTTTTCTCGGAAGAGATCTCCCCTACAAGTTTTTACATTGAGCCAAAAATGACAGGGCCTCGCTCGATGGAATCCAAAGAGCGGGGCCCCTTTTCAGCGCCGCGAAGCCGCGCCGCCTTCATCCGGAAATAAGAGCATTATTCAGCCTTGGCGAAGATATACACGAATTCCCATTCCGCGTCGGCGTTCTTGCTGTTTTCGATGTGTTCGCCGGAGTAGCCCAGGATCAGCTGGCCAGCGGCGTTCACGCCCAGCACGTTCATCTTGGCGTCTTCGTCGTCCAGTTCCTCGTCATCCTCGTCGATGGCGGTCTTGCCGGTGACGGCGGAGAAGAACAGGTTGCCGTTGATCTTCACTTTGGTAGCGCCGGTCTGGATGACCCAGCCGCCTTCTTCCACCAGCTTGGCTTCGGGATAGTCCTGAATGCTGCTGTGGGCGTTCTTGACGGTGTAGGGCTTATCCTGCTCCACGCCTTCCACTTCGCCGAAGGTGAAGGTGCCCTCCAGCACCCAGTGATGGTTGTGGAGGTAGTTGGCGGAGTCCACCAGCGCGCCTTCCGCCACAGAGTGGTCGGCTTCCACCAGCTCGATGGTCATGGTGGCGGCTTTTTCGGGCACGGCCAGCGCGCCTTCGGAGCGCAGATAAGCGCCCACCAGCACCCAGTTGCCAGCGTAAGCGCTCACGTCGGCGGAGTAATCCAGGGCCAGGTCAAAGTCTTCCGCGAAAGCAAAGAAGGGAACCATCATGCACAGAACCAGGGCCAGAGCGAGAATCTTTTTCATGTTTGAATACTCCTTCTCATAGAATCTTTATACAGCTTCGGGGAGGCCCATAGGGGCCTCCCTGAATGCGGTATCGGTTGAATGATAGAACACTTACAAACAAAAGTCTTCGCAAAACCGCAAATCGTCTGAATCCTTTATGGGTTTCTCGGATGGGGGTCTGGGGGAAACCGCTCTTTGACCTTCAAAGAACGGTTTCCCCCAGCGTCTCTTCCGGTTATCCCGGATTGAAAATCAGTAGGTCAGGCCGAAGAAGGCTTTGTACAGGTTGCCGTCCGCATCCTGATAGGCATAGCTGCCGGAGGGAGACTGGGCCAGCACGTCGGCGCTCATGTACTGATCCTTTTCAAAGCCGGGCACATCGTTGGGGGATACGCACACTTCGCGGACCACGCCGTCGATTTCCACTTCGTTCACAGCCAGCACCGCTTCATTGGCGGGCAGGGTGAAGGGCATCTTGCCCACGGGAGCGAACGCGCCGGTGACCACGTCGAACTGGGCGGTAACCTTGGAGGAGAACTGGCCGATGATGGCGTCGCAGTAGGGCTCCAGGTTTTCCAGGATCCAGGGAGAGGAGAAGTTCACAGCCGCGATGACCTTGCCGCCGTTCTCATGCACGGCCTTGGCGATCTTCTTGATGGACTTCACATCCTGCAGGGTGGTGACGGTGGTGGTTTCACCGGTCTTTTCCTGAGAAGCGGGGCCCTTGCGTTCGGGCACTTCTTCTTCGTCCACCAGGTTCACGGTGTTCATGTAGGTGCCGTTGTTCACCACGCCGCCGGGCACGATGTCCAGCAGAACGATGTCGGCTTCCTTATAATCTTCCACCAGGGTGTAGCCAGCGCCTTCAAACAGGGCCTTCCACTGATCGGAATTGCTGGCCGCGTTGGTGGCGCCCCAGCCGGTGGCGACCACACCGGACTCGAAGGACTGGACATAGACCTTCTTGGTATTGTCGGTCAGGGGCAGGGTGGCTTCGTGGTTCTTGAGCAGCACCACGGATTTATGCTGGAGTTCATCGGTGATCTGGGTGAGCTCCGCGCTGACAGCTTCCACTTCCGCGGCGCTCTGTTCGGGATCCCGGTAGGGGTTATCGAAACGGTTCATCTGCATCAGGGCGGTCAGGCGGCGGGTGGTGGCCCGGTCATAAGCTTCCTGATTGATCAGACCCTGCTGGATGGCAGCGCGGAAAGCGCCAGCGCCCACCATGTTCGCGCCGGTGTCGGAACCGGCGTTGATGATCATCGCGGCCTTTTCGGGCACGGACACTTCGTCCGCCACGCCGAAGTACTGGCCGGTGATGATGCCGGAGTCGGTGTTGATGAAGCCGGTGAAGCCCATCACGTCATAGAGCAGCTTGCCGATGATTTCGCTGTTGTAAGCGTTGCCGATTTCTTCGGGGTTGATTTCCACGCCGCGGTAGGTCTGCTTGGCGCTGCGGCCATCGGTGGCGGGGCGGGAATAACCGGGCATGATGCCGGCCACACCGGCGTCCACGGCAGCCTGGAAGCCCACCAGCTGGTACTTTTCCAGGGAGCCTTCGGTGGCGTAGATGCGCCACTCACCCACCTTGTTGTGGGATTCAAAGCCGTTTTCAGCGGCGCCGTCGCCGGGGAAGTGCTTCATGATCAGGCCCACGTCGCCGTCCTGGGCGCCGTCGGTGCCGTTCTGATAGCCGGTGACCAGGGCGGTCACGATGCCGGCGTTCACTTCGGGAACCTCGGTGTAGGTGCCGTTATTGCGGTTCCAGCGGGCGTCGGTGATCAGGTCGATCTGGGGGCCGTACATTTCGTCGATGCCCTTGGCGTTCCAAACGATGCGGTCCAGCTCGGCGAACTTCTTGATCAGGTCATAGTTGCCATCGGCCATGGCGGCGGCAGCCATACCGTTGGTGCCGGGTTCGCCGTTGGAGATGGGGTTGGACAGGGCGTTGAAGGGCACGGCAGGCTCGTTCTTGGCCACGGCGGCGTATTCGGCCACCATCTGGGTGGCGTTGTTCCACAGGACCATCACCCGGGCGTCGCCATTGTTGAAGCGGACCACGCCGGAGCGGCTTTCGTTGCCCAGCATGATGCCGGTGGAGTTGGCTTCGGTGTTTTCATAGCTGTACACGTCGCCTTCGGTGACCACCATCAGCTTGTCCAGCAGCACCTTGCCGTTTTCGTCCACCACGTCGTTATAGCCGCGGGAGGCGGGGCTGGCGGCCATCTGGTTGTCCATCAGGCCGGCGCGCTGATCCAGAGTCAGCTTGCCCAGCAGGTCGGCCACGCGGTCGGCCACGGGCAGACGCCAGTCTTCAAAAGCGTCCAGCTCCTGGTCGTTGTCGCTGTCCTTGAAGTACAGGCCGTCCACTTTCAGAACGCCCACCAGGGTGACGCCGATGGTGGGGCCGTTTTCGTTTTGATAGAATACAGGGGCCAGATACTCGGTGGGGCCGGCCTTGGCCTCATCGATGGCATAGGGAGCGGGGATGTACTCAACGGCGCTTTCCGCCAAAGAAGCGGGAGCCATGCTGAGCACCAGCGCCAGGGCAGCCAGGATGCTGAGGAATCTCTTCATGTGCTTGTTCTCCTCCATATATCATATTTCTGAACCGGCCTTTCATGTCCTTCCGGTTCAAATTCATCCCTATTTTACCATGAATCAGCGGAAAAAGGAAGCAAAGAATTTGTCCTGAATGGAGAAAAATGAACCGCAAAGGCGAATGCTTTGCGGTCAGCCTTGCCAATCCCGGCGTAAATGGCAGGGGTTGGCGTGAAATATGCGGTTTCTGTCGTGAAAGGATCAGAGGGGAACGTATTGGTCCGGATCCCACTGGTCCAAATCGTACACCGCCACGAAGGCGTTGTCCACGGTGCTGGTATGGAAAGCGATGCGGGAGGTGTCCGTAAAGGCGGCGGTGATCTTCACCCGGAGCTTTTCATAGGGAAGGCCGGTCACCGGGTCGATGATGTAGTTCGTGTTGACTTCCCGTTTGGAAACATAGTCTTCTTTCATGCTGTAGGTCGTATGCAGATTACCTACGTTCTGGGTTTCAAAGGTTTCCGCGCCGGTGTCAATGGTCATGATCACGCCCTCCCACACCCGGGGGCGCATATCGTCGTGGGTGACGGTCTCGGTAACGTCCGGATTCACGTGGACGTTGCGGATGTTGTAAGCCCACTGGGCGCGGTAGATCAGGTTATAGCCGGTGGAATCGTCCTGAAAATTATTGTCGTCCTCATCGTCGCCAGTCCAGCCTTTGAGCAGCACCTCCACATAGCTCATCCGGGGGTCATAGCGCACCTGGTTGAAAATTTCGTCAATGTGGAAGGTCAGCTTGATGGCGTACTTGCACTTCTCCGCGTCAAAAGCCACAGCGGTATCGCCTTCGTCCCGCTTGTGCACCGTCGCTTTCAGATAATACTTCTGAACGTAGCGCTGCCAGGAGGTTTTGCCGGAATAAACAATTTCGCCCGCCGTCTGCCAGGGGATGCCGTTCCTCATGCACCATTTGTAGGCGTAGGTGTTCACGGGGCCGGTGCCGGTAAAGGAAGCGCCGTCAAAGGCGTCACTGGCGATATACTCAATATCTTTGGGGAAGTATACCAAATCCGTTTGCAGTCCTTCAAAAGCCTTGCTTTCTATCTCTTTCAGCTGACTGGGCAGCTTGAGGGTATCAGCGTTTACTTCAAAAGGAGCGCACATGAGCAGCACTGCCAGCATCATGCATAGGATCGAACGAACTTTCATTTCTGCTCCTCCTTCTCCTCATTTTATTCTACTATAACAGAATATCACATTTTTACATTTATTTCTGTTACAAATTGATTAAAAATCCAACACAGCTGCTCATGACGCCCGGAAGCGGAACGCGCGCCGCATTCCCCCTTTTGCCCGGCAGCCCCGCGGACTTCTTGCAATCCGGCGCGGAATGGTGTACAATAACGAGCGTACAAAAAACAGGAAGCGGAAAGGAGGGAGCCGTCTTGGCCGGACAGCGCAGGAATGACAGCCAAAGCAGGCGGCGGGGATACCGCATCACCACGCTGCTGCTGTTTCTGGTTCTGCTGGCAGGCGTGGGCATTCTGGCCTATCCCGCTTTCAGCGAATACTGGAACAGCTTCCATTCCTCCCGCGCCATCGCCACCTACGCCGAGCAGGTAGCCAACCTGGACACGGAAAAATACCAGGCGCTTTGGGAAAGCGCCCTGGATTTCAACGAACGGCTCCAGGCCATGCCCAACCGCTGGGCCATGACCGAAGAGACTAAAGCCGCTTACCGCGAAGAATTGAACGTGTCCGGCTCCGGCATCATGGGATACATATCCATTCCCAAGGCGGAAATCGACCTGCCCATTTACCACGGCACCAGCGACGGCGTGCTGCAAATCGCCGTGGGGCATCTGGAGGGCACCTCCCTGCCGGTGGGCAGCCGCCACAGCGATGAAGAGGATTTTTCCCAGGTGGACTTCGGTTCCCACTGCGTGCTCAGCGGCCACCGGGGCCTGCCCAGCGCCCGGCTGTTCAGCGACATTGATATGCTGGAGGTGGGCGACACCTTCATCCTGAATATTCTGGATCAGACCCTGACCTATGAAGTGGACCAGATCAAGGTGATCGAGCCCCACGATATGACGGAGCTGGCCATCCTGCCGGGCCGGGACCTGTGCACCCTGTTTACCTGCACCCCCTACGGCATCAACACCCACCGGCTGCTGGTGCGGGGCACCCGGATCGAAAACGAAAAGCAGAAGCTGCACCTTCGCGTCACCGCCGACGCCATGCGCATCCAGCCCACCTACGTGGCCCCCTTTATCGCCGTGCCTGTGCTGATCCTGCTGGTGTTCTGGGTGATCATCATCACCAGCGGCCCCCGCAGGAGAAACGATTGAACACAGTGAGGAGTGAGGAATGAGGAGTTGAAAAGAGTTTATGCGCAAACTATTAACTCCTCACTCCTAACTCCTCACTCCTAACTTTTTTATAAAATTCCGGCAAAGATGCTGAGAGCTTGACAGAACGGAAAGGAAAAGGCGCATGAAATCCGGCAAAAAAGGCAAGCTGGCCCTGGGCATTGCGGCAGGCGCTGCTTCCCTGGCGGAATTGACCCTGGGCGTGGGGCTGCATTTTTCGTACAAGGAAATGCAGCATGAACGCCTGACCTATTCCCAGTGGTACGACGGGGCGCTGGCCTCCTTTTTTGATATCCTGCTTTTGTTCATCGTGTCCACCGCCCTGTGCGCCGGGCTTTGGTATTTTTTCATTCGTCGGCCCCGGCCGCTTTCCCCGGAAAAAATCAAAAGCAGGAAAAGGGTTCTCCCCTTCCTGTGCGCAGCGCTGGGCGGGACGGCCATCTGGTTTACCGTGAAATCCTTCCTTGCCTATGGCGAGCTGCTTTACGCCCAGGAGCAGGTGTTTGAAGGAATCCCCGGCTATATCCTGGCATACAACGCAGCGCGGCTCCCCGCGCTGCTGGCCGTTCTCGGGCTGATCATCGCCCTGATCGCCCTGGTCAGCGCCAGGAAAAACGAAACGAAAACGCTTTAAATCAGTTCTAAGTAAATACTGATCAATTCAAAACAATTGATTTTTATACGATTGCTGGCAGGACGACTTGTAGGGGCGGATAATATCCGCCCGCTGAGAGAATCGTTTCGTGTACTTGGTTTTCCAACATTCGTAATGCCAGCTTTTTCGGGCGGATGATATCCGCCCCTACATTTTGTCTTGTCTCTATGATGGGTTTATATGCAAGATGCTGAATTGATCAGTACTTACCTAAGTTCTAAGCAAAACAGCCGACCCGAACCGGGAGGATGGAAAAAATCCTCCCGGTTTTTTTATTTTTGCGGCTCAATGCAAAAGTTTGTGGGGGGAACCTCTCTTTGGATGCCAAAGAGAGGTTCCCCCCACACCCCCCTCCGAGAAAGCAATCCAGGAATTGATAATCGCTGTTCTCCTTTTCTAATGCTTTATGAAGGAAAGAACCATAGATTGATTGGCATCCCCACAAGATTTTCTATTGAACCATTTTTGTTTAAAGGTTTCTTTAAGCCTGCCGGGATAAGATAGCCGTGTCAGGAGGAAATGAACCATGGATTATGAAATGACATTCAAGCGGTACGAGCTCAAGTATCTGATCAACAGATTCCAGCGGGACGCGCTGCTGCGGGCGATGGAAGGCCACCTGACCCTGGATATGTTCGGCCACAGCACCATTCGGAATATTTATTATGACACTGACACCTATCGCCTGATCCGGCGCTCCCTGGAAAAGCCCTGGTACAAGGAAAAGCTGCGGGTGCGTTCCTATCAGCTGGCCTCCAATGAATCCCCGGTCTTTGTGGAGCTGAAAAAGAAGTATGAAAAGGTGGTGTACAAGCGGCGGCTGGCGCTGCCCTGCCAGGTGGCCATGGAGGGCCTGAAGCCCGGCCGCGTCCTGCCCGCCGCCCCCACCGACCGGCAAATCGGCCAGGAGATCGAAGCCTTCAAGGATTTTTACGGGCCCACCTTAAGCCCGGCCATGTTTTTAAGCTATGAACGGGAAGCCTTCTGCCCGGTGGACGGCGTGGATTTCCGGCTCACCGTGGACGAAAACCTGCTCTGGCGCATGGAGGATATGGATCTGCGCGCCCCGGCGGGGGGCCGGTTCATTATCCCGCCGGATCAGATGATCCTGGAACTGAAAACCCCCGGCGGCATCCCCATGTGGATGACCCGTTTCCTGAGCGAACATAAGATTTATCAGACTTCTTTTTCCAAGTATGGCGTTGCCTATCAGCAATGGGTGGCTGAGGGGCAAAACGAAGGAGGACGGATGTATGCTTGAAAAACTGTTTCAAGGCGTGTTCGATACCGCGTCGGTGAACGTGGTGTCTGTAGATAAATTTCTGCTCTGCGTAGGCGCGGCGCTTTTGATCGGCGCGTGCATCGCCTTTACCGCCAGCCGCAAGGCTCAGCAGACCCACAGCTTTCTCACCACCCTGCTGACCCTGCCCGCCCTGACCTGCGTGGTGATCATGCTGGTGAACGGCAACGTGGGCCTGGGCGTGGCCACGGCGGGCACCTTCAGCCTGGTGCGTTTCCGCTCCGCCCAGGGCACGGCCAAGGAAATGGCCCTGATCTTTTTGAGCATGGTGGCGGGCCTGGCCTGCGGCATGGGCTATCTGGGCTACGCGGCGCTGTTTACGGTGGTGCTGTGCCTGATCTTCCTGGTGTCCGGCCTCTTTGATCCCGCCGTCCGGGGCGGGCAGCGGGTGCTGCGGATCACCGTGCCGGAGGACCTGGATTACACCGGCATCTTCTCCCCCACCCTGAACAGCTACTGCAAGGATTGGCATTTAAACCAGGTGAAAACCACCAACATGGGCGCGCTCTTCCGCCTGACCTATTCCCTCTCCCTGCGGGACCCCGCCCGGGAAAAGGAATTTCTGGATCAGCTGCGGCTGCGCAACGGCAACCTGGAAATCTCCCTGGCCCAGGCCGCCTTCACGGAATCCGAGCTGTGAGCATTGATGATAAGTTCTAAGTTTCAAGTTCCAAGTTCTAAGCGGGTTTGCAAATTCAAGCGTCCATATGCTATTGGGGAAAAAGAACGATTGTCCGGCGTGGATATGATCCGCCCCGGACAATCGTATATCTTTCTATCCCGGTATGACGCAGCGCTTGGAACTTGGAACTCAGAACTATAATTAAAACTGATCGGGAATGGGAATGTCCAGGCACAGGGGCAGCCAGGCGCGAAGCAGAGGGTCCTCGGTCAGCAGCGCCGGGAGGGGCGAAAAGAACAGGGCTACGGCCTGCTTTTCCTCCAGGATACGATCCGGCGCGTCCTGGGTGGATGAAACGGTCATCCGCCCATTTTTCGCTTGCAGGGAAAAGGCGCCTGCCCCTTCGATCCCAATCACCCTTTTGCCATCCGGCAGGGCGGTCTGCTTCATTTGGAACGCGGCGGACAGCACCCGGTCCCAGCGCAGCACCTTCATCATGCCGCCTTCCTGGATTTCGCAGCCCTCCGCCAAATGGGCCAGGGCCAGTGCCCGCTGCTTCCAGCCGCCGGGGCAGAGCACCCGGCATTTCTTTTCCCGCCCCATCAGCGCGGCCAGCGCCTGGGGCAAATCGTTTTCTTCCCTCAGCGCCATTTCCGTCACCGTGCCGTCCATCAGCACCAGGTACCCGGCGAAACCCCCTTGACGAAGTATCACATAGGGCACGCCGTGGTAGGTGCGCAGGGTGTCCAGGAACCGATCCTTTGCCCGGCCGCAGGCAAAGGGCAATTGGGCATGCAGCGCCGCCATGTCATCCAGGTATTGTTCGTCCGCTTCCCGCAGCGTCAGGGACGTTTCCCGGGGCAGGGCATGGCGGGCGCTGGCCTGGGTAAAAGAAAAGGCCAGCACCGTGCCGCAGTTTTCAAACCCGTAATGCTGATAGCGCTGCCGCTGCCCGCCCAGGGCCAGAAAATCATAGCCCCGTTTTTTCGCTTCCTCGATTTGCATGGCCATCAAAGCCTTCATATGGCCCTGTCCCCGATACCGGGCGTGAACGGACACGGAGCCGATGTAGCCGCCCCGCAAGCCGCCCATGGACACAGGCAGCATGGCCACCGTGCCCTGAAGCCGTCCGTTCTCCGCCGCCACCGCGTGCAGGGCGGAAAAGCCGGGATGCGCGTATACCTTGGGAATCAGCCGGGTAAAATCGTGGGGCCGGGCCGCCATGCTGAACACGCAGTTGATCAGGTCCAGTACGTCCGCTTCCTCCTGGGGAAGGGCAAATCTGTATTCGGTCATGAAACGGGGTCACCTCCTATTTATTCATGGGGGCGCTTTGCAATGAAGGTATATCTGATCAGTTAGGAGTGAGGAGTGAGGAGTTAATAGTTTGCGCTTCGCGCATAAACAATTTTCAACTCCTCACTCCTCACTCCTCACTCCTCACTTGGTAACTTAATACGCCTGCTCCATCACAATAATCCAAACACTTCCTCCGGCACCATGGCTTTGATCTCCCGCTCCAGAGACCGATACTGGGCCACGGCCCGGCGGACGGCGGTGGAGGACAGGGCGCGGAAATCCGGCGGCGTTTCCAGCAGCTGGATATACGGGGACAGGGAACGCAGGTAAGCGTCCTGTCGCAGCATCTGGCCGCAGGGATCCCCGCCCCGGGCCAGGCACACCATGCCAAATTCTTTACAAATCCTGTCCACATTCGTCCATACCGTTTCCAGCTCCGGCAGCTTATCAGAGCCCAGCAGCAGGGAGGGGGCATATCCCATATCCCGCAAATGGCACAGGGTATCGTAGGTGCGGGGCTGGCGGGGCTGGCGCATTTCCCAATCCGTGACCGCCATCCAGGGCCGCTTTTCCGCCGCGGCCCGGAGCATGGCCAGGCGCTGCTGATCGCTGTAAGCGTAATCCTTGCCCTGCTCCTCCCGGATATAGGCGGATTTGGAGGGAACGAACAGCACCTTTTCCCGCCCGGTCTGCTCCATGGCGAAGCGGGCCAATTCCAGATGGGCCAGGGTGGGCGGATTGAACGCGCCGAAAAACGCCAGGATCGCCGTCATGCCCGTATCCCCTTTTCCCCAGGCCGCTTTATGTTCACCATGGACATACGATCCGCAAAATACATTCTCAAGGCCTCCCCTCAGGAATAAAAGCGGCGCGTCTTTTTCGCGCTTTACCGCCCTTTTTGTCTTTTATTGATCTCTATTGTACCACAGCCGCCGGGTTTTGTCATTTCGTTTTTCTTGTCTCCCGCCCGGCTGCCGGATATTTCTGATAAAAAAGTGACGCAATCCCTTATTGTTCAACGGATTGATCCGTTTTTGCCGCCCAAGTCGGGGACACCCCATCGGATCGCGGATGTATTCAGCGTTTTTCAGAATTGGGATAAGCACAAAATTTTCAAAAGAATTGACAATCCCCGGTATTTCTGTTGTATAATAAATTGTTTGACTTTTGCTTGAAGGAGGACAGGCCATGCTTCCCCGCTGATTCCGCCCGCCGGGCTTTGACATATATTTTAAAGGAGGGTCCATCCTATGTCTGATTTAAAACAGGAGGTAGCCTGCAGGCGCACCTTCGCCATCATCAGCCATCCCGACGCGGGCAAAACCACCCTGACCGAAAAATTGCTTCTGTACGGCGGGGCCATCCGCCAGGCAGGCAGCGTGAAGGCCCGCCGGGCCGAGCGCCACGCCACCAGCGACTGGATGGAGATCGAAAAGCAGCGCGGCATTTCCGTCACGTCCAGCGCCATGCAGTTTGAGTTCGACGGCTTCCACATCAACATTCTGGACACCCCGGGCCACCAGGACTTTTCCGAGGACACTTACCGGGTGCTGGTGGCGGCGGACAGCGCCGTGATGCTCATTGACGCGGCCAAGGGCGTGGAGGAGCAGACGGTGAAGCTGTTCAAGGTATGCCGCATGCGGGGCATTCCCATCTTCACCTTCGTGAACAAAATGGACCGGGCCGCCAAGGACCCCTTCGCCCTGATGGAGGAAATCGAGCAGGTGCTGGGCGTAAGAGCCTGCCCCATCAACTGGCCCATCGGCGTGGACGGGGATTTCCAGGGCGTATACCACCGGGACGAAAAAACCGTAGAATTGTACTTTGGGGGCGACCACGGCAAGACCAAGGCGGGCAAGACCGTGATTTCCGTGGACGATCCCGCCTTTGAAACCGCCCTGGACCGGCATTACCGGGACCGGCTGCGGGACGAAATCGAGCTCCTGGACGAAGCGGGAGACGCCTTTGATTTAAGCGCCGTGCGCCGGGGCGAGCTGACCCCCATGTTCTTTGGCTCCGCCGTCACCAACTTTGGCGTGGAGCCCTTCCTCTACCGCTTCCTGCGCTACACCGAGCGGCCCCTGCCCCGGGAAAGCGACCAGGGCATGATCGAGCCCGAGGAAGAAAACTTCTCCGGTTTCATCTTTAAGATCCAGGCCAACATGAACCCCGCCCACCGGGACCGGCTGGCCTTCCTGCGGGTGGTTTCCGGCGTGTTCCACAAGGGCATGACCGTGTGGCATTCCGGCACCAACAAGGAAATGCAGGTGAAGCAGCCTCAGCAGTTCATGGCCGACGAGCGGGAGGGCGTGGAAGAAGCCTATCCCGGCGACATCATCGGCCTGTTCGACCCCGGCGTGTATCGCCTGGGCGACACCCTGGCCGTGGGACGCAAAATCCGGTTTGAGAAAATCCCCGTGTTCGCCCCGGAGCGCTTTGCCCGGGTGCGGCCCCTGGATTCCATGAAGCGCAAGCAGTTCGTCAAGGGCATCAACCAGCTGTCCGAGGAAGGCGCGATCCAGACCTTCCAGCGCAATGAAACCGGCCTGGAGGAATTCATCGTGGGCGTGGTGGGCGAATTGCAGTTCGACGTGCTCACCTACCGCCTAAAGAGCGAATACGGCGTGGACCTGGTGATGGACCGGCTGGGCTACCGGGTCGTGCGCTGGGTCCGGGAAAGCCCCGTGCCCGCCGACCAGCTGCAACTGACCTCCACCTCCGCCCGGGGCTTCGACGTGAACGATAACCCCGTGCTGTTCTTTGAAAACGACTGGAGCATCCGCTTGGCCGGAGAAAAGAACAAGGGCCTGGAGCTCAGCGACATCGCGCCCCGCATTGCGGATAAATGATTTTTTCCATCCCTTTAGCAGATAGACTTAAGTTTTATAACTGCTAACAGGCTTGTTCTCAA
>ODAI012872682.1_pt1 | contig 15935 bp, 13 predicted proteins | sample 1539321 | NCBI WGS metagenome assembly ODAI01 (sample SAMN02144231, study PRJEB22623) | gut metagenome | biome: sheep rumen | host: Ovis aries | place: New Zealand
CTCCAGAAAATAGGTAAGCTGACCGCTCACCACACTGTCCACAGCACCTCTGGCCTCACTGTTACCCAGCTTCTGCTTGGTCTGGCCTTCAAACTGGGGCTCGGGTATCTTTATGCTTACAATGGCGGTAAGGCCCTCACGTATGTCCTCACCGGTAAGATTGTCTTCGTTTTCCTTTATCAGCTTGTTTTTCTTTCCGTAATCATTGAAGGTTTTTGTAAGCGCGGAACGGAAGCCTACGATATGGGTACCGCCTTCGGGAGTAATGATATTGTTTACAAAACCGTTTACAGACTCATTGTAGCCGTCGTTATGCTGCATAGCAACCTCAACGGTGATATCCCCTACCTGTCCTTCACAGTAGAAAACCTCGGGATAAAGGGCAGAGTTTGCCTTATTGAGATATTTTACATATTCAATGATACCGCCGGCATAGTGGAATTCATTGTTTCTTTCCTGGCCTTCGCGCTTGTCATGAAGATTGATTTTCAGCCCTTTTGTAAGGAAGGCCATTTCTCTTAGCCTTCTCTTAAGGGTATCATAGTCAAACACAACCTCTTCAAAAATCTCGGGATCAGGAAGGAAGGTAACCTCGGTACCTGTACCCTCTGCTTCGCCGATAACCTTTATCTCGCCTGCAGCAGTTCCGCGGTCATAATGCTGGAAATATTTCTTCCCCTCGTGATTAACCTTAACCTCGAGCCAGGTTGAAAGCGCATTAACTACGGACGCACCTACTCCATGAAGTCCGCCCGAAACCTTATATCCGCCGCCGCCGAATTTTCCGCCGGCATGAAGCTTGGTGAAAACCAGTTCAAGTGCGGAAACACCGGTCTGATGGTTGATATCGACAGGTATTCCTCTTCCGTTGTCGATTACAGTGATTGAATTGTCCGGATTAATGGTAACATCAATTTCGGTACAGTAGCCTGCAAGGGCCTCATCTACCGAGTTATCGACTATTTCATATACAAGATGGTGAAGTCCGCGAAGGGAAGTTGTTCCGATGTACATACCGGGTCTTTTCCTTACGGCCTCAAGTCCTTCAAGAACCTGGATCTGGTCGGCACCGTATTCATGCTCAACCTTTGTGTTTTCGATATCCATATATATCTCCGTTTCTTTAAATTATTCACGGGCATCAGGAATTTATTATCTTTCCAGCAGCCACATGAAAAACTTTTTTGCTCTCTCTTTCTTTTTCTATAAATTCCTCAAGGCCTGTGCAGGTAAGGAAGGTCTGCACATCCTTTATTTCCTTAAACAGGCTCAGGCTTCTTTTTCTGTCAAGCTCAGACAAAACGTCATCAAGCAGAAGCACGGGCCTGTCATTGATTTTTCTTTTCACAAGTTCTATTTCCGCAAGCTTAAGCGAAAGCGCGGCGGATCTTTGCTGACCCTGGGAACCGTATACCCTTACTGCATCGCCGTTTATGAAAAATCCCAGGTCATCCTTATGAGGACCGTAAAGCGTCTGTTTTAAAAATATTTCCCTTTCAAGATTTTCATTCAGCTTTTCCCTGAAATTTTCGGGCGTTACATTCGGAACATATCTTATTTCAAGCTTTTCCTTTCCTCCGGAAATTCCCTCATGCTTTTTTTCAAGTATAGGTAAGAGCTCTTCTATGAAACGCTTTCTTGTTTTTATGATCTCGCTTCCGAAGCCTATAAGCTGCTCGTTCCATACTTCAAGCGTTCCCTCAAGGCTTTTATCATATCCAAGCTGTTTAAGCAGGTTATTCCTCTGGAAAACCACGCGGTTATAGCTCTGAAGGTTGCTTGTATAAATTCTGTCAAGCTGGCAAAGCTCCATGTCCATGAAACGGCGTCTTTCCGACGGACCCATTTTTATCACATGAAGATCCTCAGGCGAAAAGGATATGACATGCAGCATACCGTAAAGCTCGGTGCTCTTTTTTATCCTTATGCCGTCAATTGCAGCGCCTTTGGGATTATTTTTCTTAAGGTGCATGTCGATTTTATGGCCAACATCCTGCTTTGTCATGTAAAGCCTGATGTGAGCTTCCTCGCATCCGAGCCTTATCATTTCCCTTTCCTTGCTCCCTCTCGGTGATTTTGTGGTGGATGCAAGGAAAATGGCTTCAAGCAGATTGGTTTTTCCCTGGGCATTGTCACCGTAGAAAATGTTTATGCCCTCGGAAAAAGAAATGTCAAGATTTTCATAATTACGAAAATCCTTAAGCCTCATACCTTCGATTATCATATTCAGTTCACGATCTTTACGCTGTTTCCTTCGTATTCAACGACATCACCGGCGTAAACTTTTCTTCTTATCCTCTCGTCTGCCTCTCCGTTGACCTTTACCTTGAGGGCAAGTATTTCCTCCTTCGCCTGCGCTCCGGAGTCAACTAATCCCGCAAGCTTAAGCAGCTGGCAGAGCTTTATATACTCATCTCTTATTTTGATTTCCTGCATATCTCACCTTTACCTTGCCGTACTGAAGTTAACGGGAAGAATCAGGTAGTTGTAGCTTACCTTTTCATCCCTTATAAAGCAGGGTGCCTTTGAATTTGTCATGTAAATGGTTATCTCGTCTTCATCGATTACCTTTAACACATCCATGATGAACTTGGGATTGAAGCCTATCAGAAGGTCGTTTCCGTCCTTTTCAACATCAATTTCCTCATCCATCGTGCCTATGCTGGTGTTCATGTTGAGGCGTATGCTGCTATTTTCAATGCTTATTATTATCGGCTTCTTGTCGCTTTCCTTCACAAGAAGGGTTGCACGGTCTATACAATCCATCAGTTCCTTCTTGTTGATTTTTATCTTTGTATCAAAATCGGGAGAAATCATCTGCTTTACGTTCAGATATTTTCCTTCTATAAGCCTTGAAAGGACAATAGTATTCTCAAGCTCGAAAAGAATGTTGTTCTGGCTGAAATATATGAATATTTCCTTTTCGGCATCTCCCTCGATAATTTTTGATATCTCGTTTAAAGTCTTGCCCGGTATGATCACATCCTTGTCATCAAAAACTTTTTTAAGCTCTATGTTCCTGATTGCTATCCTGTGCCCGTCAAGCGCGGTAACGGTAAGGTTCTTTCCGTTGATTTCAAAATGCTCGCCGGTCATTATCTTTGTAGCTTCATTATCGGAAACTGCAAAAATTGTCTGCCTTATAACTTCCTTTAAAGTAAACTCGCTTATTGTTATGAAGCTGTCCTTTTTGATTTCGGGAAGCACGGGAAAATCATTGCCGCTCTGTGCAGCAATCCTGAATTTTGCCTTTCCGCAGTTTATGAACATGCTGTAATTTTCGTCAACGGATATATTTATGCTTCCGACAGGAAGCTTTCTGGCTATGTCGGAGAAAATCTTTGCATTTACGGCAACCTGGCCTTCTTCGTCTATCCTTCCGGGAACTTCTGTCTTTATTCCAAGCTCCATGTTATTGCTTGTCATCAGAATCTTTCCGTTTCTCGCTTCAATGAACAGGCATTCAAGTACTGCCATGGTTGTTTTTGATGAAACCGCTCTGAGAGCAATGTTTATTGCAGAGATCAGTTCATCGTTTTTGCACACTATTTTCATCGGTTCTCCTTTAACGGCACTGCCGTTTATTATAAAATAAATGATTACAGTAGTATTATTAGGGGGCTGTTATTATGTTGATAAGCGGCCCGGACCCATATATTTAAAGGATTTCACGGCTTGGATACATTTTTCATAAAATGCTTGTTTACATCTTTTATGAACAGCCGGAAATCATAGATCATTTTTCCACAGATGAGGAAAAAATCATTATCAACAGCTTATCCAAGGAATAATCAACAGAGTTATCAACAATCCATGATCATTCCGGAGGATTTATCTTCTTTATCAGTATGTCTATCGTATTTTTAAGGCTTTCGTCATTCTGCAGATCGGCGATTATCTTGTTATAACCGTGAAGAATCGTTGTATGGTCCTTTTCAAGTATCTTTCCTATATCTGCGAGTGAGGATGAGGTCAGCTTTTTGCACAGATACATGCATATCTGCCTGGGGTAAGCCACATCCCTGCTCCTGTTTTTGTTTGTAAGCTCTGAGGGAGCAAGGTTATAGTGCTCGGCTACCACGTTAAGGATGAATTCGGGAGTTATGGTCTTGCGCTCCTCGGGAGATATTATATCCTTTAAGGCATCAACGGCAAGATCGATGTTGATTTCCCTCTTCTGGAGCCTTCCCATCGCGACAACCTTTGTGAGAGCTCCTTCGAGTTCCCTGATGTTTGACTTGATGTTCTCGGCTATATATTCGAGAACTCCTTCCTTTATATATAGGTTGTCAACCGTACTCTTTCTTTTTAGGATTGCCATTCTTGTTTCAAAAGCAGGAGGCTGTATGTCTACGGTGAGTCCTGACTGGAAACGTGAACGGAAACGTTCGTCCAATATCTGCATGTCTCTCGGAGGCTTATCCGAGGAAATGACTATCTGGCGGTTGGTTTCTCGCATCTCGTTAAAGGTGTGGAAAAACTCTTCCTGAGTTCTTTCCTTTCCTATTATAAATTGTATGTCATCGATGAGCAGCACATCATTGTCCCTGTACTTATGGCGGAACTCTTCAGTATCGCTGTTGTAGCTTCCGGGCCTTATGAGTTTGATAAGGTCGTTGGTGAAGGTTTCGCTCGATACATAGAGAACCTTAAGTTCGGGTCTGTGCTCCACAAGATAATTTGCGATTGCATACATAAGGTGGGTCTTTCCGAGTCCTGCCCCTCCGTAGATAAAGAGAGGGTTAAAGGTATTTCCCGGTGATTCGGCAACGGCAAGACTGGCAGCCTGGGCCGCATTGTTGTTGTCGCCGACTACGAAATTATCGAAGGTATATTTGGGATTGAGATAAGCTACCTTGTTGTTGCCGTTTTCTTCATTTTCCTTGTTTTCTTTTTTTTCCTGTTCGATTATGTAGGATTTAAGGACGAAGTTGATCTCATAATCCTCATTTGTGATTTCGGCGATTGCCGTTTTGATGAAGATGCCATATTTGTTGCGTATGAACTCGAGGGCATTTTCACCTATCTTCTTATCGTCTATGATTATCGTAACGATATTGTCGTCTACGTCATAGCAGGTAAGGTCTTTAAGCCATGTTCTGTATGATACGTCGGAAATATTGTATTCGGTTTTCATGTAGGCTAAAATTTCGCTCCAACGTTCCTGTATTTCTTGTTTCATTGATTTATATTAATTTCCTTATTTGTCTGATTTTATGCATAAATTCAAATTTCGGCGTTTTAGAGCCCTTAAATCGAAAATCGCACAAATACATTATACTATAAAAATCCGAAAAAAACAAGTGTATAAACTGTGGATAAGCTGTTGATAAATCAATTTTTTTGGTGGATTATGAAATATTTTCTTGACTTTATATGATTTCCTTATTATAATGTAGCGTGCTACTTAAAAAATAGGGTGAGTCTAAATATTGACGAAAGGAGGAATAAGACTTATGAAGATGACATTCCAGCCCAAGAACAAGAGCCATGCAAGAGTTCACGGCTTCAGAAAAAGAATGTTGACCGCTAACGGAAGAAAAGTGCTTTCTGCCAGAAGAGCTAAAGGTAGACATCAGATTTCTGCATAGGTCGCATTTATGTGACCTTTTTCCTTTATTAAGGAGAGTTTTATATGATTTCTTTAAAAAATCTGCAGTTTAAATCTGTTTATGAAAAAGGCAGGGCCTACGGTAACAGACTGCTCGTCATGTATGTACTGAAAAATGACGAAGCTTACAACAGAATAGGTATAAGCGTAAGCAAGAAGGTCGGAAACAGTGTCGTCAGGCACAGGATAAAAAGACTGATAAAGGAAAGCTTACGTCTTGGCGGCAATTTATTTGACAACGGGTCAGATATTGTCGTAATTGCAAAAAGGGAAGCATACGGTAAGGATTTTTGGCAGATTGATTCCGCAGTGAAGCATCTTGCCGAAAAACATAAGATCCTTAAAAACACGTCCGGAGAAGGATAATGAAAAAAATTCTTATTGCAATAATAAAATTTTACAGGCGGCATCTTTCAAAACTGAAGGGAAAGCCGACATGCATTTATTATCCCACCTGTTCCCAGTATGCAATTGAAGCACTAGAAAAGTACGGTGCGCTTAAAGGATCCTACCTGGCATTCAGAAGGATACTCAGATGCCACCCCTTCCATAAGGGAGGATATGATCCGGTACCCTGACACCGTATCTCAAAAGGAGGAAATAATTGAGCTTAAATATCGGATTGCCGGTGCTTAATTTCATAACCGATCCCTTCATCAAGCTGATGGGTATAATCATCAATTACATCTACAAGCTGATGCTGGTGTTCGGTATCGAGAAGATTGCCATATGTATTGTTCTCTTTACTGTAGCTATCAAGCTTCTCACTCTTCCGCTGACCTATAAGCAGCAGAAATTCTCAAAAGTATCGGCAAAAATGAATCCGGAAATACAGGCTATTTCCGAAAAGTATAAGGGCAGAAGAGATAAGGATTCAATGATGAAGATGCAGATGGAGCAGCAGGCCGTTTACAGAAAGTACGGTTCCTCGCCCATGAGCGGATGTCTTCCTCTCATCATCCTGATGATCATACTTTTCGCCCTGTATCCTGTTGTGTACTCCATTCCTACCTATGTAAAGGATGTTCAGGCACATTATCTTAAGATCATCGATCCCATACTCAGTAAAGATAACGGAATTCCCGAAAATATTGCTGTAGATGAGGAAGGGAATATTCTTAAAGTAAAGTATAATGACGACGGAAGCAGAAGTTATACAGATGCTGAAGGTAATGAAGCAGAATTAAAATCATCCTACACTCTTTCCGATGCAATCTATGCATTTTACAATGACAAGGGCGTATATGTAAGAAAAGCACCCAAGTACAAACAGGGAAAAACAGAATATTCAGAGAGCAACCTTGTAGCCATAATGGCAGGTTTCTCGGAAGACAGCTGGAACGATTTCTTTGACGGAACAAAGATTGATAAGGATAAGGCAGAGGCATGGAACCTTTATGCTCCTTATCTTAGTGACCTGCTTAACAAGGAATATAAGGACGGTGACAGCACCGTTAATCCCGTTAAGGTTAAGAATAAGATCATCGATATCAACACCATTTTAGGCGTAAACATATTCGATAAGCCGGGATTCAAATCGGTTACCATTCTCATTCCTATTCTTGCAGCTTTGCTCCAGTTCCTTCAGACCCAGCTCTCAATGGCTCTCAACAAGAACGACGACAGCAAGAAGAAAAAGAAGAATACAGAGCCCTCTCCGATGGACTCAATGAAGACCATGAACTACATAATGCCTTTCTTTTCAGGTATTATATGCTTCACTCTTCCTATCGGTGTCGGCATATACTGGATCGTTTCGAGTGTTGTTTCCATCATCCTTCAGGTTATCATCAATGCAAAACTCAAGGATATGGATGTAAGCGTTTTTGTTGAAGAATCGGAAGAAAAAAATAAGAAACAGCTTGAAAAATACGGTGTACATAATGACAACCAGGGTCAGATGGCCAATGTTGCAAGAACAAGCACCAAGTCAATAGCAAGCTACGCTTCTTCAAATACCGGAAGCAAGGGTGGAAAAAAGGATAAGTTCTCAAAACAGAAGGATATCAAGATCCCCGAAGAAAAGAGACACTTAAAGGCCGGAAGCATCGCAGCCATCGCTAACATTTACAGGAATGACGAAGAGGATGCGGCTGATGCGGTTGAAGAAGTAAAAGACGAAAATAATGGAGAAGAATAATGCAGAAAGAATATGTTGCAAAGAGTCTTGAGGAAGCTCTGGCTTTGGCAGCCGCTGAGTTCGGAGTTCCCGAAGAACAATTAAAATATCAGAAGATAAGCGAAAACGGAATTCTTTTCGCAAAAAAGGTAAAAATACTTGTTACCGTACCCGAGGCTAAGCCCGAAGTTAAGGAAGAGCTTGTTGAAACTGTTACAGTTACCGAAGAGGTTGCAGCAGAAGAAATTCCCGCTCCCGTATTTGAAGAGAAAAATGATTTTTCGGACATCGTAGCTGAGGCTGTAAATCCCATGAGCCTTTTCCCCAAGAGCGATAAGCCCGCTGAGGAAATTGCCTGTGATTTCGTTTCAAAGGTGCTTGAAGGCATGGGAATCGAAGCAGTTGTTGATGCAGAGAATGTTGCCGATGAGGAAACAGTATATGTAAATATACAGGGACCCGACATGGGCGTACTGATCGGAAAGAGAGGCCAGACCCTCGATGCGCTCCAGTATCTTACAAGCCTTGTTGTAAACAGAAGCTCCGATGCTCCTTACATGAAGGTTAAGCTTGATACCGAAAATTATCGCGCAAGAAGAAAAGATACACTTGAAAATCTTGCAAGGAATATTGCGAGCAAGGTAAGAAAGACCAGAAGACCTGCCACTCTTGAGCCCATGAATCCTTATGAGAGAAGGATCATCCACTCAATGCTTCAGGGCGATAAATATGTTGAGACCCATTCGGAAGGCGAGGAGCCTTACAGAAGAGTTGTCATCTCCCTTAAGAAGGATGCTCCCAGGGATTTCCGTTACCGTAAGAATAATTACGGCGGAAGAGGCGGTTACGGCAACAATAACCGCGGAGGATACGGAAACAACCGTGGCAACAATAAGGGCGGTTACGGAAATAACCGCGGAGGATACGGGAAGAAGAAATTCTATCCGCGCCACAATGAGCAGAGCGAGGATTACAGCCAGGATTACAAAGCTGATTACGCTGCATATCTCGAGCAGAAGGCTGCTGAACGTGCCGCACAGCAGAATAATGACGGCGGCAACGGTTTCATCTAAGATTTCTTTAAGGCTCTGCCGGTCAATTCCGGCAGGGTTTTTTTTAATTGTTTTATGTTTGATTTTAAGACTCAGTTATGGTATGATAAAATGATGAGATTTTGCATAGAACTATTAAAGGCATAGAAAGGTTAGAATGGACAGGATTATTCTTAAAACCAACGATACCATCGCTGCAATAGCAACGGGGCTGACAAACTCGGGCATTTCAATTATACGTATCAGCGGTCCCGACAGCATTAAAATGGCCGGAAAATTTTTCATGAAGAAAAAAGACGGTGTCTTTGTGCCCTTTGATGCGGAAAATGAGAAAAGCCATACTGTACACTACGGTTTCATAGTAAGAAAACAACCGTCGGGAGAAATTGCGGCTATCGATGAGGTCATGCTTTTGCTGCTCCGTTCTCCCAATACCTTTACAAGGGAGGATACGGTGGAAATCGACTGTCACGGCGGAATAACCGTAACAAAGGCTGTGCTTGAGAGAGTGCTCGAATGCGGTGCAAGAACGGCGGAACCCGGCGAATTTACGAAAAGGGCCTTCCTTAACGGACGTATCGATCTGTCACAGGCCGAGGCTGTTGCCGGAATAATAAATGCAAAAAATTCCATGGCCCTTGCAAACTCCATAAAGCAGCTTGGAGGTGTCGAGTTAAACAGGATAAAGGAACTCCGCGACAAAATACTGCATGACACGGCCTATATCGAAGCGGCGCTTGACGATCCCGAACATTATGAGCTTGATGACTTTCCTTCCGAGCTTCTTGAAAACGCGAAGAAGTGGAAGGAAGATATTTCGAAAATGATTAAATCCGCCGGCAACGGAAGGCTGATCAGCGAGGGTATCAATACGGTTATAGTCGGAAAACCGAATGCCGGAAAATCAACCCTGCTTAATGCAATGTTGGGTGAGGAAAGGGCGATAGTTACCGAAATAGCGGGTACCACAAGGGATACGCTGGAGGAAAGCATAAGCTTTGACGGAATATCTTTAAACATGATAGATACTGCAGGAATCAGGGAGTCGGAGGACGTTATCGAACAGATGGGAGTTGACAGGGCACTTGCGGCAGCGGACAATGCCGACCTTGTCCTGTATGTGATGGATAAAAATGACAGGCCGGACGCCGATGATGAAAAAATAATTAAAAGGATAAAGGATAAGAAGCTTATCATACTTTTCAACAAAAGCGATATAGATAATAACGGACAGGATGATGATTCATCACTGAAACAGTGGATAAGTGACAGATTTAAGGAAATGACAGTGGAAAACACGCCGGAATTTCTTGATATATCGGCAAAATACGGCAGCGGCATAGAGGAGCTCGGAAAAATCATAAAGAAAATGTTTTTTATGGGTGAGATAATCCCGAACGATGAAGTATATATCACCTCGGTACGCCACAAGGAATGCCTTGCCGAAGCGGAAAAATCGATAGAATCACTGATTGCTTCAATTAACAACGGCATGTCCGAGGATTTCTTCGCTGCGGACATGATGAGCGCCTATGCCATGCTGGGTCAGATCATCGGTGAGGATACCGATGAGGATCTGATCGACAGGATATTCAAAGATTTCTGTATGGGAAAATAAGAGGGAACAATAAAAGATGGACGAAAACATAATCAAATTTGATGCGGGAACCTATGAGGCTGCGGTTATCGGCGCAGGACATGCAGGCTGTGAGGCAGCGCTTGCGCTTGCAAGGCTCGGACATAAAACCATATGCTTCATGGTTTCGACGGATACCATAGCAATGATGCCCTGCAATCCTAATATCGGCGGCACAAGCAAGGGTCACCTTGTAAAAGAGCTTGACGCCCTCGGCGGAGAGATGGGAAAAAACATAGACAAGACCTATATCCAGTCTAAGATGCTCAACACCTCAAAGGGTCCTGCGGTACACTCTCTGCGTGCCCAGGCCGACAAGCAGAGGTATTCGGGAGAAATGCGCCGTGTCATGGAAAATACCGACAACCTCACATTGAAACAGGCTGAGGCTGCCGAAATCCTATGGGAGTTTGATGATGAGTCAGACAATAATCTTCCGGCAGAAAAAAGAAGAAAACATGTTGTCGGTGTCATGACATTGTCCGGTGCGACCTATCATGTTAAGACTGTTGTGCTTGCTTCAGGCGTATATTTAAATGCCCGCTGTATTTTCGGCGAGGTGAGCCAGTACACCGGACCTAACGGACTTCCGTCCGCAAACCATCTGACACAGTCACTTATCGGAATGGGACTTGAAGTCAGACGCTTCAAGACCGGAACTCCCGCAAGAATAGATAAGAGGACCATCGACTTTTCAAAATTTGAGGTTCAGCCGGGTGATGAGAAAATCACTCCCTTCTCTTTTACAAACAAAAGAGCTGACATTGAAAGGAAACAGGTCGACTGTTATCTCGGGTATACCAACGAAGAAACACATCGTATCATAAGGGAAAACATTGACCGCAGTCCCCTCTTTTCCGGAAACATCAAGGGCACCGGCCCAAGGTACTGTCCTTCGATAGAGGATAAGGTCGTTAAATTTTCAGACAAGCTCAGGCACCAGTTTTTCCTTGAACCCGAGGGCGAATATACAAACGAAATATATTTGTCCGGTCTCTCCTCTTCTCTTCCCGAGGAGGTTCAGATCAGGGTTTACCGCTCGATAAAGGGACTTGAAAATGCAGATATCGTAAGAAATGCATATGCGATAGAATATGATTGCTTAAATGCCACCCAGCTTTCGGAAAGCCTTGAGTGCAAATTTGTAAAAGGCTTTTTCTCGGCGGGTCAGTCGAACGGATCCTCAGGCTATGAGGAGGCAGCGGCACAGGGACTTATCGCCGGAATAAATGCAGCAAGGCTGCTTGAAGGAAAAGAACCGGTGATCATCGACAGATCCCAGGGCTATATCGGCGTACTTATAGACGACCTTGTCACCAAGGAAACAAGCGAGCCCTACCGTATGATGACAAGCCGTGCGGAATACAGGCTGCTGCTCAGACAGGACAATGCGGACCTTCGTCTTACCGACATCGGTCATGAAGTCGGACTTATCGATGAAGAAAGATATGCCGCGTTCTGTAAAAAGCGCGATGAGATAAATTCAGAGATCGAAAGGCTTAACGGTATTTCGGTTGGCGCGAGCAAAAAGGTCAATGATTTTCTTGTAAGCATCGGGACCAATCCGATAGTGACGGGAACCAGTCTTGCGGAGCTTATCAGAAGGCCGGAGCTTAACTACTATTCCATCGCAGAGCTTGACCCCGAAAGACCAAATCTTTCCGAAGAGGTCTGCGAACAGGTTGAAATCGAGATAAAGTACAAGGGCTATATTGAAAGGCAGAACCAGCAGGTCGAGCATTTCAAAAAGCTTGAAAACCACAGGATACCCGAAGAAGTGGACTATGACAAAATAGAGTCGCTTCGTCTTGAAGCAAGGCAGAAGCTTAAAAAGATAAAGCCCGAAAGCGTCGGGCAGGCAAGCAGGATTTCAGGCGTATCCCCTGCGGATATAAGCGTACTGCTTGTATGGCTTAAACAGAACGGCAGATAAAAAAGGACAGCTATGGAGAGGCAAAAGTATCTTAAGGAAAAAATCGAGGCGCTTGGAATCGTCATAAACGATGAACAATGCAAAATGCTTGAAACATACTATGAAATGCTGACGGAAAAAAACAAGGTGATGAACCTGACGGCGATCACGGATTTTGAGGAAGCTGTCGACAAGCATTTTGCGGACAGCCTTTCCATTGTTTATGCCGCCGACAGGGATAAAAAATTAAAAAACATGCTGGAATCAGGCTGCAGGGTTTTGGACCTTGGCACAGGAGCGGGCTTTCCCGGTCTGCCCCTTAAGATAGTTTTTCCGAAGCTTAAAATCACTCTGATGGATTCCCTTAACAAAAGGCTTCTTTTTCTTGACGAGGTGATCGAAAGGCTTGGACTTGACAATATTTCCACGGTCCATGCAAGGGCGGAGGAATTTGCAAGAAAGGCGGAATACAGGGAACAGTACGATCTGCTTGTAAGCCGCGCCGTTGCAAACCTCTCTCTCCTTTCGGAACTGAGTCTGGGCTTTGTAAAGCCCGGCGGACTTTTTGTTCCCTATAAGGCAGGCGGAAGCGACGACGAAATTAAAAACGCTTTAAAGGCAGTAACGGTCATGGGAGGAAAAATGACCGAAACGGTGAAATTCACGCTTCCCGGTACCGACTTCGAAAGGGTGATGCCGGTGATAAAAAAAGTAAATGCCACTCCCGGAAAATATCCGAGGAACGGTAAAAAGCTGGGGATTTTTTAAACAATATAATATATGGTTGGGGGACTATAAATGATACAGGATATATTTCCGAAAAAACTTGATAATTCCTACAGGGAGGAAAAAGCAGGGCCTGATGATTTTCTGATGCTTTTTGATGACGGCCGGCTTTTTCTTAAATATGACGAAACCGGCGGCAGTCTGGTTTTTCCGAAGGTGAGTGATGAAAACGAAGCCGGAGCCCTGGACGGACTTATCTATCTGTTTTCGGTCGACAATGAAAAATATTTTCTTAATAACGGTTTTTCCTCAAAAGAAAAAATTAAAGAAAAGGGATACGGATGCTTTACCCTAAGGGAAATCCGGGCTTTTAAAACCGGATGCAAGGATAAGGTGTTTGCGGCCTATACCGCCTTCCATCTCTGGAAATGGTATGAGGACAATAAATTCTGCGGAAGATGCGGAGCCGCACTCGTTCATGACAGCACGGAAATATCCGGAGGAAAAATGCCGGAGCGCGCACTCTGCTGTCTGTCATGCGGCAATAAAATATATCCCAGAATAAATCCTGCCGTTATCATCGGAATCACAAACGGCGATAAAATGGTGATCACAAGGTACCGGCGGGGCTATGCCAACAACGCCTTGGTTGCAGGCTTTACCGAAATCGGTGAGACCCTTGAGGAAACGGTTAAGCGAGAGGTAATGGAGGAAGTCGGGCTTAAGGTAAAGAATATCAAGTATTACAAATCCCAGCCCTGGGGCATGGCGATGGACATACTGGCCGGTTTCTTCTGTGAGGTCGACGGAGACGATACCATAAAAATGGATGAATCGGAGCTTAAATATGCCGAGTGGGTAGAGAGGGAAAAAATTGAACTGCAGCCTTCCGAGTACAGCCTTACCAACGAAATGATGAAATTATTTAAAGAAAGCAAGAGGTAGAACATGATCAACTATATTGCACGTGTAGGACTTAAATATGACTATGCCGGCGAGAAGATGCCGGAGCTCGGCACGTTTTTTGAAAAGTTTGTGGAAAAGATTCCGGACGAACATCAGCCCGTACTTAAACTCTCCCGCTTTACCTTCTGTACGGTGGTAATGCAGGCCGAAAATGTTGAGCAGTGCAGGAATGTATTGAAGGATGCCTGGAATGAGGTTTATCCCGATACGGATGCCATTTCCGATATCCTTGTTTCAAAATATACCGAGACCGAACCGATTTCCGAAATCATGCGCTCCGTTTACAACAATCTCTATGGCGCCGATGAATACCAGGCAATGCTTAACGAGCTGACCGAACTCATTCCGATAATGCAGAATAAGGGTGCGGGTGACATAGTACGCAGAACAAACTATGTCTTTGCGATTGACCGCGGCTGCGGTTACACTACTCTCCTGTCCTCACTCGGCGACTATATCCACAAGATGAGGATATATCCCGAAGAGGAATATGAGAAGCGTTTAAAGTATTATAAATTCGAGCTCGGTCCGGACAACGATAACGGAAAGACCGATTTCGATACTTTCTTAAGCACGTTATATGACGATCTTGAAAATCACAATTATAATATAATAGGTCTCGACATTTCCTTCTATCTCGAAAAAAGCAAGCAGGATGAACTCAGGAATTTCCTGCACAGACTTGAAACATATCAGGATAAATATGTTTTTGCATTCAGGATCCCGTTCATGGAAAAGAAGGCGATGGACGAAACGATAAGCCTTCTGTCAGATGTGATGATCATAAGGCTTGTACAGGTTCCGCCTCTTCACGACTGCGTTATGATGGAGACTTTCTGGAACATAATCAACGACAAGGATTATGTACCCGATGTTTCTCTCTTTGATATTATTTCAAACAAGATCAGACAGGAAAAGACCGACGGACGTTTCTACGGCTTTAAGACCGTGGAAAAAATTGCCTCTGAGGTTATCATCCGCAAGACGGCCGATATCGTCGAAAAAACGAAAAAGGGTCTTGAGGCTGATAAAAGGGTGATCATGCCCGATGACCTTAACGGTTATGTTGATGAAAAGATTCTTGCACCGGGGGGTTATGATGCTCTCTCCGGCATGATCGGAATGGAGAAAATCGCCGATAAGATCAGGGAAATCATTGCCCAGGTTAAGGTGTCATTGTCTGAGGAAGGCCCTGACAGACCCTGCATCCACATGCGCTTTACGGGTGCGCCCGGTACCGGTAAAACCACCGTCGCAAGAATAGTCGGCCAGATAATGAAGGAGGAAGGAATACTCAGAAAGGGCGCTTTCCTTGAATACACAGGAAGGGACCTTTGTGCGGAATATGTCGGACAGACGGCCGTTAAAACCACTTCCATCTGCCGCGATTCCTACGGCTCGGTGCTTTTCATCGATGAGGCCTATGCCCTCTACGATTCCGACCATACCGTAAATGATTTCGGCAAGGAAGCTATCACCACCCTCGTTTCCGAAATGGAAAACCACAGGGATGACATGCTGGTTGTTATGGCCGGCTATACGGACGAAATGAATACGCTGATGAAAGCAAACCCCGGTCTCAGAAGCCGCATGCCATATGTAATCGATTTTCCGAATTATACAAGGGAGCAGCTTTTCAAAATTTTCATGCTTATGGTAAAGAAGCATTTTACCTATACGCCCGAATTTGAAACCGAGGCAGAAAAATATTTTAATTCCCTTTCGGACGAAATGCTTTCTTCAAAGGAATTTGCAAATGCGCGATTTGTCAGAAACCTTTATGAAAGAACATGGTCCAAGGGAGCCTTGAGAGCATCATTGTCAGGAAACAAAAAGATCGAGCTCGGAAGGGAGGATTTTGTATCCGCAAGCTCGGAGAAGGAATTCAGTGAAAAACTGACTGTGGCTAAAAA